>ENA-ORUO01002387-ORUO01002387.1-human-gut-metagenome-genome-assembly--contig:-NODE-2387-length-14914-cov-3.477959_pt1 | contig 14914 bp, 11 predicted proteins | sample MGYA00242082_ERZ509215 | MGnify/ENA primary metagenome ERZ509215 (study PRJEB26280, sample SAMEA2338829) | human gut metagenome | biome: human gut; feature: human-associated habitat; material: faeces... | reverse complement strand
GCCGGGCACAGTCTGTCCGATCCGGGGACAGGAGCGGGGCGCCGGGGAGTGCGGCCTGCAAATGGGGCGGAAGCTCTTTTGCGGCGGACCCGCGGACATTTTCTGTTTCCCCTATTCTATTTTTTTCAGGAATTTGCTATAATAACATGATACCTAGAATTTGACCTGAGGATCAGGAGGAAATATGGATCGATTTGAAGCATTGGCCGCCCTGCTGGCCCAGCGGTGCGGTACACTGGAAGTGCGGAATGAGGAGCCCATGTCCCGGCATACCACCTTCCGGATCGGCGGCCCGGCCGCTCTGATGGCACTGCCCCGGACGGCGGGGGAGGCAAAGGCGGCGGTGAGGGCGGCCCGGGAGCTGGACATCCGGCCCTTCTTTCTGGGCAACGGCTCCAATCTGCTGGTGCCGGACGAGGGGTACCGGGGCTTTGTGGTGAAGCTGTGCGGCCTGGATCAGACCCGGGAAGTGAACCGCCGCCTGTGGGCGGAGAGCGGTATCTCCCTGGCCCGCTTGGCCAATGCGGCCCTGGGCCGGGGGCTGGCCGGGCTGGAGTTTGCCCACGGGATCCCGGGCCCCCTGGGGGGCGGCGTGATGATGAACGCCGGGGCCTATGGGGGCGAGCTGTCCCAGACAGTCACCGCCGTGACCTATCTGGACAGGGAGGGGGAGGAGCATACCATCCCCGCCGCCGGGTGTGAGTTTGGCTACCGCAGCAGCATCTTTGCCCGGCATCCCGACTGGCTCATTCTGAAGGCGGAGTTCTCTCTGCCCCAGGGGGACCCGGAGGAGATCCGGGAGAAGATCCAGGAGCTGGCCCGCCGCCGCGGCGAGAAGCAGCCGTTGGAGTATCCCAGCGCGGGCTCCATGTTCAAGCGCCCGGAGGGCCACTTTGCCGCCGCCCTCATCGACCAGTGCGGCCTGAAGGGACTGACCGTGGGCGGGGCCCAGGTGTCGGAGAAGCACGCGGGCTTTGTCATCAACCGGGGCGGGGCCACCTGCGCCGATGTGCTGGCCCTGGTGGACCAGGTGCGGGAGCGGGTCCTGCGGGAGACCGGCGTGACCCTGGAGCGGGAAGTGCGGCTTCTGGGGTGAGTCCTGCGGTGTGCAGAACAAGAGAGAGAAAAGCCGTCCGGCGCACCGCGGGCGGCAGACGAGGTGGTTCCAATGGAATTTGTCATCATATCCGGCCTGTCCGGCGCGGGAAAGAGCCGCGCCGCCTCCATCATGGAGGACATGGGCTTTTTCTGTGTGGATAACCTGCCCGCCCCCTTGATCCCTAAGTTTGCCGAGCTGGGGATGGCGGGAAACGGCGAGTATGACCGGGTGGTGCTGGTCACCGACATCCGGGGCGGCACCAGGTTCGACAGCCTGTTCCAGGCTCTGGACGGGCTGCGGGCCATGCAGTGCGCGTACAGCATCCTGTTTATGGAGGCTACGGATGAGGTCATCATCCAGCGGTATAAGGAGACCCGGCGCAGTCATCCTCTGGCGGATGAGTGCGACTCGCTGGAGGAGGCCATCGCCCTGGAGCGGCGGATGCTGTCCCCGCTGCGGGAGCGGGCGGCCCACATCATCGACACCTCCGGTCTCACCGCCCGGGGGCTGCGGGCGAAGCTGCTGCAGCTGTTTGCCCGGGGGCCGGCGGAGCGGTCCATGGAGGTGCGGGTGACCTCCTTCGGCTTCAAGCACGGCATCCCGATGGAGGCTGACCTGGTCTTTGATGTGCGCTTTCTGCCAAACCCCTACTATGTGGCGGAGCTGCGGCCCCGCACCGGACTGGATGACGGGGTGCGGGACTATGCCCTGTCTGCCCCTCAGAGCCAGGAGTTTCTCCACCGCCTGATGGACTTTGTCGCCTATCTGCTGCCGCGGTATGTGGAGGAGGGCAAGACCTCGCTGACCATCGCGGTGGGCTGCACCGGGGGGCGTCACCGCTCGGTGGCGGTGGCCCACGCCTTGGCGGAGGCCGTCCGGCAGGAGGGCTATCCCGTGGGGGAGGTCCACCGGGACCTGGGCCGGATCTGACCGGCAAGAGGAGGAAAATGCCATGCTGGAACCCATTCCCAACAGCCAGCAGTGGGAGCGCGGGCCGCGCATCGTCGCCATCGGCGGCGGCACCGGCCTGTCCACCATGCTGCGGGGGCTGAAAAACTATACCCGGAACCTCACCGCGGTGGTGACGGTGGCGGATGACGGAGGCGGCTCCGGGATGCTCCGCCGGGACATGGGGATGCCCCCTCCGGGGGACATCCGCCACTGCATGGAGTCTCTGGCCAATGTGGAGCCTATCATGCAGCGGCTGCTCACCTACCGGTTCACTGAGGGGGCGCTGGCCGGGCAGTCCTTCGGCAACCTGATCCTGGCCGCCCTGAACGGGGTGACCGGCTCCTTTGAGGAGGCGGTCTCTCAGATGAGCCAGGTGCTGGCCATCACCGGCCGGGTGATCCCGGTGACCAGCGCCGATGTACAGCTGGAGGCTGTCTTTGAGAACGGCACCCGAGTGGTGGGGGAGTCCAAGATCTATGACTTCAAAAAGCAGCAGGACTGCCGGATCCACCATGTGGCCCTGATCCCGGAGCGGCCCAGGGCCCTGCCCTCCGCGCTGGAGGCCATCCGGGAGGCGGACCTGATCCTGCTGGGGCCGGGGAGCCTCTATACCAGCGTGATCCCCAATCTGCTGGTGAAGGGGGTGCCAGAGGCCATCGCCCAGTCGGACGCCCTGAAGATCTATGTATGCAACATTATGACCCAGGACGGAGAGACGGAGGGCTACACCGCCGGCGACCACCTGGAGGCGCTGATGAACCACGGGGCTCCCGGCTTGGTGGACCTGTGCCTGGCCAATTCGGCCCCGGTCCAGGCGGGACTGGTGGAGCGGTACCGGGCGGAGGACGCCGTGCCCCTGGCGGTGGACCGGGAGCGGGTCGCCGCCATGGGCCTGGAGCTGGTGGAGCGGCCGGTGGCCTCGGAGGGAGGCAACTTTGCCCGGCATGACCCGGACAAGCTGGCGGCGGCGGTGCTGGAGATCTACCGCCAGCGGGCGGTGCGGATCTTCCGGGGGAAGGAGCGCTATATCATTGAGGAGTGAGGGCATGACCTTTGGCGGAGAGGTAAAAAATGAGCTGTGCCGGGCGGGGCTGAGCCGGAAATGCTGTGCCCAGGCGGAGGCATACGGGGTGCTGCTGTACTGCAATACCTTCTGCGGCAGTGAGATACGCATCGTTACAGAGCACGAGGCCTTTGCCCAGCGGCTGCCCGCACTGTTCCGAAAGGCGTTCCGCCTGTCCTTTGACCGGCTTCCGGAGGGGGAGGGCAAGCGGGTGTTTTCCATCCAGGCGCCGGACAAGCTGCGGCTCATCCACCAGACCTATGGGGTAGACCCGGAGGCCCTGGCGTTGCATATCAACTTCGCGGCCCTGGAGGAGCCCTGCTGCCGGGCGGCCTTCTTCCGGGGGGCCTTCCTGTCCGGCGGCTCGGTGACCGATCCGCGGAAGGGCTACCACCTGGAGCTGGCCACCTCCCACCGCAGCGTCAGCCGGGAGATGCTGGCCCTGCTGCGGGAGGAGGAGTTCGCCCCCAAGGACGCCGACCGGAAGGGAAACTCCGTGATCTATTTCAAGCAGAGCGAGTACATCGAGGACTTTCTTACCGCCATCGGCGCGCCGGTGGCCGCCATGGACGTGATGACAGCCAAGCTGGAGAAGGACCTGCGGGGGAGCGTGAACCGCCGGGTGAACTGCGACGCCGCCAATCTGGACAAGGTGGTGGAGGCCGCCCAGGGACAGCTGGAGGCCATCCGGCGGCTGGAGCGCTCCGGCAGGCTGGAGACCCTCCCGGACAAGCTTCAGGAGGCAGCCCGGCTCCGGGCGGCCCACCCGGAGGACACCTTGGCCCAGCTGGCGGAGCAGTGCAGTCCCCCGGTGACAAAATCTGCCCTGAACCACCGGCTGCGGAAGCTGGTGGAGCTGGGCGGTCAGGTGGAGGATATATAAAGGGAAGATGCTTCACATCCTTTGCTATTCAGCGGCGATACTGGTCAATCTGGTGTGGCTGCTTCTGGGCGGCCAGTTGGATATGCTCCTCCAGGCGGCGGTCCCGGCGGGCACCGTGCTTTTAGCGGGGATAGGGGTGGCCCTGCGGCTCCGGTCCCTGCCCCGGGGAGCGAGAGGCCGGTATCTGCGGGGGGCGCTTTGGGCCCTGTTCCTCTATTATCTGGCCATTCTTTCGGTCCTTCTGTTCTTCGGAGGGCTGTTCCAGCTGGACCGTGTGTGGGGCGGAAGCGTCAATCTGGAGCCCTTCCACACCATCCGCAGCTATGTGCGGTTTTACCGCAACACTGGCAGTCCGGTGAGCATCATGAATCTGCTGGGCAACGTGGTCATCATGGTCCCCCTGGGGATGCTGCTGCCTGTCCTGTTCCGGACCATGCGGCATTTCTGGACCTGCCTGCCCCTGTGCGCCCTGACTGCGGTGGGGGTGGAGTGGCTCCAGTGGGTCACCGCCACCGGGGCCGCCGATGTGGACGACTCCATTTTGAATTTCCTGGGGGCCGCCCTGGGGTATCTTCTGGTACGGCTGTGCCAGCTGGCGGCCGGATGGCGGAAAAACATTTGAATTTCAAGTGATAAACAGGAATATACCTTTACAGAGACAGGCGGCGTCCGCCGCTGCGCGGGAAGGAGAACTGCACCATGTCCTTTGTCCATCTACATCTGCATACGGAATTTTCCCTTTTGGACGGAGCCTGCCGGATCAAAAAGCTGGTGGAGCGGGTGAAGGAGCTGGGGCAGGACGCGGTAGCCATCACCGATCACGGCGTCATGTACGGGGCAATCGACTTTTACAGGGCCTGCCGGGAGGCGGGGATCAAACCCATCATCGGCTGCGAGGTCTATGTGGCCCCCCGGGGCCGCACCCGCTTTCAGAAGGTCCACGAGTTTGACGCCGCCTTCTCCCACCTGCTTCTCCTGTGCCGGAACGAGGAGGGCTACCGCAATCTGTCCTACATGGTCTCCCAGGCGTTTCTGGAGGGCTTTTACATTAAGCCGCGCATCGACCTGGACCTGCTGCGGGAGCACTGCGGCGGACTGATCGCCTGCTCCGCCTGCCTGGGGGGAGAGGTCCCCAAGCTGCTGATGGCGGGGGACTATGAGAAGGCAAAGGAGGCCGCCCTGGAGATGCGGGAGCTGTTTGGGGAGGACGGCTACTATCTGGAGCTCCAGGACCACGGCATCCCGGTCCAGCGGCAGGTGAACGGGGGGCTGCTGCGCCTCCATGAGGAGACGGGCATCCCCCTGATCGCCACCAACGACGCCCACTACCTCCGGCGGGAGGATGCGGAGATGCAGGACATCCTCATGTGTATCCAGATGGGCAAGACGCTGGACGATCCCGGGCGGATGAAGTTTGAGACCCAGGAGTTCTATGTCAAGAGCGAGGCGGAGATGGCGGAGCTCTTCCCCAATGCTCCTGAGGCGCTGGAGAACACCGTCCGCATCGCGGAGCTGTGCAATGTGGAGTTCGAGTTCGGCAAATACCACCTGCCCCATTTCCAGCTGCCGGAGGGCTATGACGACGGGGAGGCCTACTTCCGGGACCTGTGCTGGAGGGGCTTTGCCCGGCGGTATCCGGGGCAGCCGGAGCAGTACCGGAAGCAGCTGGAATATGAGATGGGCATGATCAAGAAGATGGGCTTTGTGGACTACTTCCTCATTGTGTCTGACTTCATCGCGTACGCGAAGGGAAACGGGATCCCGGTGGGACCGGGGCGCGGTTCGGCGGCGGGTTCCATGGTGTCCTACTGTTTGAATATTACGGACCTGGATCCCATGAAATATGGCCTGTACTTCGAGCGGTTCCTCAATCCGGACCGCGTTTCCATGCCTGATATTGACATCGACTTCTGCATCCGCAGGCGGCAGGAGGTCATTGACTATGTCAACAGAAAATACGGCAGCGACCATGTGGCCCAGATCGTCACCTTCGGCACCATGGCGGCCCGCGGGGCGGTGCGGGACGTAGGGCGGGTGCTGAATATGCCCTATGCCGATGTGGACGCCATCGCCAAGCAGATCCCCAGCGGGCCGGGGGCCCTCCATATCACCCTGGAGGACGCCCTGAAGCTGTCCAAGCAGCTGAAGGATTCCTATGACGGGGATCCCCAGGTGCGCAAGCTGATCGACACCGCCCGGGCCATCGAGGGGATGCCCCGGAACACCTCCACCCACGCCGCCGGCGTGGTCATCACCAACCGGCCGGTGGTGGACTATGTGCCCCTGGCGACCAATGACGGCCTGCCGGTCACTCAGTACATTATGACCACGCTGGAGGAACTGGGCCTGCTGAAAATGGACTTCCTGGGCCTGCGGAACCTGACCATCCTGGACGACGCGGTGCGTATGGTGCGTGAAAAGGAGCCTGGCTTTACCCTTGCTGATATTCAGGAAAATGATCCCGCCGTGATGGCCATGCTGGGAGAGGGCAAGACCTCGGGCGTGTTCCAGATGGAGTCCGCCGGCATGACCGGCGTGTGTGTGGGCCTGAAGCCCCAGACCATCGAGGACATCACCGCCATCATCGCCCTGTACCGCCCCGGCCCCATGGACTCCATCCCCCGGTTCATCGCCTGCAAGCAGAACCCGGGAAAGATCACCTATAAGCACCCGGCCCTCAAGCCCATCCTGTCCAACACCTATGGGTGCATCGTCTATCAGGAGCAGGTGCTCCAGATCTTCCAGCAGCTGGCGGGCTACTCCCTGGGACAGGCCGACATGGTCCGCCGGGCCATGAGCAAGAAAAAGCGCAAGGAGATCGAGCGGGAGCGGCAGTTTTTTATCTATGGGGACCCGTCCCGGGGGATCGCGGGCTGTATCACCAACGGCATCCCGGAGGACGCCGCCAAGGCCATCTATGAGGAGATCGACGCCTTTGCCGAGTACGCCTTCAACAAGGCCCACGCAGTGTGCTATGCCGTGGTGGCCTATCAGACGGCGTGGTTCAAATACCACCACCCCAAGGAGTATATGGCGGCTCTGCTCACCTCCGTGTTGGACTCCAGCGAGAAGGTGGCGGAGTACATCGCCGAATGCAGGGAGTGCGGCATCGAGCTGCTGCCGCCGGACGTGAACGAGTCCCAGGCGGACTTTACCGTCTCAGATGGGGGGATCCGCTTCGGCCTGGTGGCCCTGAAAGGGGTGGGCCGGAACGTGATCAACGGCCTGCTGGAGGAACGGAGCAAGGGCGGACCCTTTACAGACTTTATGGACTTCTGCGACCGGATGTTCGACCGGGACCTGAACCGGCGGGTGCTGGAGAGCCTGATCAAGTCCGGCTCCTTCGACCGGATGGGCTGCCGGCGCTCCCAGCTGATGGAGGTCTTTGGGCAGGTGCTGGACGGCATCGCCGCCAGTCGGAAGCGAAATTTGGAGGGTCAGCTGGACCTGTTCGGAATGGGGGGAGGAGAGGAGCAGGCCGCCCTGCCCGCCCTCCATCTGCCGGACATTCCGGAGTACAGCCCCCAGGAGCGGATGACGATGGAGAAGGAGGTCACCGGCCTGTATCTGTCCGGCCACCCCATGGACGCATACCGGGAGGCGGCCCGGGCGGTGGGAGCGGTGACCATCGGATCCATTCTGAGCGATTTCAGCCGGGAGGACGGCCCTGCCCGCTATCGGGACGGAGAGCAGGTCACCGTGGCCGGGGTGATCGCTACCTACAAGACCCGTACCACCCGGAACAATACCCTCATGGCCTATGTGGATCTGGAGGACGACACCGCCTCCATGGAGCTGCTGTGCTTCTCCCGGGTGCTCAATGAGAGCGGGGGGTACATCCGGGAGAACAGCGCCATCCTGGTCACTGGAAAGATCTCCGTGCGGGACGAGAAGGAGCCGCAGCTCATGGTGGACGCCATCCGCCCCCTGGGGGACCTGGATGGAAAGGTCCAGACGGACGGCCAGCGGCTGTACCTCCGCCTGCCCTGCCGGGAGGATCCGCGGCTGCGGAAGGTGAAGCTGGCCCTGTCCTTCTTCCCGGGGGAGAGCCAGGCGGTGCTCTATTTCGAGGACTGCAAAAAGCGGGTGGGCACCCGGTGCCAGATCCATCCCGCCCTGGTGGAGGACCTGAAGGAACGGCTGGGCGCGGAGAATGTGGTGGTAAAATAGTGTGCGCCATAACAAAAATGCTGTGCCGGGGCACAGCATTTTTGTTTCAAGTGGGTGGTGTCCAGACAGGGGATATGATATAATCGAGGCGTCGGGTAAAGAAATGGAGGAGATACCATGAGATGTATTGACCTGACACACCTGATTTCCCGGGAAATGCCGGTCTACCCCGGCACAGAGCCCCCCAGGCTCCAGGCGGCCAACACCTATGAGCGGGATGGGTTTCAAGAGACCCTGCTGACCATGTACTCCCACACCGGGACCCACATGGATCCCCCGGCCCATCTGTTTGCGGGGCGGACCACGCTGGACCAGTTTCCAGTGGAGCAGTTCATCGGCCGGGCGCTGGTGATCCACTGCCCGGAACTGAAGGAGGGGGAGGTGATCCCCTTCTCCGCGGTGGAGCGGGTGCGCCCTCTGGCTGACCGGGCGGAATTTCTGCTGTTTCACACCGGATGGGGCAGATATTGGGGGACAGAGCGCTATTTTGGCGGCTATCCCTGTATCGACCAGGGCATTGTGGATTACCTGCTCCAGAGCGGGAAAAAGGGCGTGGGCTTGGATACCATCGGGGTGGACCCCATTGCTGACGCCTACCTGAGTATCCACCGGCGTCTGTTCCAGGATCACGACCTGGTGGTCATGGAGAATCTGGCCAATCTGGACCAGCTCGGAGATGGGCTGTTCACGCTGTTTGCCCTGCCCCTGCGGTATCAGGATGCGGACGGCTCCCCCATTCGGGCGGTGGCGGTCCTGGACGGGGAGGAATGAGCATGGCACTGAACTATTATATCAATCAAAAGGGAGAGATCCCGAACACGGCCCTCTCCCTGACCGACGGCGGGGCGCTGGAGCGGGCCAGCCGTTTTCATAAGACGATTCCAGGTTATGCGCCGACGCCCCTGGTCTCTCTGGACCATCTGGCCCAAAGGCTGGGCGTGGCTCAGGTGCTGGTGAAGGACGAGTCCAGGCGGTTCGGCCTGAACGCCTTCAAGGCCCTGGGCGGTAGCTATGCCATGGCCCGCTGCCTGGGGCAGCGGCTGGGCTGGCCGGAGGAGAAGCTCACCTTTGAGGCCCTGATGGCGCCGGAGGTCCGGGAGAAGCTGGGAGAGCTCACCTTTGTCACTGCTACGGACGGCAACCACGGAAGGGGCGTGGCCTGGGCGGCTCGGCAGCTGGGCCACAAATCGGTAGTCTATATGCCCAAGGGCAGTGCCCGGGAGCGGCTGGACAACATCCGGGCCCAGGGGGCCCAGGCGGAGATCACCGACCTGAACTATGACGACGCGGTGCGGCTGGCTGACCGGATGGGGAAGGAGCACGGCTGGATCCTGGTGCAGGATACCGCCTGGCCGGGCTACGAGGAGATCCCCGCCTGGATCATGGAGGGCTACACCACCATCGCCTGGGAGCTGTTCCAGCAGCTGGAGGACTTGGGCGGACAGATGCCCACCCACCTGTTCCTCCAGGCCGGAGTGGGCAGCTTCGCGGGGGCCATACTGGGCAGCTTTGCCGTGCGCCTTGGGAAGGACTGCCCCATCACCTGCATCGTGGAGCCTGACCGGGCGGACTGCCTGTACCGGAGCGCCCGGGCGGCGGATGGGAAGATCCATCCGGTCACCGGGGAGATGAACAGCATGATGGCCGGGCTCTGCTGCGGCGAGCCGTGCACCATCAGCTGGGAGATCATCAGCCCCGGCGCGGCGGCCTTCCTGTCCTGCTCGGACGAGTACTCCGCCATGGGGATGCGCCTGCTGGGCCGGCCGGAGCCGGGGGACCCGGCAGTGGTGTCCGGCGAGTCGGGGGCGGTGGGCGTGGGTGTCCTGTCCGCCATTCTGCATGAGGAGAAGCTGGAGGACCTGCGGTGGTCCCTGGGGCTGAACGAGAGCTCCCGGGTGCTGTGCATCAGCACGGAGGGGGACACCGACCAGGCCAACTATCAAAAGATCGTGGGGGAGAGGGTCTGACGCCGCGCTAAGGGAGCGTCCCGGGGCTTCCGGCGGCGGGCAGAGTTCTGTCAAACAGGAAAAGAAGAAAAAAGCGCTGGACAAAACCGTAAATGGGGCGGTTTTGCCCAGCGCTTTCTGATCACAATGGGACCTGGATGGGAAGACGGAGGGGGGTTATACACGTTTTTCCCCACGGAGCATGATGAGGAAGGCGGACAGCAGGGGGACGAGGGCGGCCAGGATGGTCTGGCCGGCAAACAGAGGGGTGAGCAGGCCGCTGAGCACCGCCCCGGCGATGAAGGAACCAATCAGTCCATAGTAGACCCGGACCTTCTCCAGTGCGGTCCCCTCCCGGTGGAAGAACCAGTGGAACAGATGCTCCGTCCCGCTGCGCAGATTGCCAGTACACATCGTGGTGACGCAGCCGCAGCCCTGAAACTTTCGGAAGGACTCCACCTGGAGGGCGCTGGTGAAGGAGATGATGATGTTGGCCAGGGGGTCCAGTGGGCCGCAGGGCAGGCAGGAGACCAGCAGGATGGCGCCACACTCGGCCAGCAGAAGGGGCAGCCGCCAGTGGAGGCGGGTACTGTCCCCAAATCTGCGCCGGAGCTGCTCCGCCGCCAGAACCCCCAGGGCGAAGGCCAGAATGGGGAGCAGATAGTGCAGGGCTTGGTCCAGCTGCCCCTGGGCCAGGTTGATCCCCATCAGGACGATGTTGCCGGTCTCCGCGGTGGCAAAGACCTGGCCGCGGTTGAGATAGCTGTACCCGTCCAGCAGACCGCCGGCCAGAGCCAGCAGAAGGCCGACTGGAAGCGTTTCAGAGGGTTGGAGCTGTTTCATGGATGTACCTCCTTCCGGAATCCCGCACAAAAGGATACCACAAGTTTTGACGTTGGGCAAGGACAGAGGAACTTTTTTGAAAAAATATACCGTTTGTCTTGCTTTTTGGAGGAGAAAGGAGTAAACTGACAGCTGGCAGAGTAGGGTCACCTGTGCAGGTCCCTTTGTGGGACCTTCAGTGCCGGCGGGACGGGGAGTTGTCCGCCGGACGAACAGCGCCCTCCCAGTGGGGAGGGGGCGGCAGTGGGTGATCCGCATCCCGCTGTCGCATGGCAGGGTGAAAATTTGATGATCCTCCTTCTGTGCGGCATACCCGAACACGGGCTGCCACAGCATAGAAGGAGGTTTTTTGCTGATGAAACACAACCATCTCCCCCTGAACCTGTACCGTACGCCCTTTACCCCCGCCTACTGGCGGGAGGCCAGTGCAGCCATGTCCAGCCTAAAGCTGCTGGTTTTTGCCGCACTGATGGTGGCGGTAACCCGGGCCCTCTCCATGATTCCTGGCATTCCCATCGCCCACACGAAGCTCACTTGGGGTTTCCTTTCAAGGTCGCTGTGCGCCCTGGTGTGTGGTCCGGTGATGGGGCTGGTCTTTGGCTTTGTGGAGGACATCCTGGGCTTTATCCTCCACCCAACCGGGGATTTTTTCCCAGGCTATACCCTGTCAACTATGGTCGGAGTACTGGTCTATGCATTGTGCTTTTTTCGCCGGCGGATCACCGTGGTGCGTTTGGTGGCGGCGAATCTGCTGGTCAACCTGCTAGTGAATGCAGGACTGGGGTCGATTTGGAGCACGGTCGTGCGGGGTGGAGTCTACTGGGGCTGGTTCATCCCAAGCATGGCAAAAAATATGGTGACAATCCTGCCCAAGGCGGCGGTGCTGTATTTTCTGTTCCAGGCTCTGCTCCCCATCCTTCAACGGATGAACCTGATCCCTCGCCAGGTGGACGGAGTGATCCGTCTGATTTGAAATACCGGTGATCATACTGCCGCGTGTCGGGCCCTGTACGGGTCCGATGCGAGGCGGTATTTTTTGCCCATTTCAGGGGGAAATGTCGTAATCGGGAAAAATGTATGTTATAATCCTGTAAAAAAGGGGTACAGTCGGACCGGAAGGCCCTGCCTGTACGGGAGGGAGCGGGATGATGTTAGACAGGCTGCGTGTATCCGGGCGGCGGGAGACCCACATGCCGGCGGAGGGGAGCGCATGGGGGACCATGCTGTTTTTTCCGGGCGTGTTCCTGTGGCTGGAACTGGTGCTGCGCCTGGCGGCAGGGCACAGCCTGCGGTATCTCCCCATCTCCGCGGCCTTTGCCCTGGCGGCGGGGCTGGTGTGCGGCGCGGGACTGGAGCTGTTCCCCGGGAAGTGGCGGCGGAGGATCGCCTGTGTGCTGGCCGGCCTGCTGGGGCTGATCTATGGCGGGGAGCTGGTTTGCAAAACGGTGATGCAGTCTTTCTATCCCCTGTTCAGCATGGCGGACACGGCAGTGAACAACGACCTGATGGACTACTGGGGGGCGACTTGGCGTGGGATCTGGCAGAGTCTGCCCATCCTGGTCCTGATGCTCCTTCCGGCGGTCCTGGCGGCGGTCTTCCGCCTGCGGCTGTTCCCCGATGGGGAGCGGGCGGCCCGCCGGGCGGCGGGACTGCTGTGCGGCGCGGCGGCGGTCCATCTGCTGGGGGTGGGGGCCCTGTATCTGCCCTGGCGGGGGGACCTGACGCCCAGGCTGCTGTATCACTCGGATGTGAACATCGAGGACCAGGTGGAGCAGCTGGGCCTGTGGACCATGCTCCGGCTGGATGTGCAGCACGCTGTGGTCCCGGCCCGAAACGATCTGGGGGAGGACTTCTCCGGCCTGGAAGGCCCGGAGCTTCAGCCCCCGGAGGGAGAGGAGCCGCAGCCCCAGCCGGAGGAGACGGACCGGTCCCCTAATGTGATGGAGGTGGATCTGGAGGCCCTGGCGGCGGGCGCGGAGAGCGAGGACGCGGCCTGGCTGGCCCGTTACTTTGACAGTGTGGCGCCGACGAAGAAGAATGAATACACCGGACGATTTCGGGGGTACAATGTCATCCAGCTGAGCATCGAGGGCTTCTCCGGCTACGCCATCGACCCGGAGCTCACCCCCACCCTGTACCGGCTGACCCATGAGGGCTTTGTGTTCCCCAATTTTTATACCCCCCTGCACTATACCAGCACCTCCGGCGGGGAGTGTCAGAACCTGCTGGGTCTGTACCCCAAGGCGGGCAACCCCATCACCATGAAGGAGACCGGGGTGCGGCACACGGACTGCCGCTTCAGCCTGGCCCGTCAGCTGGGGGCTCTGGGATATACGGTGCTGGGCTACCACGGAAATGAGGATATGTACGGGCGGTATGCCTCCCACACCAACCTGGGCTACACCTGGAAGCAGTACCAAACGGGGCTGGAGCTGGAGATGACAGCGGACGGGAGCACCTATGCCTGGCCCCAGTCCGATGTCTATGTGGCCAAGACCAGCATGGAGGACTATCTCTCTTTGGACAGCCCCTTCCATGTGTACTACATGACCATCAGCGGACACATGCCCTACAACTTCAACCGGGTGGCGTCGAAGTACCGGGATCTGGTGGAGCCCCTGCCGTACAGTGAGACTACAAAGGCATATCTGGCCACCGCCATTGAGGCGGACCGGATGCTCCAGACTCTGCTGGACGGACTGGAGCAGGCGGGCGAGCTGGACAATACCCTGATCGTGGCCTGTGCCGACCACATCCCCTATTTCAATGTGGACACGCTGGAGGAGCTGTCCGGGCAGAGCTTTGGCAGTTCGGAGGATATGGAGCGGCTGGATGAGAGGAGCGTCAACTTCGACGTCTACCGCAGCGCTCTGATCCTGTGGGCCGCCGGGATGGAGGAGCCGGTGGTGGTGGACAAGCCCTGCGGACAGGTGGACATCCTGCCCACCGTCTCCAACCTGCTGGGCTTGGAGTATGACTCCCGGATGCTGGCCGGGTCGGATCTGCTGTCCGACGCGCCGGGGCTGGTGATCTTCAGCTCCCGGAGCTGGCTGACAGACCGGGGATTTTATGACCGCTACACCCAGACCTTCACCCCGGCGGAGGGGGGAACTATGACGCCCGAGGAGCAGGCGGCCTATGTGGACGCCATGAAGCGGACCGTTCAGTACAAGCTGGGCTGTACAGAGAAGATCCTGAACAGCGATTTTTACCGCCTGGCCTTTGGAGGTTGAGCGGATAGCGGGGAAAACAGTTGCTTTTTTTCCTGCGCTCCAGTATAATGGGGCCAACCCGGAATCAAAGTAAGAAACGCTGTCTCGTATGAAAGGAGCGTACCCACATGAGTTTTGACCCCTATGAGTTTGACCGAGGCTATGGTTCCTCCGCCCAAGGTCTGAGCGAGGGGGAGTACACCGCCCGTACCTTCCTCTGGATGGTCCTGGGGCTGATGGTGACCTTCGGAGTGGCGGTGCTGTGCTGGCTCACCAACGCCACGATCTATGCCCTGATCCTGATCCCCGCGGTCCAAGTGATCGTCCTGATCGCCACCCTGATCCTGTCCTTTGTGATGGTCAGGAGAATCGAGCGGATGAGCGTGGCCGCTGCCCGGACTATGTTCCTGATTTTTTCAGCCCTGTTCGGCTTCACCATGTCCATCTATCTGCTGATCTACGATCTGACCAGCCTGGTGTTCGCCTTCCTGGCCACCGCCCTTTATTTTGGGGTACTGGCGGCCTATGGCCGCCTGACCGGGCGGGACCTCTCCGGCATCCGTCCGATCCTGTTTTCCGGTTTGCTCTTTCTGGTGATTTTTGGCGTGATCAGCCTGTTCATCCCTGCGCTGAGCCTCTTTGACAGTATATCCTGTCTCATCGGCATCGCAGTGTTCCTGGGCTATACCGCCTATGACACCCAGCGGATCCGGGCGTTTTACCACTACTACGCCGGCTACCCCGATA
>ENA-ORUO01002376-ORUO01002376.1-human-gut-metagenome-genome-assembly--contig:-NODE-2376-length-14968-cov-50.807550_pt1 | contig 14968 bp, 14 predicted proteins | sample MGYA00242082_ERZ509215 | MGnify/ENA primary metagenome ERZ509215 (study PRJEB26280, sample SAMEA2338829) | human gut metagenome | biome: human gut; feature: human-associated habitat; material: faeces... | reverse complement strand
AAGCACATTTCTCTTCAGTCTGTAGCACTTCGTGAGGGAAGTCGCGGATTTGAGGTATTCTTTATATTGTTGCCTTTTTATTTTTTATGAGCGTCAGGTTTATTGGGCTGATGCATAATCTTCAGCAAGTCACGATGAAACTTGATCTCCGCTCGTTGCAGTTTGAATAGTTTCTTGGGAGAGAGAATCTTTTTGAAACGATTTAAATATTCGATGTCCAGTTTGTCAGACTCCAAACGGGCATGAGCGATTTCATCCACAATTTCTTCGTATTCAGCATCGGTGGTATTGGGGTTTTTTCCTTTACGTGCTTTTTGCCAGGCTTTGTCATTGATAGCTTTTTTACGATCTTGCAATTCAAAATAAATAGGGAAGAACTTACCGGCTTCTTCTGCTGTCAGTTCTGCCTTTTGAGTGAGGTATGCCTCTTGTTTGGCTCTAAATTCTTCTTTAGAAAATCCCGGTTTCTTTTGTGCCTGCACAGATAGGGTGAGGCATAAAATAAATAGTAGAGTAGTCAGTTTTTGTATCATTTCGACTAAAGTTTTAATTGTATGTTTCAGTATCGGCCTCTGTCAGATATTGATAAAGTGTGTAGTCATCCATCATAGAATGCTCCATGATAGTTTCTATATATTCGTCAGAAAACTCGGCCGCTTCCGCTGCTGTAAATATAGGTGTATCTTGTTTAGGTCGTCCGACAAAAACTCTGACGCTCAACATGAGTCCGCAGAACATGGCTGTCATATATATCCATGGTTTCACACGTTGCCATGTAGTGATGACAGGTTCGGAAAGGGAGATTTCCTTTTCCGGCAGTTTTTCCATTAGTTCTTTAGAGAAGTTTTCGAAATAACCTTCGGGTACTGTAAACGGATTCTTGGTCCCGCACTTCCTCAGCAATTCATCTTCTTCTTTCATAATTCACTCTCCTTTCTGTCTTTTAGATGCTTTTAATTTGAAAAGGTTTAAAAGCATTCTTTTAAAAAACTCTCTATTTTTTTCACTGCATGGTGATAGGAAGCTTTCAGAGCTCCTACACTTGTACCCAATATCTCGGAAATTTCTTCATACTTCATTTCCTGAAAGTATTTCAGGTTGAAGACTATTCGTTGTTTGTCGGGTAGTGTATGTAATGCTTTTTGGAATAGTTTTTGGGTTTCGTCTCCACTGAAATAACTGTCTCCTTCCAGTTTATTCACCATTTCGGCATCGGCTTCATCGATGGATAACTGGTTATTTGCACGTTGTTTGTTCAGGAAGGTAAGGCATTCATTTAAGGCGATGCGATAGAGCCACGTAGACATTTTAGCTTCGGCACGGAAGTAGTCAATATTTATCCAGGCTTTGATAAATGTATTCTGTAACAGGTCATTGGCATCATCGTGCGAAAGCACCATGCGGCGAATCTGCCAGTATAGCTGCTCGCTATACTGTTTCACGATGCATTCGAATGCTTCCCTTTGTCGTTTGGGATCTTGCAATAATGCTATTATTTCTTTTTCATTATAGGTATCCATGAACCGGTTTTGTGTTTTCTTTATAGTGTAACCTTCAGGTTCTCTTTAGCAAGAAGTGTATTGGGAAATACACTCCTTGCTTCCTGCAATAGAATGTTTTCATCTTCATAACGGGCGGAAAAATGTCCGATGAGTAACTGTTTTACATCTGCGTCGCGAGCTATTTCACCGGCTTGCATGGCAGTAGTGTGAAATGTCTCTTTGGCGCGTTGGGCATCACATTGTGCAAAGGTTGCTTCGTGAAAAAGTAAATTCACCCCTTTTATTTGCTCTATGATAGGGCGATGGAAAATAGTATCCGAACAATAGGCATAGCTGCGGGGCGGAGCAGGCGGAGTAGTCAGACGGTTGTTAGGGATAACAGTACCGTCCGGCAACACATAATCTTCTCCGTTTTTGATACGGTTAAGTTCGAATACGGGAACTTTATAAAAATCAATCATATCCCTGATGATATGGTTGGGTGTCGGTTTTTCCGCAAAAAGGAATCCGCAGGTAGGAATGCGATGACGCAGCGGGATACTGCTGACCGTTACGGAACGGTCTTCATAAACGACTTCGGCTTTTGTGGGGTTAATCAGATGGAATTCCACGTTGTATGCCATTCCTTTGCAGAAATATTCCAGTTGAGGCGTGAGTATCCGTTCGAGGTCGGCATGGCAATGTATATGCAGTGTAGCCGTGCGCCCCACCAGTCCGAACGTAGAGATAAGTCCCATCAGTCCGAAGCAATGGTCACCGTGCAGATGAGATATAAATATATGGTTGAGACGCGTAAACTTCAATTTAGAGCGACGTAATTGTAACTGTGCTCCTTCTCCGCAATCTATCATAAATAACTTTTCACGGATATTCACGACTTGCGAAGAAGCAAAGTGTCTTGTTGTTGGTAATGCCGAACCACAGCCTAATATATGTACTTCAAATTTTTCCATCACTGCAAAGATACTATCTTTTTGGATGAAAAATATAAAAAGGTTGTAAAAACATATACAGCTGTCGGGGTTATTTCTTGTGTTTGATTTCTACGGCATTCATTCCTCGTGGTCCGCGTTCCAGTTTGAAAGTCACTAAATTTCCGTCTGTTACCTCGTCTTGCAGACCGCTTACATGGAAAAAGTACTTCTCTGCATTTTTCAGGTTTTTGATGAAGCCATATCCTTTGGAAGTATTGAAGAATTCTACTCTTCCTTCATATTCGGTTATCACAGGTTCATCTGTTTTACGTGGAGTGGAAACTTCGATAGTGCTGATATCTATTTCCTGAGGCTTTTCATTTGTAGTAGGAGGAGTGTCGGTTATTACACCGTTTTCGTCTACGTATGCTATCATATCTTCGAAAGATGATGTGCCGCTATTCTTCCTTTCTTCTTTCTTTTGTTGTTTTGCTAAACGTTTTTCTTGTTTTTTCTTTTCTAAATCTCTTTTGGTAAATGAAATTGGTTTCGCCATTTGATTCTTTTTAAATTAGTATATACGCGGTATTATATATGAATACTGCATTGAATTAATAAATAGGTAATAAGAAGACGGGGAGAAGTCGTTGTGAAATGCTAGCTCGAAATTTTATTACTTCATAAAGATACGGTTTTTTATCGGATATTCCATAAAAGAGTTTACTTTTTAAGGAATAATGGCATAAAAAAAGGATGCACCGATTGAGGTACATCCTTTTCTGTGTTATTTTAAAGTAATCTGATTACTTCTTTTTGTTTTCCAACTGTTCTTTCAAAGCAGCCAAAGCATCGATATCGCCCAAAGTTGTAGAAGCAGCCTGGTTCTGGATAGCAGGAGTTTCTTCTCTCTTAGTAGCTTTCTTTGCGTTAGAAGCTGCTTTCTTTTCAGCTCTTTCTTCTGCTTTTGCAGCATCTTCGAAAATACGGCTGTGAGAAAGGATAATTCTCTTAGCATCCTTATTGAATTCAATTACTTTGAATGACAGTTTTTCGTCCAACTGAGCCTGAGAACCGTCTTCTTTTACTAAGTGTTTCGGAGTTGCAAAACCTTCTACACCGTAAGGAAGAGCTACTACAGCACCCTTGTCCAACATTTCGATGATAGTACCTTCGTGTACAGAACCTACAGTGAATACTGTTTCGAATACATCCCAAGGATTTTCTTCGAGTTGTTTGTGACCAAGGCTCAAACGACGGTTTTCTTTGTCGATTTCCAATACCTGAACTTCGATGTCTGCACCGATCTGAGTGAATTCAGAAGGATGTTTCACTTTCTTAGTCCAAGACAAGTCAGAGATGTGGATCAATCCGTCTACACCTTCTTCGATTTCTACGAATACACCGAAGTTAGTGAAGTTACGAACTTTTGCTGTGTGCTTAGAACCTACAGGATACTTTTCTTCGATAGTTTCCCATGGATCTTGTTTCAACTGTTTGATACCCAAAGACATCTTACGTTCGTCACGGTCAAGAGTCAGGATAACAGCTTCTACTTCGTCACCTACCTTCATGAAGTCCTGAGCAGAACGCAAGTGCTGTGACCAAGACATTTCAGATACGTGAATCAAACCTTCTACGCCCGGAGCGATTTCGATGAATGCACCGTAGTCAGCCATAACGACTACTTTACCTTTCACCTTGTCACCTACCTGCAGGTTAGCATCCAAAGCATCCCATGGGTGCGGAGTCAGTTGTTTCAAACCAAGAGCGATACGTTTCTTTTCGTCATCGAAGTCAAGGATAACAACGTTCAACTTCTGGTCGAGTTCTACAACTTCCTTCGGATCGCTTACACGACCCCAAGACAAGTCAGTGATGTGAATCAAACCGTCTACGCCGCCAAGGTCGATGAATACACCGTAAGAAGTGATATTTTTAACAGTACCTTCGAGTACTTGTCCTTTTTCAAGTTTACCGATGATTTCTTTCTTCTGCTGTTCAAGTTCAGCTTCGATAAGAGCTTTGTGAGAAACAACAACGTTTTTGAATTCCTGGTTGATTTTAACCACTTTGAATTCCATTGTTTTGCCTACAAATACATCGTAGTCGCGGATAGGCTTAACATCAATTTGAGAACCCGGCAAGAATGCTTCGATACCGAATACGTCAACAATCATACCACCCTTAGTGCGGCACTTGATAAAGCCTTTAATGATTTCTTCGTTTTCAAGAGCAGCGTTCACACGATCCCAAGAGCGAGTTGCACGTGCTTTCTTGTGTGACAGGATCAACTGTCCTTTTTTGTCTTCCTGATTTTCAATGTATACTTCTACAGTATCACCTACTTTCAGTTCAGGATTGTAACGGAACTCACTCAAAGGAATGATACCGTCTGATTTGTAGCCGATATTGACAACTACTTCGCGTTTGTTCATTGCGATAACAGTACCGTCCACAACCTCGCGGTCATTTACTTTGTTCAGTGTACTGTCATAAGCTTGTTCAAGAGCTTCGTGGCTCATGCCTGTAACGGCTTCACCGTTTTCATAAGCTTCCCAGTTGAAGTCTTCAACAGGAGCGATGTTTTTTAAATTTTCCATTAATAAAATTGTTAAAATTCTCAGTTAATTACGTTAGACATTATATTGATTATCTAATTTCGGGCGCAAAGATACAATAATTTACTGAATCACAAATAGATTTGAGGCTTTTTCTTTAAATTTGAATATTTAATTGTCTAATTATAAACCGATATTGAATTATGTTCATATCTTTGCGATAATATAAATCTATTTAGCAAATGCTACCATCCATACTATTAGCGGTTGTTGCTTTATTTTTTATGATAAAGTGGTGGCTCGAAACAAAGAAAACAAAAAGTCTGAATAAGGAAGTTCTTGCCCAAAAGAACGAACTTGGTTTAAACAAAGATTTTTCGGATGCCATCTTACGCAATATCAATGCGTACATTGTATTGGCCAATCGTAATTTTCTGGTAGAGAAAACCAATTATTATAGTTTGAACAGTGAAAAGGATGACTGTGTCCTTCACAGGGTGGGGGAATTGCTTCGGTGCAAAAATGCGTTGGATTCCGGTGCATGCGGCACTCACGAGAATTGTAAATCCTGTCCGGTGCGTGCTTCCATCGAAAGGTGTTTTCGCGAAAAAAACAGCTTTTCCCGGTTAGAAGCTCCGATGAGGCTTTATTTGTCGGATGACACTGATAACTACGTGGATTGTGTGGTGAGTGTTTCGGGGGCATATATGGTGCAGAACAGAGATGAAAAGGTGTTGCTGACCGTGAGAGATATTACGCGTTTGAAGAAGGTACAGGAAGAACTGGAGGTGGCCAGGCGGGTGGCGGAAGTGGCAGGTGAACAGAAGACAGCTTTCCTGGCTAATATGAGCCATGAAATTCGGACTCCGCTGAATGCGATAGTTGGTTTCGCGGGATTGTTGTCCAATGCTTCCGAATCCGAACGTAATTCTTATGTTGAGATAATCAAAGGTAATACGAATATGTTGTTGCAGTTGGTTAATGATATTCTGGATATGTCAAAGATAGAGGCGGGGACATTGGAGTTTATTTATTCCGATACGGATGTTAATCAGATAATGCGTGAACTGGAAGGAATTTTCCGGCTGCGTCTGGAAGAGGCTGACAGTCCGGTGCGTATTGTGTTTGAGCCTTGTCTGCCGGTCTGCTTTATTCATACCGAAAAGAACCGGGTGTCACAGGTACTTTCCAATTTTCTGTCGAATGCATTCAAGTATACCAAAGAAGGCAGCATCACTTTAGGATATAAGGTGCGGGAGGATGATATCTACTTCTATGTGCAGGACACGGGAGCCGGCATTCCGGCCGGGAAGGTGGATAAAGTCTTTGAACGTTTCATGAAACTGGATGCCAAAAAGCAGGGCACGGGTTTGGGGTTGTCTATCAGCCGGACCATTATCAAGAAACTGGGCGGTGAGATAGGGGTATTCTCGGAATACGGCAAAGGTTCTACTTTCTGGTTTACCCTGCCGGTGAAACCTTTTGATTTTTTACCTTTGCAGCAACGGACGGAAGACGTTTCGGAAACCGTTGAATTCAATGAAACCGAATACGATGCGGGGGCTGTTCGCCGAACCATTCTGATAGCCGAGGACATGGACGACAATTATCTGCTCTATAAGATTTATCTGGAAAAACACTATGATTTGATCCGTGCCACAAACGGTGAAGAAGCCGTTTCCAAATACCTGGAATGCAATCCGGATATTATTTTGATGGATATAGGCATGCCCGTGGTGGACGGTTATCAGGCAACGGATGCCATTCGCCAACTGTCTTCCGATATCCCCATTGTGGCGGTAACGGCTTTTGCATACGATGAAGACAGAAGAAAAGTAATGTCCAGAGGCTTCAACGGTTATTTATCAAAGCCTCTGAACAAAGATGAACTATTGAAAATGCTTCATAAGATGGGTATCTGATATTTTAATCTTCCAGTGAATAGTCAATGGTAGTCACCACGCGTATTCGTTTGATATAAGGAGTATTGGCATCGCGGTCTTCGATGCTGAATTGTCCTTGATAAGCTCTTTTTATCTTTCCCAGTTCACTGTCCGAGTCTTTGGCAAACTTGATGGCGGCGGCGCGGGCGTTCTTTGTTGCTTCTTCTATCATCTGAGGTTTCACGGCATTGAGCCCTGTAAAGTCATACTGCACATTGTAGCGGTAATCTCCTCCGGTAATGGCGATGCCCTGCTTCAGAAGCTCACTCTGTTCTTTTATCAGATTACGGACAAGTTCCACTTTGTCGGATGTAACAGTGATGACAGTTGTAATATTATAACGGAATTGAATCGGATTACTATTATAACGGTCGGCCTGCAAGTCGATAAGTTCGGGAGCATTGATACTGATTTCCTGCTCCGTGATACCTTTTTGTTTGAGGAAAGTGACGATAGTCTGATTCGTATTATTAATCTTATTATATAAGGCAGGCAAGTCATTTCCCACTTCCTTGTACATCAGAGGCCAAGTAACCTTGTTGGCAGGCACTTCCATTTCAGCCAATCCTTTGACGGTTACTACCCGGTCTTTACCGGCGAAAGTATCCAGTCCGTTTTTGATAAAATACCCCATAATCAGCATACCTATTGCTAAGATAATGGCTTCCGGTTTCCAACTTTTCATGTCTTAATTGTTTTTAGTTATACAATTTATTTCTTATTATAAATGTCCAAGACCTTTTTTACTGAACCATATTTCTGCAACAATTGTTTAGCCTTTTTTTCGTCTAGCTGCAGTTCCTCCATAATCATTCTCATTCCCCGGTCTACCAGTTTTTGGTTGCTTAGTTGCATATTGACCATTCGGTTTCCCTTCACCCTTCCCAGTTTTATCATCACGGAAGTGCTGATCATGTTGAGAATCATTTTTTGCCCTGTGCCGCTTTTCATGCGCGAACTGCCGGTCACAAACTCCGGGCCCACAATCATTTCGATGGGAATATCCACTGCGTGTGAGAGGGGAGAATCAGGATTGCTGCTGATTCCTGCCGTCAGTATGCCTCTTTTCCGTGCCTGTTGCAATGCGCCGATGACATAAGGCGTTGTTCCCGAAGCGGCAATGCCTATCACGGTATCTTTGTCACTGATGTGGAAAGCCTGCAATTCTTCCCATCCCTTCAACGTATCGTCTTCCGCATTTTCCACCGGATGCCGCAGAGCCGTTTCGCCTCCGGCTATTATACCTATTATATAAGTATCGGGCATACCGAAAGTCGGTGGAATCTCCGAAGCATCCAATACCCCCAGGCGTCCGCTGGTTCCGGCTCCGATATAAAATACCCGTCCGCCTTGCTGCATCCGTTCCACGATGCCTGTTACCAGTCTTTCTATGTGGGGAATACAGGAGCGCACGGCCAAGGCTACTTTTTGGTCTTCCTCATTGATACCTTCCAATAAGCTTCGCACGGACAACTGTTCCAGGTCTTCGTGCAAAGACGGCTGCTCGGTTATTTTAATAAAACTCATATTCTGAAATGATAATTTATCAACCCTTCCATCGGACTCTTTATTATCTTGCCGACTTGAATGCCCAATGCATCGGCTGCTTCTTTCACCTCCGCCCGGAAATGCCATGCGATGGAACCGATAAAATGAACCGGGCAACCGGCATATTCGTACAGCATCACATTTCTTTTGAAGAAATCGGTGAAGCAGGAAAGCAGCAACGCATGAATCTCCGCTCTTTGCCGGTGTGCGGATAAGAAAGGAGTGAGGCTTGCCAGAAAACGGTTGGCAAGCGGCTGCCGATATACTTTGTCCAAGATAAGGGCAGGCGTCAACTCATATTCTTTCAGCAGCAGTTCGCACAAGTCGGGGGGAAGCTGTTTTTTGAGGCAGTCACCCACCAGGCGTTTACCCAGCACGGCTCCGCTTCCTTCGTCCCCCAATATGTACCCCAGTGGAGAAACATTGGAAACAATTTTTTCACCGTCGTACTCGCAGGAATTCGATCCTGTTCCCAATATACAGGCAATGCCTTTCGTATGTCCGCACAAGGCGCGGGCGGCTCCCGACAAGTCACTTTCCACCGCAACATGGGCGTGTGGGAAACATTCGGTGAGGGCATCTGCTACGATGCATGCCTTTTCGGGCGTGCAGCCGGCGCCATAGAAATAAAGTTCGGTGACGGTGTCTTTTTCCGTCAACTGCGGGAAAAGGTTTTCTGTTATTTGCCGGCTTATTTCTTTGGTGGAAAGATAAAACGGATTGATGCCGGGAGTTTGGACTATCCGGTAATCCGTTTGGCTGTTGCCGATGCACCAATCGGTTTTGGTGGAACCACTGTCTGCTATTACAATCATGGTTACTGGTTAATGGTTATAGTGTACGCAAAGATATGAATAATAATTGAAAATGAGTGCCGAATCAACAAAACGTGATACAATATGCATTAGATATGAATCAATTATTGAGTGTTTTCCTAGGAATTATTCTATTGTATTCTTCCGAAAAACAAAATATTGTTCCCTTCTTCATCAAAAGAAGAACGTAATTCTTCCAGTGCTTTGCGCTCTTTATCAGTGCAATTCTCATCGGACAATTTTTCTTCAATCAGTTCTACCAGTTGTAGCGGTTCAAACAGTTCACAGTACCAACCATCTTGTGGAATTCCTAATTTATTGACCGGTAAATTTCCCATAAAGTCATTGACTACTTCCGCAAAATAGGCTCTTGTTTTCTCTTTATCTATTAAGACAGTATTGGTTTCAGGCTTCCAGCCGTTTACTTCTTCCATTCCGCTTGGATAGAAATAAATGAGGAAAGAGGAGGGGGGTTCCGTGAGGTCGATGTACCGACCATGGAAATTATTCAGTGCAAAACGAGGATACGTTTTATGGGTTTGAGGATTGAAACGATAAAGAGTATCCGTTTCAAATATATGATAGGTAAATTCCGATGTATTGTTTCCAGCCCAGATTTCATTGTTGAACCCTATAAAGTTACCTTCTTCATCTATGCTGGAAATTAATTTCGAATCATCGTTAATATAAGTCTTTATTCCAGTCGTATCTACGTGTAAATATTGAAAAGTAGGTGAATTAGCAAATTGTAAATGGGTCAAAAGTAATGAACCATCAGGCTGATAGCGTACCTGTCCTTTCACTATGACGGAAACATCTATTGACTGAAGAAATTCTCCTCTGAAATTATATTCCAAGAGTGATTTCCCATAAAACGGTGCAAGGCAAATTTTGTCGAACTTTTCATTGAGTGTAGCACCATATAGCACTTTGTATTCTCCTGGTCCTTGCCCTGTACGTCCAATATTGCAGAGGAATTTTCCTTGATGATTAAACAATTTGAAAGCCTGTTCGTCCAATACGCCAATATAATTGTCAGTGATATATACTCTCCATCCTTTCACTAACGCAGTGTCTGAATTTTCCAATTGAATACACTTAAAGTCTGTGACCCAATTGCTTAACTTTATTTGTCTACTATTTCCCCATTGTTCGGCATCGCAAATAAACAAAGTATCGTTTTCTGTTACTTGATAACTGAGGGCATTGTATCCCTCTTTCTTCCCACACGCACAGCAAAGTAGACAAACGAGGAGAATCACACAGTATAATTTCTTTTTTGACATATATACTTATTTCTTTAGTTTGACAAACATCAGCATTGTATGCTCTTTTTCATTGAAATCTTTAAAGAATTCATTAAGCTGGTCCCTATGTCTTTCATCATGATATACATCACTTCTCATTTGTCTTTGTCTGGATACAGGCTTTTTATTGACTAATTCTGGTATTATTCTACCTTCTTGGTAAAGTGTTTTAGGTAGGGTCTTATGCCTATCTCCCTGCTGGTCGCTGGCGTTTACCATTATTAAGTAATCTCCCGATTGTGCGGATGGAGCAAAAGCAAGACCACCGTCATAATCATTGAATATGCCGAAATGGAAAAGTGCATGCTTGTTTTCATAGTCAAATTTATTCGTCACTTGATATAATTTAGTTGTCTTTTTGTCATAGAACAAATAGTTGGAAAGCCCCCTTGAATGCCCTCCGGCTTTATATTCCGCTATATAATAGAGGGAAGTTTCATAATAGCGGACTACATTCAACTTTTCGGCTAGTGTAGTCGTTATATAATCACTCATGGGTTTTCCCGAATATTCTGTTCTCTGTTCTAAAGGCACTTTCTTAATTTTATTTTCTACTAACAGTGCTTGCAAAGTCATATCATCGTGTACTTTCCAAAGGGTGTCACTATAATCACGGTGGTAATAACATCCATTCTGTCCTCTGAATAAGGATCGGCGCCAATCCATGTTGTTGAAATATGATTTTTCACTTGCTTGGAATTGATTTATATTCGCCTTACGCTCAATTATACTTCCTTTTCCATTGATAAAAAATAATTCGTTCGGATTATTTCCTTCATTGTTTTGACTCATGACAAATAAACTGTCGTTAAGACAAAGGAAAGAATATCTATATCCATCCACTTTTTCTTTTAAATGGATAGTCTGAAGTATATTTCCCTTTAAATCATATTTCCTGATGCATTCATCCATAAATGTATATAGATAGAAATACGATTTATCCGGCAAAAAGTCCATACTTCCTCCTCGTGCCTCTATTTTGTATAATAATTTTCCATAATGATTGAACGTATATAGGTTGAAAAAATCATAAACCAAAATTAGACTGTCAAGATATTCTATACGTGCATTGTTGCTGATACCTTGTTGTTGTAGTTTTACATAAAAAACAGTGTCGGCTATTTCGCTTAATGTAAGCGTATCTTTTTCTATTGGATAATCTGCGGTTAAAGTGATTATTCCGTTTTCTGTCTCTTGTGGATTATTTACTTGTTTTTGTGGAGATTGGCAAGAACACAAATAGAAAATACAGAATAGTATTCCTATTGATGCTTTGTAGGTAGTGGATGATACTTTCATGTGGCTATTCTTCATTAATATATATGTTCTGCAAAGCTAAGATTGTTTTGTATATTCAAATGGCTTTATGGAAAAAATATTTATTCTTTTAGACCTTTAATTGATTATGAGGTTGTGTATAAACGTTGATGATGCTGTCATTTTGCTAGTAGGGGAGAGGTCGCTCGCCCGAAAACAGCTTACTTTGTGTATTATTTCCAAGGTCGTGACCGTCAATTGTAGTTTTGGCACACCTTCTTTATTATAGCTTGGAGAGAAATACGCACGAGGCTGAATGCTTACGAACATCGTCCCGAATCCTGACATCTATCAATGATTGCATCGTTTCTTCCTTCCTCCTTTCATCTACTGCTGAAACTCCCTGCTGATGGGGGTTCCGGTTGTGAAGGAACATCGTGTCATCCCCCTTTCAGCCTCCTTTTATTTGTAAAACTTCTTCCGGCTTTTGAACTGTTTCGATAACGCTTTCATTTACGGTAGTCTAAAAAGAGGTGTAGAAAGTACACAAGGGAATTGCTGAAGGCTGCTTGTGAAAGGACTCGGGAAGCACGGCTGAAAGGAGGATAAGGGGATGTGTTGTCATTCTTAATATACTGATTATCCGTATGTTTCGGGTAAAATGTAAGGATGAACGGAAAAGGAGAAATGACCGACTTGGTGAGGGTGGTTCCATCTTCCCTTACATAAAAAACACCAAGGTCTTTTTGGAAAACCTCCCGATCTTTTCAGAAAACACCAAAGTCTTTTTAAAAAACACCAAAGTCTTTTTGCAACAGGAGAGTGTATCAAAACGAAACCGGCCTATCTCATCGTCAGCTGTAGGGGCAGGGTTCGCCTGCCCGAAGACACAAAGCAAACTGTTTTCGGGCGAGCAAACCTCGCCCCTACGCACGAAACGACAGCATTATCCACATTTTGAATTCAATTATAAAGTGTGTACGTACGCATCGGGCTACACATACGGTGGCATCAGCCTACACGTATATACGCATCAGGCTACACATATATACGTATAAGCCCACACGTATATATGTCATTGTGTCAGGCTCTGTCATATCCTGTACCGGGGTTTGATTTATTTGTCTTCCCCTCTTGACAAACGCTTTTTCATGTTGTATATTTGTAGTTCGTCAAACCTAAAAAAGTGCCTTATGAATGTATTCGCCACTCTCAAAACAGTCTTCTTCGGAAGCAAATTCCTGTCAACCCCTGTTCCCTCCGACGGAACACCGCGCCGTGACCTCGTATCCGCCCTCAACGGACTGATGCCGCTTTGTCGGACCATCCCCGGTGTGCATCTGGCAGTGGATATCCGCGAAGGCCGGGTGGCTCTGGTGCTGGACTGGACTCCGCGTACCGACGGGAATGCGCTGGCGGGCACTTACCATTACATTGTGTCCGATGAAGACGGAGTGAAGGAAGTGGACAAGTCACAGGTTCTTCCGGCTGAAAACGGCAAGGGCAATTTATCGGAAAGCAGGAACGAAGCTCCCGGATGCCCGGCAGTCTTAATTGAAAAAACGGAGAAGGAATCCGCACCATCGGGAAGTGCTCGAAAAGAAGCAGGATTAGAATTCTCGAAAGATATTGAAAAGAAAATCGGAGTGATCTCTTCGGAAGGCAATCGAAAAGAAGCCGCGCCGGTATCCTCGAAAGAGGAAGTGAAGAAAGCGAAATCATGTTCCCTGATGCAGGAAGTGACCGCTTTCCTCACCTCCCGCTACCGCTTCCGCTTCAATGTACTTACCGAGGAAACCGAGGTGGCAAACAACATCCCCGACACCCATCTGCGCTACACCAAGGTGGACGAACGATGGATGAACACGCTCAGCATGGAGGCCATTGAAACAGGCATAGACTGCTGGGACAGAGACATCCAACGCTTTGTGCGCTCGCGCCGCATCAGCGAATACCATCCCTTTACCGCTTACTTTGAGCAGCTCCCCGAATGGGACGGCACCGACCGGGTATCCGCACTCGCCCGCCGGGTGTCCGACAACCCGGTATGGGTAAACGGTTTCCACCGCTGGATGCTGGGGCTCTCCGCCCAATGGATGCAGTTCCGACCGGATACCAACAACGCCAACCGCGCCAACAGCGTAGCTCCCCTGCTGGTGAGCAGCCGCCAAGGACTGGGGAAAAGTACGTTCTGCCGCCTGCTGATGCCCGATGCACTGAAAGCCTACTATACAGAAAGTTACGACCTCAGCTCTCCGGCATCCGCCGAAGCCAAGTTAGCTGCCTACGGCCTGATTAATCTGGATGAATTCGACAAACTCAGCGCATCCAAAATGCCTCTGCTGAAGAACCTGATGCAAGCCTCCGCACTGAACATCCGCAAGGCCTACAAACGCAGTGCGTCGGCACTGCCCCGCATCGCCTCGTTCATTGGCACCAGCAACCGGGAGGACCTGCTGGTAGACCGCACCGGCTCACGCCGCTTCCTCTGTGTCAGTCTGGAACACGCCATAGACTGCACCACGCCCGTAGAGCATGAGCAGTTGTATGCCCAGCTCAAAGCGGAACTCCTGTCCGGCGAACGAAGCTGGTTCAACAAGGAAGAAGAGCAGGCTATCCAGCAGCACAACGCCCTGTTCTACAAACACATACCCGAAGAGGAGGTGTTCCGCCTCTGTTTCCGCTTTGCCACCCAAGAGGACCATCCGCAGGAGGTGCTGACCCTTTCCGCCACCCAATTATTCGAGCGGATGAAGTCTGCCCACCCTTCGGTCATGAGGGGCATGACCGCCTACAGCCTGAGCCGCATCCTGCCCCAGTTGGGCGAGCGGGTGCATACCGCCAAGGGGAATGTGTACCGGGTGGTGGCATGTGACAATAGCATGGCATTGGTAACCATTGAATAATCGATAAAATGCTGTCCGTCTTTATGTTAATCTTTCAGTTTATAAATAGCTAGAATCGGATTATCATCCGGTCCCATTGAGTCAATCAGTTCCAAGAGTTGCTGACGCTTTTCGGGGAATTTCACGTTCGTGGATTCGGACACTATCTTTCTGATTTCATCCCTATTGTCTTGGGTGATACAGATTGCAAACTGGTTTTCACTGATGTAATCCATTTT
>ENA-ORUO01002366-ORUO01002366.1-human-gut-metagenome-genome-assembly--contig:-NODE-2366-length-15016-cov-3.175523_pt1 | contig 15016 bp, 9 predicted proteins | sample MGYA00242082_ERZ509215 | MGnify/ENA primary metagenome ERZ509215 (study PRJEB26280, sample SAMEA2338829) | human gut metagenome | biome: human gut; feature: human-associated habitat; material: faeces... | reverse complement strand
TTGTCAAGGACAGGCAACTTGTGTTGTTTTAAGTTATTTCGAACTCACGTTAATTTAAGTGTTTCTGGTGGAACCTCTAAATTTAATTATGTTGCTTCTGTTGGATTTAATCAAGCTGACGGACAAGAAATAGGTAATAGTAGTAAGAGAATGAGTGGACGTGTTTCTGTTGGTATGCAATTACATCCTAAAATGAGAGCCACTGTAAGTATGAATGGTTCTGTTACTACTAATAAAGGATTTGCAAACGGGGTTAATCCTTTAGGATATGCAACATCTACAAGTCGGGCAATTGAGGCTTATGATGAGAATGGAGAGTACTCTTTTTATCGTAAAAAAGCATCATATCGCTATAATACAAGTACAGAATCTTTAGGATATAATATTTTGAATGAGATCGCCAATAGTGGATCAACTTCAGAGGCTTCTCATCTTGCAGCATCCTTGGACTTTTCTTGGGATATTACGGATTGGTTAAAATATCAATTTACGGGAGGGTATAATCGGTCGATGAATACAAGTTCTGTTTATCGTTCAGAACGAACTTTTGCCGTGGCTAATGAGTATAGAGGTTATGATTTTAATACGGTGGAACCGGGAAGTCCTGAATTTAAGGCAGCTTTACTTCCTTTTGGTGGCGATTTGTTTACCACGGATGCTGTTCAAGATTCATACAATATTCAAAATAAGTTATTGATTTCTAAAACGTTTAATGAAGATCATCGTTTAAATGCATTGATCGGTATCGAAGTTCGTTCAGCAAAGAATGAAAGTATCGGAAACACGGTTTGGGGATATGTTCCTGATCGAGGGGAGAAAATTATGAAGCCAACTACAATTGATAAATTGGAACCTATTGGAGCAGCAAAACCGACTAATTTAGGAATCTTTGATGTATTATATTCTGGGCGTTGGAATAAAACGAATAAAACGGATAATTTCTTTTCTGTATTTGCAACATTGGCTTATTCATTAAAGAATCGCTATGTTTTGAACGTGAATGTGCGTAATGATGCTTCTAATCGTTTTGGGCAAGATGTGAACAAGCGTGTGGAGCCAACCTATTCTTTTGGTTTTTCTTGGAGAGTTTCTAGTGAACCTTTTATGGAAAATATATCTCGCTTTATTCATAACCTGAATTTTAAGGCGACTTATGGTATCCAAGGTAATGCGTTGGTGAGGTTAAGTCCTGAGTTGATATTGAAACAAGGAGGTGTGGCCACGACTTATAATCAGTATCAGGCTACTATATTGCGTATCCCTAATCCGGAATTATCATGGGAACGCACTCGTACATGGAATTTTGGTTTGGAATTAGGTTTATTTAATGCTGTGAATGTAAATATTGACTATTATCGGAGAAGGTCAAATGCTGTTGTTACTCAAGATTTGTCTTATGAATTTGGAGTGAAATCAATGGAAGTGAATGGAGGTATTATCTATAATAAAGGACTCGAAGTTGTAGTGAATTTTACTCCGGTTAATAGGAAAAATTTTGGAGTAAGCGTAAGTATAAACTCTTCAAAAAACTGGAATACGACAGGTAAACCAATTGAAAATGTGACGATTAATAATTATCTGGGTGGAACAAGTAATATGGTTTTGAAAAAAGGTTATCCACTTGGAGCCATGTGGTCATTCTCTTATGCCGGTTTGAATCCGGAGGATGGACGACCGATGTTTAATTTGATGGATGTGCCGGAAGAAGAACGGGATTCTAAGATAGATCCAACAACTTTTTTGGTGTATTCTGGGCAGAAAGATCCTTATTTTACAGGAGGACTTAATTTGGGAATTCGTTATAAATCATTGAACTTGAATTCTTCATTTGCATTACTTTTGGGTGGTAAAAAACGTTTACCTTCTCCTTATGCTAATTTTACAGGAGGAACTAAACTTCCGAATCCGGAAACTAATGTAAATAAGGATGTTGCCAAACGTTGGAAAAAACCGGGAGACGAAAAAGTAACTGATATTCCGGCTTTAATAAAAGGATTGAATTATAGTTTTACTCGACCGGATGGTCAGCCTCAAGATTATATTGCTGCTTGGGAACAATCTGATTACATGGTTGTGAATGCCTCTTTCTTGCGGTGTCGTCAAATTAGTTTAGCTTGGAACGTGGAACGCCGGTTGTGTCAAAAAATCGGGGTTAATTCAATTTCTGTGAATGCTACGGTAAATAATATTTTCGTGATAGCTAGTAAACGTTTTAATGGTTTTGATCCGGAGGTTGATAACAGCGTTATGCCTCGAACATTTTCAGCAGGTATAAATATTGGATTTTAAAATAAGAAAATTATGAATAAAAATGTTGTATATATTATTGGGTTACTGATGATGGTGACATCTTGTTCCGATTTTTTGGAGCCCAAGTCTCAAAGTGAGTTTGTTCCCAAGAATGCAGTATCTTTGAATGAGATGCTTTTAGGGGATGCTTATCCTCAACCGAATGTATCAAGTTGTTACCTGTTTTCTTTGCAGACGATGTTGGATGATGATATTTGTTGTTCATCTTTACCTTATACGGCCTATCAGGTAGCTCAGTTACCTGGGTACAATGCGTTGTATTCTTGGCAACCGGATATGTTTTATTTGATGGGAGAAGTGAATATATTTTATAATGTATGGGAATCTTATTATCAATTTATTTTAGGTGCAAATGCAGCATTGGACTATATTGATGATATGGTTGGGACGTATGAAGAAAAAGCGATTGTAAAAGCGCAATCTTATGCTTTACGGGCATTATACTATTTTAATTTGGTAAATTTGTTCGGAGAGCCTTATAACCATAATAAGAAAGCGTTAGGTGTTCCTTTGAAAATTAGTAGCGAACTAACAAGTACGCTTCCGGCACGTAATACGGTTGAAGAAGTGTATACCCAAATTGAAAAGGATTTGAATGAGGCAGAAAAGTTCTATCTCTCTTTGCCGGAATCAAGTCAGTTTAGTAAAAATTATAGGACGAGTTTGCCTATGGTGCAATTGTTGAAATCCCGAGTATATTTGCATATGGAGAGATGGAGTGAAGCGGCTGAATATGCGGATAAAGTGATTTCTGATTGGAGTTTTTCTTTGGTGGATTTGAATACATTGCCAGCTCCGACGGCGAAAGAACCGTATTATAATTTTATTTCTTTCGATTGTAGCGAAACGATTTGGTTGTATGGTAGTGTTGATGATGTTACGAAGTATAATAAGTTTATTATTGGAGGGCAAGATAAGCAACCTCGGTGGTATATGTTTAACGCTTCTACCGATTTATTGACTGGTTATGTCGGTGGTGATTTGCGTAAAGAACGTTATATTGTGAAAGAGTATAGTGATCCTACAATCTATTTGACTTTTGGAAAATATTTGATAAGTTCTACCCATGTACCAAGTAGTGGGACAGAATTTGGGGTAGCGTTTCGTTTAGCGGAGGCTTATTTGAATTTGGCTGAAGGAGCAGCTTTATCCAATGATCCGGTAACAGCCCGTGCCGCGATAAATACATTAAGGGAGCATCGTTTTATACCTGAAACTTATACTCCGATGCCGGAATTAACCGGACAGGATTTGGTTGATTATATTCGTCAAGAACGGCGTTTGGAACTTTGTTATGAAGGATTCCGTTGGTTTGATCTACGTCGTTATGGTATGCCTTCTTTCTCAAGAGATTGGGTGGTAAATGGGGAAAAAGTGGCAACTTATGTTATAGCAGAAAAAGATCCTTCTTATACACTTCCAATACCGGAACAAGTATTGGAAAAGAATAAGAATTTAGAACAAAATACATTAGCGAATCCAAGATAATTACGAGGTATGAATAAGTTTAAAATAGTATTATATGTATTTCTTTGTAGCGTGTTGTTAAGTGCATGCTATCACGAGGATGATATTATCCCTTCTGAGAAAACAATGGTTCTTCGTTTTGATTTTCCTCAAGGTAATAATTCATGGGATGAGGATTTGATTAAGATAAACGAGGAATTTGGCGTGTGTATGATATATAAAGATATAGAAGAAGGAGATTACAATCGTTCATGGACTGGGGGAGGAGTGTTTGCAGCCGAGTTTCACGGGCAAGATTTGAATGATGAGCAGGCTCAATTCTATACGAATTTCTTTAAGAATCATGTTTTTAATTATTTAAATGCCGAGATAACGCAGAAGGTATTGCCCCCTTATTATTATATGGTCTATGATTATCATGCCTTATATTCTTTTGGGACAATGCAATTGAAAAGTGAGTTGAGTTTTTATACGGATAATTTAGATTTTTGGGTGACTTGTCTTGAGGGAGATGTGAATCCCTTGACATTTGCACAACTTGTACGTCCTAAGACTGCCGAGGATTATTTGATGTGTAGGGGCGTTATTTTGAAAGAGATATTTGAAAAAGCGATAGAGGTTGGTAATATCGTGGTTCCAGAAGAATTTAATACGGGAATAGATTATCAGACGGAAATTACGTATAAGGTTGGGTATGAGAATGATGATAATTATTACGTGAAACGAGGATTTCCTGGTATAATGTATACTACATTTAATTTTTCTGATTTACAAAGTGTTACCAAGATAAATCCTCAGACTAATTTTTTGCAGTATATCAATTTGGGGATGCGCTATACGAAGGAAGAGTATGAAGCGTTGCGTCCTTCTTCTAAATATCCATTAGTACATGAAAAACGGCAATTTGTGATAGATTACATGAAGAGAGTACATAATATAGATCTTGAGGCAATAGTTCGAGGGCCGGAGTTGTAAAGTTTAAGCTGTGCCAAAATACTCTAAGAATTATATTTTGACATTTTTGGCACAGCTCTTTCTTGGGTTATTATTCAATGTGTTATAAAAATAGAATAGATATGCTTAAGATAATTGTATTCATATTGTTACTAGGTTCTCTGCCTGTGTACGCTCAATCTGACCTTGAAATTTCGGGGAAATTGAGAACATTGGAAGCTCTTGAATTACGGCTAGAGGATATTGAAGGAAAAACGATTTTGTCTGCCGAGGTCCGGAATGATGGAACTTTTTCGATGGGACCGGTAAAAATTGTACCGGATTTATATTTTCTTTGGTTTGGAAAGACGAAACAACCTATATATTTAACTAATACTAAAGTGACAATTAAAGGGTATTATGATCACGTGAATCCGAGTAATAGTTCTTTAGTATTTACAGGAATTGATGAATTCCTGAAATTATCCGAATGGATCCCAAAGGAGGAAATTGCCCGAAAAAAGACAATAAATAAAGAAGTTCAGGATAATTTACGAGGAACAATGTTTAGCGCTTTAGCATATTTGTCTGGAATGACTGCTTACGAGCCGAATAAAATGTTGTTAGATTTCATTTTGCCGGAAGATCGGGAGGCCTTGACTGTGAAATGGCTGGTTCAACGAGTAGATAGCTTGTCGAAATTTGCCATTGGAGCGAAAGCATATGATTTTAGTTTTGTGGATGCTAGAGGCAAAATGGTCAAGTTAAGTGATTTTAGGGGAAAGTTTGTGCTCATTGATTTTTGGGCTTCGTGGTGTGGACCTTGCAGACACGAGATGAAAAGTTTATTGCCAATATACAATGAGTTAAAGGGGAATGATTTGGAGTTTATTAGCGTGTCGCTTGACAAACGAGAAAAAGATTGGAGAAAAATGCTTGACGAGGAAAAGTTACCTTGGGTGATGTTGTGGGATAAAGAGGGATTTACGATTGGTAACGAGCCGAATGTTATTCAAAAGGCCTATGGTTTTTACAGTATCCCTTTTATCGTTTTAATTGATAAAGAGGGCTGTATTCTTGAAAGATACTTGCGGGGAGAAAAAGTAAAAGAGGCAATATTGAAAGCTAGGAAGAATTAGTGTTTAATGTTTGGTATTGTATAATATAAGTAAATTTTGTAAGGATGAAAAAGTATGTTTTGTTGTTGTTCGCATGTATGGGCATGAATGTTTCTTATGCGCAGTTAATAGGAACTGGTGGTTCCACTCAAAAAAAGCAATCAGATTTAGATTGGTATAACTGTTCTTTTGATAAAGATGGTGTGTATGGTTGTGAGGTGAATAAGGCTTACGATTTTTTGAAAGATAAGAAGGTTAAAAAGAGGCCTATTGTCGCTTTGATTGGAACGGGAATTGATGTTGAACACGAGGATATAAAACAGGCAATTTGGGTGAATCCCAAAGAGAAAGCTGATGGAAAAGATAATGACAAGAATGGCAGGATTGATGATATTAATGGCTGGAACTTTTTGGGAGGTAAAGATGGGCAGGTGATGGAATCGCTGATGCAGGAAGGCGATCGTGAATTTCTCCGTTTAAAGGATAAATATGCTGATTATATGACTAGTAATGGAGAGTTTTTTAAAATCGTAAATGAAAAATTAACTAAAGTCCCGGCTCCGGAAAATTTAACTGAATATACTTATTATAAAAATAAAGTAATGCCAGAATCTCGCCTTGCCAGTACTTATGGAGGTTGGAAAATGGGATATGTTATTCAGGAGTATGCCAAAAAATTTAAAGAAGAATTAAATGCGAAATTTCCGGGACAAAAGCATACGGTAAAAGAATTTCAAGAATGTTATGATCCAAAAGCTCCCCAAGATACATTGAGAGATGTTGCATTCTCTCTGATTGCTATCGGGTTTAATTTATATAAAACGGATGATTTGGATGTGATTTATAAGGCTTTTGTGGAAACAGCTGTTCAAAGAGGGAAGGAAACTTATGAGAAAGAGTTTCAAAAAATCAGTTCGGATGGCCGTAAAGATATTGTCGGAGATAATTATTTGGATATAAATGACAACAAGTATGGTAATAATGTTTTGTTGACTTCTGAGGCTGCAACGGGAACAATGCAAGCTGGTATTGTGGGAGGAAAAAGAGGAAATGGACTTGGTGGAGATGGAATTATAGATCAAGCAGAAATTATGTGTTTGCGGGTTGGTGCAGGGAGTGGAGAACCTTATTTGAAAGACATGGCACTTGCTATTCGTTATGCCGTTGATCATGGTTCTGATGTTATTGTGTTGCCACAGCAAAATACGCTGTATCCCGAGAATCAGAAAGCATGGATGTCAGAGGCTCTTCGTTATGCAGAAGGCAAGGGCGTATTAGTCATTGTGCCGGTTTGGGAATTATCACGAGATTTAGCAAAACAAACTTTCTTCCCGAATCGTTGGATGGACGGCAGCAAAGAATTGACTAATTTGATGGTTGTTGCTCCATCGGATAAGAATGGCAACCCTTCCATGAATTCTAATTACGGTGCGAAAGAATTGGATTTGTTCGCCCCGGGGGTAAATATTTACTCGGCTTACATGGGTGATACTTATAAAACAGGAAGTGGGGTCAGCTTGGCTTCTGCTTCTGTTGCCGGAGTGGCAGCTTTGGTAAAGGCTTATTACCCGAATTTAACGGGAGCGCAAATTCGTAATATCCTGTTGAATAGTGTGACCTCACGGAAAGGAGTGGAAGTGGAAAAGGGTATTATTGTAGATGGCAAGCAGGCTCAAGATTTATTCCTTTTTGAAGATCTCTGTTTATCCGGTGGAATTTTGAATGCTTATCGAGCTATTATGGCTGCGGACAAGTTTGGTAAATAAAAAAGATGAGAATGATGTGTAAAATAATTTTCTCGTGTCTTTTTTGTATGATATTTTTTCCAATGGTAGCACAGCAATACAAGACTGTGCTACCCTACCGGATGGTTGGTGGAAAAATGATTGTCGAAATGTCTATAAATGGTTCTTCTCGCTCGTTTATTTTTGACACGGGAGGACGTACCGCATTGACGAGCGAGATTTGCGAGGAATTAGGACTAGAGGTTGCCGATTCGCTCCAAGTTACAGATGTAAATAGTAATCAAGCTTTCTATCCGCTTGTGACGATTCAAAGTTTGCTCACTCCGGATCAGAAAATTAATTTCACGAATGTTCCGGCTTTGAAATTATCTTCTCCATCTCCTTTCGAATGTTTTCAGGCAGATGGGTTGATTGGTAGTGATTTGTTGGCGAGGACGATGGTGGAAATTGACGGTAAGGCAAAGACGATTACAATTACTTCTGCCGAGAAAGCTTCTCGGGTTTCATTACGTAAAATGCTTCCTTTTGTGAAAGCGGGAATGCCGATTATTGCGTTGCAAGCAGGGATGGGGAATGACATTATTTGTTTATTTGATACGGGTTGTCCCAGTTTTTTCTCTCTGAAAGAGAGTGATTTTGATAGGTTGAAGACGGCCGGTGCTTTTCAGATCCTTGCGGAAGGATATGGGGAAGGTTCTATCGGCGTGGCCGGAATGGCAATGGCAGATACTTCTTTGCGGGTACAATTCCCCCTATTGTCGGTTGGTGGAACTAAATTTCAAAATGTAACCTCGGAAACTTCAACTCCGCCTTTTACCTTGCTAGGTGTTAAACTTTTAGATTATGGCAAAGTAACACTGGATTATCCTCGTGCTCGTTTTTATTTTGAAGCTTATGAGCCGGAGTATGATCTTGCCAGCAAACATTATAATGTGGCCCTTCGAGTGAAAGATGGAGAATTAATTATTTCCACGGTGTGGACTTCCATGAAAGGAGTTGTTGAGGTGGGGGATAAAGTGACGAAAATTAACGGGAAACCTGTCGGGATGTATGATTTTTGCGAGAGTATTATTAATGGAATTCCGGAGTTAAAAGCAAAGAAAAAGACAAAGTTGACCGTGCAAACCAAACGGGGAGAGAAAGTGATTGTTTATCAAAAAGAGTAAGATATGCGAATTGTTGTATTATTGCTGCTTGGTTTTATGACCTCTTTACCTGTTGTTACAATTGCTCAACAAACAACTCGACGGATTTGTGACACGATTCATTACGAATATGTTCATGATAAAATCATTATACCTGTGATTGTAAATGGCGTGAAAGTGAAGTATATCGTGGATACAGGAGGGCAGACAGGAACGATAAGAGAGAATGCAGTGGAAATGAAGGCTATGAGTGGGGGAACTTCACGAGGGGTATCCGATCTGAACGGAATGTCGTTAGCTTATGAGGAAGCCGTGTTGTCAAATGTCCAGTTAAGCTCGAATTATAAATTAACCCAGATGAAAAGCATGGTCTTCCCGTCAAATGGTTTCTTCCGGGAGTTAGGAGTCGTGGGGATCTTGGGAAGTGATGCTTTTGCCCAGGCTGTGGTTACTTTTGATGCCCGGGAACAAATCATGATTATTAATTATCCTTATCGTCCGGATGGTTTGAAAATTTCAGAGGGAGTTGCTATTTATCCGGGGCAGACGAGTCATCCTATCGTGGATGTGGATTTTGGTGGGATTATGAAGCGGGTGTTGTTTGATACGGGAGCCAACGGGTTATTAATCCTTTCGGCTGATGATTACGAGGATTTAAAAGACAAGGTTGAGAATCGTTTACTTTCTTGCGGAATTGGGATTAGTGGTGTCGGAATTGGTGGTTTTGATTTGAAGAACACCATGGAGATGAAAAAAGTTAGTATCGGGGAGCTTAATTTCGTTGGGAAAGAGTTTAACAACATGGAAAGTGTCACGTGTAAGGGGAGTTCGTTAATGGGAGTGGATATGTTGAAATACGGTAAGGTGGTGATTGATTATATGCGGAACCGTTTTTACTTTTTCCCCTATGAAAGTAGAACAGAAGATATGACCGGAGAGTTGAAAAACTGGAACGTGGGAATTCTTCCGGTGAAAGGTCATTTCGAGATTACAGCAGTATGGGATAGTGCTAAAGATTTGGTCGCTTTGGGAGATCAAGTGATCCGTGTGAATGGGAAAAATCTATCCGAATTGAAACAAAGTCAACTGGAAGTAGAGGCTTTACTTGATACTGTGGAAGGGGACGTGACGGAAATTGTTATTCTGAAAGATGGTAAAGAAAAGAAGGTTGAAATTAAAAGAATGTGATATGAAAAATAGATGTTTTATCTTTTTATTAATAATGTTACTCCCTTCATTGACGTGGGCACAAACAAAGAATACCGCTACCGAGGTGAAGGATTATCGGGAAGTAGACGGGAAAATTATTCTGGATTTGATTGTTAATGGAGAACAGGCTGGTTTTGTGTTGGATTTGGCGGGTCACACGGCGATATTGCCGGAATACGTGGAAAAATTTAAGATAGACACCAATACGCCGGGGAATTTCGGTTATGAAGGTTTCCTTTACAAGCATGTGCCGACGAGTAAGAGTGTGTTAATTAGTACGATGTCATTCGGGAATAACGTGTTTGGCAATGGTGTTTCGGCTTTTGTGCTGGAAGATGAGCCTTATTTACGAAAATTGGGAGTAGCCGGGGTTATTGGGGGAGTTTTATTTCGTAACGTGGTGTTGACGATTGATCGTAAGCGTAAAAAAATAACGACATCAATGCCTTATCGGCCATCATACATGAAGTTGGATCATCGGGCAGATATAGAAGTTGTACCCGGTTCTGGGGTCGTTTGCACGGTAACACTTGACGGAAAGGCTTACCCTTTGTTATTTGATACTTGGAATAATGGGATGATCTCCATGACAGCTGAAGATTTTGCTAAACTTGGTGGAAATCGTGGTGGTGACGCTACTATTATGAACGGTTATAAAGAGGCCGGAAAAGCTTCTGTGACGAAAACCGTCGGGACATGTAATTTCGTGAAGGATCAGTTGGGTAGTGTGGTTGTGTCTGAGAATACGGATCTATCTCGTTCTGTGTTAGGTACGGGGATATTGGAAAAGGGAATTGTTTCGATAGATTACCAGAAACAGAAAATTTATTTTCAGCCTTTTGATCTGATTGAAATAAAAGATGATGTGGTTGAGGACATAGCATCGAAGGTAGAACCCGGAAAGTTAAACCCGATTACCCGTGAATATTTCCTAGAGCACATTTATGATTATCGTAAGGATAAAGAATTCGTGTTTAAGGGAGATAAACCAGTGGTTATTGATTTTTGGGCAACATGGTGTGGTCCTTGTATGCGTTTAATTCCGGAGATGGAAAAAATGGCCGAAAAATATAAAGATCAGGTTATATTTTTAAAGGTTAATGCCGACAAGGAAAAAGAATTGTGCAGTATGTTTAATGTGGTGGCATTACCGACACTGTTTTTTATCCCGGTGGGAGGCAAACCGATTATTGAAACCGGGGCTATGCCCGAAAAATACGAGCAAATTATTAAAGACAAGTTGTTAAAATAGTCTCTTGTTTAACATTTTACTAAAGGCAAGCTTCTATTCGAGGGTTGCCTTTTTTCTGTCTCAATTTATCGGGTATTTAGATATGTTTTTTAGGAAAAATGATTGGCTTCTTGGAAAATGAAGAAATCTTGTCTATTTTTGAGTTTAGATATAAAAGCAATAATACTCAATACGTGCGAGGGAAACAGGGGCATATGATTCATTTTTCTGAGGGAAAATCTTTCTCTGTGGATGAGTTGTATGACCGTTTTTATAATGAATTGGTTTTGTGGGCTGATACCATATTGAATGATATGGAGGAGGCCGAGGACTTGGTACAGGATTTCTTCGTGCGATTGTGGGAGAAAAAATTGAACGAGAACCTAGAGGGAGAGCGGGTAAGGTCGTACTTGTATGTTGCCGTGCGGAATATGGCTGTCCGAAAGGTAAAAGATCAGAGCCGGATTCGGCGGATTCCGGATATATCGGTCGTGGAAAGTGTATGGGAGAATGAGGATGTAACGCGTGATGACATGATAGATCAGGTGTTGAAGGCGCTTGATGTGTTGTCACCTAGAAGCCGGGAGGTGTTGGAATGTGTGCATTTGAAGAATATGAAATATGTCGAAGTGGCGGAATTACTGGGCATATCCGTGGCTACGGTAAAAACGTTGTTGGTGCGTAGCCTGAAGACGTTGAGGGGTATTGTTTCTGATACAGCTTTGTTGTTGGTGCTTGTTTATAGGGAAGATGGCGGTAAGCGTTCAGATTTGGGAATGTTCACTAAAAAGTTAGTTTGAATAAATGTAAAATAGTGTCATTAAAATGCTATAATATTGTTATCATGTTGTAAGCCGCTCCCATTCCGCTCCTATTCCACTCCCATTCCGCTCCTATTAAAATGATAAAATATTAGATTATAATAGTAATTATTAATGATTGGATAACTCTATTATAAAAACTTGCTTACAGAATAATAGTTCGAACAGATAGGTATTTTATCAAAATGCTCACATTGCCTGGACAAATCCCTGCTTGCCGAGGTTTCTCGTCGGCATGATGGATTTGATTTTTCCGTATCTTCAATGTGCTCTCTACAAGGAAAAAAATAAATAATCACGATAATTTTTGAAAATATTTTCATTTTCCTGTCAACCGTTTTGCTTTTTGATGTCTACTATATGTGAACATTGAGTAGAATAATATGAATCGAGAAGAATGGGATATACGATTACTTGAATACTGGCAGGGGGAATCTCTCTCCCCGGAGGAGCTGCGGGATGTGGAAAATTGGTTGGGGGAGAAGGTGGAGAATCGTCGGTATTATGAAGATTTGCAACGAGAGTTTTTACGCCAGCGTTGGGTGATGCGGGAAGGGTTGGTGTCCCGGAAGGGGGAACGGCGTTTTCGGCAGGTGGCAAAGAAGAGGATGATGCTCCGGCGAGCCGTGGCGTTTGCCGCTTGCGTGAGTGTTTTTATCTTGGCCGGAATCGGGTATTATTGGAGAAGCGAAGAGATGAGGGAAGTGCAAATGGTCGAAAACGGGGTGATTCATCACGGTTCTTCCAAAGCTTGCTTGTTTCTTTCAACGGGAGACATGGTTGAGTTGGGAAAGGAACGAAAGTCGTTACGAGAGGAACAGTCTGTTGCTATTGACGTGGTGCAGGAAGGAATGGTCGCTTATCGAGATTCTATGGCTACGGGAGAGGTCGGGAATATAGTGTATAACAGGTTGGTCGTGAATCGGGGAGGTGAGTACCGGATCGTGTTGGCAGACGGTTCGGAGGTGTGGGTAAATTCAGAGAGTGAGTTGGTATACCCGGTGCGTTTTGTGGGGGAAAAGAGAGTGGTGCGGTTGAAAGGCGAGGCTTATTTTAAGGTGCGGGCAGATGCTGGCCATCCGTTTATCGTGGAGGCGAACGGGATTGACGTGGTGGCTGTCGGGACGGAATTCAACGTGAATTCCCGGAAAAAGAAAGTGGTGGAATCCGTGTTGGTGAAGGGACGAGTGGAAGTGGAGAATGAAATCCGGCAGGTGATGTTGAACCCGAATCAACTGGCTGTTTGTGATGTGGAGACGAATGGAATCATTGTGAAAGAGGTTGACGTCAGGAAGTATATTGATTGGAAAAACGGGGACTTTGTTTTTAGTGATGATCGCTTGGAAGACGTGATGAATAAGTTGGCTTTATGGTATGATTGTGACGTGGTTTATTCCGATGAAAAATTGAAGGAAATTCGCTTGTCCGGTGACATGAAACGGTATGGTGAGGTGGAAGAGTTCCTGCACTTTTTGGAGATAAGCACGGGTGCGCGTTTCAACGTGAAAAATAAAACGATTGTAGTGAGTATAAAATAAAAACGGAAAGATTGGCAGATCCTTCCGTCTTGTAGTGAACGCCAGTTGGCTCTGGCTAATAATAATTTATTATCAACAAAGTTATGAAAAAAAGTGGAGAATGTAAAGGAAATTTACGCTCGGCTCAAAAAATCTTTAGAGTGATGAAAATGATGTGTTTTCTAATGTTCGTGTTGCTGGTACAGGTTCGGGGGGACGTGGTTGCCCAGAATCAGGTGGTCAGTGTGGACATGAAAAATTGTAGTGTGGAAGAATTTCTTCGGGAGATTAAGGAGCAAACGGGTATTCGTTTTATGTACAAGAGTGAGTACGTGGAGGCTATTCCTCGTTTCGATGTTCATGTTAAGGAGCGGCAGGTTCTGGCTCTGTTGGATGAAGTTTTTGCAGGCAAGGGAATTAAGTGCCTGTATGATAACGGGGTGATTGTTTTGACGAAAGTACAACAACGGAAGGAGCTGGAAGAGGTGGTGATCAAGGGGATAGTGAAGGATGAGAGGGAGCAACCTTTACTGGGAGTTACTGTTTTGATAAAAGGGACGACGATTGGTGTGGCAACGGATTTGAAGGGTGTGTTCACGTTGACGACTGTGAGACAGGATTCTTTGACTCTTCAGTTTTCATTTATCGGGATGAAAAGTCGGGAGGTGAGGTGGACCGGACAGAAAATGCTGCATGTCGTGTTGCAGGATGATTCTCATGATATGGAAGAAGTCGTGGTAACGGGTTACCAGACGATTAGCCGGAGAGAGTCGGCAAGTGCCATTTCCACGGTGAAAGCCAAAGATATTATGGTGCAGGGAGTCGGATCGATTGACCAGATGTTACAAGGGCGTATTCCCGGTATGATGGTGCTGAATACTTCCGGAGAACCGAGTGCAACTCCGAAAATCAGGATTCGAGGAAATGCCACGATCAATGGAAATAAATCTCCGGTTTGGGTGGTTGATGGGGTGATTTTGGAACAGGATGTGCCCTTTACGGCTTCAGATATAAATAGTGAGGATGCCGAATATTTGATTGGTAATGCCATTGCAGGTTTGAACCCACAGGACATCGAGACAATTACGGTGTTAAAGGATGCTTCCGCAACGGCTATCTATGGGGTGAAGGCGGCTAACGGGGTGATCGTGATTACAACGAAAAAGGGCGTGATTGGTCGACCGGTGATCTCGTATAACGGGAATCTGACGTTAAATACTCGTCCGTCTTACAAGGATTATCATCGAATGAATTCGCAAGAACGGGTGCTTTTTTCTCGTCAGTTGATAGAGTCAAATATGAATTTCGGGCGTGTACCCACGGGGGAAACGTTCGAGGCGGCTTACGAGCAATTGATGAGCAAGCAAATTTCACAGGCGGAGTTTGAACAGAAGGTGGAGAAGTTACAGGGTAGAAACACGGATTGGTTTGATTTGTTATTCCGTTCGGATGTCACGCACACGCATGCGCTGAATGTTAGTGGGGGAACGGAGGCGGTTAAGTATTATGTATCGGCGGGG
>ENA-ORUO01002358-ORUO01002358.1-human-gut-metagenome-genome-assembly--contig:-NODE-2358-length-15054-cov-3.377825_pt1 | contig 15054 bp, 11 predicted proteins | sample MGYA00242082_ERZ509215 | MGnify/ENA primary metagenome ERZ509215 (study PRJEB26280, sample SAMEA2338829) | human gut metagenome | biome: human gut; feature: human-associated habitat; material: faeces... | reverse complement strand
GAAAGCAGAGGGAGGTCATAATCGGTTTCTTAACCGCACCTTCGTATAAACTCATTTCTTTATAGTGATTAGTTTAATAGTGATTTTACTTCTCGATCTCTACTTCTGTACCGTTTATCAGACGTGCCTGTCCGGCCACTACCACCTGCGAGTTATCGGGCACACCGGATTTCAGCTCATACTCCGAGCCCATGCGTCTGCCTAACTCCACTTTGTTGTAGGACACTTTGCCATCTTTATAAACGTACACATAGCGATCGCCGGAACCTGCCTGTTTCACAATAGCCAAGTCGGGTACTACGACGTTGTCCGCCGTACCAAAGTTCAAGGTAGCACGGGCAAACATTCCCGGACGTACACGCTGATCTTTGTTGTCCAACTTGATCTCGATCTGGAAAGTACGGGTAGTTGCGTCGATAGTCGGATAGATCAGGCTGATAGTTCCCTTGAACAGTTCGTCGCCATATACATCCAGCTTCACATCTACCGGTTCGCCTTTCTTCACCTTCGTGAAGTAGGTTTCAGACACATTGATCATCAGCTTGACCGGAGTGATCTGCTCTACTACCAGCACCGGACTTCCGCCACTATACATATCACCATTATCGTAATTACGGGCAGTGATTACTCCGTTGATCGGGCTCAACAGAAACGTATTCTCTACCAGATTATCATAAGCAGTCTGCTTCACATCGAGCTGCATCTTCGCAGCATCCCACTCTGATTTGGAAGCACCGCCTACCTTATAAAGTTCGTCGATACGATTAAATTCAATTTTCTGATTGTCCAGTTGCAGTTTCGTCTGTGTGAGGTTGGCTGCATCCATCTGCACCAGCTTCTGGCCTTTGGATACACGGTCGCCCACTTCTACCAGAATCCGGTCGATGCGGACAGGTGACGAAGGAGCAATGTTGTTCTTTACTTCAGCTTCTACCGTCGCTGTATAATCCTGTATCTGATCTACGGGACGGGCTGTTACATCAGCCACTTTTACTCTGGGCTTCTCGTCTTCCTGTTTCACAGCAGCCTTATCTTTTCCACCCGTACATGAGCTCATTACTACTGTCAATAGCAGAGCCACTAATTGGATACCTTTTTTCATATTCCTTAGTTGTAATTTTAGTTGTCTATCTTTATTGTTTTCCCAAAACCTGATCAAGGTCAGCCTTAGCTACCAGGTAATCGTAGATTGATTGATTGTAAGTAAGTTGTGCCTGCGTCAGTGATACCTGCGAACTGTTAAGTTCAAGCACGGTTCCCTTACCGACTTCATAACGTTTTCCGGCAATCTGTACCGCTTTTTCAGCCTGCATCACGTTTTCTTTGTTGCTGACCACCTGCTCGGAACTGGCAGTCATATTGTTACGGTAGCTGACTACCTGCATATTCAGTTTTCTCTCCGTATCGATACGGTTCCAGTCAAGCTGGCGCATCTGGATGCGGGCCGATTTTACCTTCGTAAAGTTGCTCGCCCTATACAAAGGAATGCTCAGATTGAACATCAAAGACGAACTGTTGCTCCACGTATAATCAAAGAAATTGATGTTCGGATTATACAAAGACTGATATTGATAAGAGAAGCTCATCGACAAAGTAGGCATGAAGTTCGTTTTCAGCGACTTCACGTTCTTTTCGAGCAATTTCATATTCAGCTCGAACTGCTTCATCGTTGTATTGTTCTCCAGACTCATATCTTCTTCTTTCAACTGATTGGCAAACAGCATTGATTCGTAGTTTGTCAGATTATCGTCAGTCTTAATATCCACATCAGCCGTAATGCCCATCAACACTTTCAACTGGAGTTTTGCCAGCGTCACGGCATTGGCGGCAGAAATGACATTCGGCTTGATGCTGCGCATCTGTACTTCTGCGCTGATCTTGTCAAATTCGCTGACTGCACCTTGTTGATATTTGGCGTTCACGACATTGAAATTATCTTCTGCCAACTTATAGCTGCCTTGAAGCACTTCATAACTATCTTGTGCAAGCATCAGCTGATAATAAGCCTTGGTTACCTGATTGATCAAATCCAGTTCGGAAGCACGCGACTTCTCCACTGCCAGTTCGATATCCGTCTTTGTCATTGACATGGCCCGGTAGACTGCCGGTGCAAACAAAGGCAGGTTAATGCTCAGTCCGGCATTGGCGGTATTCGTACCATCCTGCCCCATCTTGAACGACATATCGTTCAGTTTCATTTCAGCCGCTTTGATCGTGTGATCCAATGATCCGTTTAGGCTTGCTTCGGGTAACAGGCTCTGCCATGCTTCCTTACTTGCAACTTTCTTTAAGGCAATTTCTTCTGCCGCCACCTTTATCGTAGGATTCTCATCCAACGCTATTTCCAGGGCTTTGTCCAACGTCAATGTCAGCGTATTCTGCGTTGTCTGCTCCGTCTGAGCCTTTGCAAAGCCAAACGCACAGAGAGCCATTGCCGTCAGAAGCATTTTCTTGCCTGTCAATCTTTTCAATCTGTTCATAAACTCGTTTCTATTTGATCCTTAATTGTTTGTCATCCGAACCTAGCTCCTATTGTTGCTCGACCCGGTTTTTACGATATTCTGATATAAATTCCTCTAAAACTTTGGCTCCTTTTTCCGTGGAAATGCCACGTATATAGGTAAACATGATGGATTCGTATACTTCTATAAAAGGATATTCGTTGCAAATGTCCGTATTCAACAGCACATCAAACTGCTCGCGCACCAACAGATTGACTATCTCAAAGTTGACATCCGCCCGAAAGATACCTTGCTCTACCCCCGACTTAAAGAAAGACATCGTCTTCTCCGAGTCACTTTCACTACGGTCTTTCATCATCGCATATACCTTCGGATATTTCTTGATATCCTCGAAGAAGCGCTTGTTGGTCTGATGAAAGATCTCGATGCTTTTCTGAAAGACAGCAAGTATCACCTCCAGCACATTGTTGGATTGCTCGTATATCTCCTGCAAGTATTTGTCTCTTTCGGCTTGCTTTTGCAGAATACACTCCTTCAATAATGATTCCTTATCTGCAAAAACCTCATAGAGCGTACGTTTGGAAATGCCCAATGCTGCCGCAATGTCATCCATCGTAATACACTTGATACCTTTCAAAGTAAAAGCTTCTGTCGCGGTCATTATAATCCGTTCTCTCAGCTCCGCCTTTTGGGACGCGTCTCTTCCATGCTCCATCATCACTCTTTTTAGATTTTGTTAGACTCAGTTTTCTATAAATTCACCATTTAAAGCGAAAAACGGAACAAAGATATATAGAAAACTCAATTAACAAATCAAGTTTCCTTTTATTTATAGCCCATTTGATAAATATTATCATTCATTAGAGGTATATGAAAACAAGTGTTAAGAGGAAATATAGAGCAAAAGTAAGGAATAGCGGTATATGAAGTAAAGTTTTATCGCTGTAAGAGGGAGAATAATCGGCAAATGCCGGATAAATACCGATAAGAATCGATCGTTTATCCGGCAATAACAGTCACCATTATTAACGAAAAGCGAAAAAGGAGGTTTAGTACTCTAACTTAGTCCTTTTTAAAAAAGCGACTGTTTTATGTATTTCTTTATACATCACGATGTCATCTTTCACAAAAGGCACTTCTTTCCGATAAGCATTCAGGAAACTCTCCAAAAGCGGAGAGGTTTTCAACGGACGGCGGAAATCGATACCCTGTGCGGCATTCATCAGTTCGATAGCAAGGATATGTTCAAGGTTGTCCATCACTTTATAAAGTTTGGTTGCGGCATTGGCTCCCATACTTACATGATCTTCCTGCCCGTTGGACGAAACGATGGAATCGCTCGATGCGGCATAACAGTACATTTTGTTCTGGCTGACCATAGACGCAGCAGCATATTGGGGAATCATAAAACCGGAATTCAGTCCCGGATTGGCTACCAAAAACTCCGGAAGTTCGCGAAGTCCCATAATCAATTGAGAGACACGGCGTTCGGAAATGTTTCCCAGTTCTGCCAAGGCAATGGCGAGAAAGTCATAGGAGATAGCCAACGGCTGACCGTGGAAATTTCCACCGGAAATGATTCTGTCTTCGTCAGGGAAGATCGTTGGATTGTCCGTGACGGAATTGATTTCGGTCAGCAGTACGGAGGAAACATAGCGGATAGCGTCTTTCGTGGCACCATGCACTTGCGGGATGCAACGGAAAGAGTAAGGATCCTGTACGTGCGCCTTGGGACGTTCGATCAGTTCGCTGCCTGCCAGCAGTTTACGGAAAGCCTCTCCCGTCTCGATCTGTCCGGGATGAGGGCGTATCTGCTGGATGCAATCCATAAACGGGTCGATGCGTCCGTCGAAGGCTTCAAGAGAAAGAGCAGCTATCAGGTCGGCTTTCTTGGAAAGGCGGAAGGCTTTGAGAATGGCAAATACACCATTGGCACTCATGAACTGGGTACCGTTGAGCAGTGCAAGCCCTTCCTTGCTCATGAGCCGGACGGGTTCCCAGCCAAATTCGTCGAGCACGCTGATTGCTTCGCATTTCTTTCCTTTATAGTTGACGTCGCCCACACCGATCAAAGGAAGGAACAGATTGGCTAATGGGGCGAGATCGCCGGAAGCTCCCAAAGAACCGCGGTCATAGACGATGGGCAGTACATCGTTATTGAAAAAGTCGAGGATACGCTGTACGGTGATTAGTTGCACGCCGCTATGTCCTAACGAGAGAGCGTGGGCTTTGAGTAACATCATCAGTTTGATGATGACAGGACGGATTTCTTCGCCTACACTGCAGGCATGGCTCTTTATCAGGTTTTCCTGCAAGGTTCCCAATTCGCCGGAAGAAATATTTTTAGTGCATAATGAGCCGAAGCCGGTGGTGATGCCATAAAGAGGTTCTTCGGAAGAAGCTATTTTATGGTCTAGATAATCACGGCATTTCTGAATGCGGAGCTTGGCTTCGGGAGCCAGTTCCAGCTTCAGATTCTCGTTGATGATCCGTTCGATGATTTCGAAGGTCAGTTCTCCGGAACCTATTTGATACACATTCTTGCTCATACGCGTAAATCTTGGTTGACGGCATCCAGTAATTCTTTCTCTTTCCGGCAAGCGGTTTGCTCTATCCGGTCCGCTTCGGCTTGCAAGTCCAAGACAAATTCTTTGTCTTTGAGTACCCCCAGATTAATGCGGACATTCAGCAATGCCCCCAATACGGCGGATCGTGCCGCCATCATGGCTACACAGGCGTCTGTAATAGCGTTCCGGTTTCCCAGACGGGCGATGTCTGCTATGACGGGCATCACTTCGAGTGCTTTTCGGGCAACTTCCATCGGAATGAGGGCGGCATGCCTGGTGGCTTCCTGAATGGCAGCGCTACGGACAGCTTTTTCTTCATCGTTAGCTTTGGGAAGTTTAAAACAGGCAAAAACTTCATCATAGGCTTCGGAGTCTTTATCAATCAAGGCGACGAATTCTTTTTGGAATCGGGTGGTAAGCGTCTGTGCGTGCTGCATTACTTCTTCGCTGGCTTCATATCCTTTCTTTCCGATGGTGAGTCTCGTCACCATCGTGGCCAAAGCAGAAGCCAGCGCTCCGCCTAAAGCAGCAATACTGCCACCGCCGGGTACCGGATCATTGCCGGCTACCTTATCTAAAAAATCTTTTACGGTTAAATCTGCTAACATGGTATTTTATGCTTTTAGTTATCAATTGACGGGGTATAACATACCGCCTTTAATAGTCATGATGACACAGTTCATGCCTACGTAGTATGGCAGAATGTGATAATTGTCCGAATTCAGTATGACAAAGTCACCTTGCTTGCCTACTTCGATGCTTCCGATCCGGTCTGCCCGATGAAGGGCAGCAGCTCCGTTCAGTGTCAGGGCAGTGATGGTTTCTTCGATGCTAAGTTTCATGTAAATACACGCCAAAGCAATGGTCAACGGGATGGAACCGGAGAAACAGCTTCCCGGATTCAAGTCTGTGGCAAGTGCTACGGCACAGCCGGCATCAATCATTTCACGACCGCGTGCATAAGGTTCTTTCAGTGCGAAAGCCGTCAGAGGCAGCAGGGTAGCTACTACTCCTGCGTCGGCCATTGCACGGATTCCGGCATCGGAAGCCTGAAGCAGATGATCGGCAGACAAAGCGCCCAGTTCGGCAGCCAGCTCAGCGCCACCAAAGGAAACGATTTCATCGGCATGGAGCTTTAACAGGAAGCCTTGTTCTTTGGCTGCCTGAAGGAGGCGGCGGGACTGTTCGACAGAGAAAACTCCTTGTTCGCAAAAGACATCACAACATTCGGCAAGTTCGTTCTCGCGGATAACGGGGAGCATTTCACGAATCAGAAAGTCGATGTATTCGTCTCCTCTTCCTTTATACTCTTCGGGAAGGGCGTGGGCTCCTAAGAAAGTGGATACAATGTCGATACGTTTGTGCTCGTCATTGTTCAGGCTGCGCATTATTTTCAGTTGCAGCAGCTCTGTTTCCCGATCGAGTCCATAACCGCTTTTACCTTCTACCGTGGTGACTCCCATAGCACTCATCTTCTTCAGAAAGCCTTCGGCTGCCGAGCGAAGTTTCAGGAAATTCATTTGCCGGGTAGCTTTTACGGTACTGGCTATCCCTCCGCCACGTTCCATGATGGACATATAGCTTTCGCCTTTCAGCCGCCATGAAAATTCTTCGGAACGTTCTCCGCCAAAAACAAAATGGGTATGCGAATCGACAAAGCCCGGAAGCAGGCAATGTCCCCGGGCGTTGTAATGCCAGTAATGCTGGTAGTAGCCGTCACGATCTTCGCCACGACTCTCGCCGACGTAAGTGATGATGCCTTTGGTCACTTCTACCGTTCCGTTTTCTATGATACGGAGTTGTCCCATTTCCGCACCTTTACGGGCGGAGATTCCTGTCGGGGTGACAATACGGGCATTGAATATAATCAGGTTTTCACTCATTGATCTTTTATTATTCGGTTCTTACTATTTCAATCATAAGTCGATATAAGTTTCAGCAGCTTTATATCGGACGCACATTATTTTAATACTCCGGGCGCTATTCCATGATACGCGCTTCCAGCACCTGCTGCATGGAGAAATTCTCCAGTCCTAAATAATAGGAGGCCGTATCTATCAGCGCTTCCATCGGCACCAGACCAATGATCTCACTTCCAACAATCGCCACTCCATAGCGGCGGGCCTCAATACGCACCAATTCGAAAGCACGGTAAAGGGCGGTGCGGGTGTAATCGGTCATATTAATGGATACTTGGGTGATATTCCGCTCTTTCAGTTCCACCCCCATTGCTTTGACGTAGCGGAGACCGCCGTTGATATGCCGGATATTTTTTGCTATCTTCGTGGCTATTTCAAGATTATTGGTACTCAGATTGATGTTATAAGCGACTAGCGGCATTCGGGCACCGATAGCTACCGTTCCGGCAGTGGGATGACGCTCGGCAGGGCCGAAGTCGGGCTGCCATTCGGGAAGTCTGATTTTCTCCGCCATTCCTTCAAATTCTCCCTTACGGACGGAGGCCAGATTTTCCCGATGCGGAGCTGTGGCGGACTTTTCATACAGAAAGACAGGGAGATTATATAGTTCCGCCACCCGGGAAGCCACTTCTTTCGACAGGGCGACGGCTTCTTCCATCGTCGTATTCTTGATCGGAATGAAAGGAACCACGTCCACCGCTCCCATGCGGGGATGCTGTCCGCTATGATGATTAAGGTCTATCAGACGGACAGCAATGCCGATAGCTTCAATGACTGCATCGCGCAAGGCTTCCGGTTCGCCAACCAAAGTGACTACCAGACGGTTATGATCTTCATCATTGCTATAATCGAGCAGCTTCACGCCGGATTTGCCACGAAAAGGGGCTACTATCTTGTCTATTTTCTCCAAATCACGTCCCTCGCTAAAGTTGGGGACACATTCGATGATCTTACTCCAATTCATATTTATTTCTCTATTTCGTTACTTTCTATTACAATGCTTCTTTTATTGTCTTTTTAATCAGCTCGTCATCAGCCAGATAAGGCATCGTTATATGATACCCTTCCGAATGTGATTCATTGAAAGCGTCACTAGTTTCCATTGCATGCGGATTGCGGGCCCACGAACGGCGGGCCACTCCGCCCATCACATCCCAAAGCATAGCCGAGCGAAGTATCTCGTCTACCCGTTCGCTGCCGTCACATACCATGCCGAAGCCGCCATTAATCGCTTTTCCGATACCGACTCCGCCGCCATTATGCAGGGCTACCAAGCTCATGCCATGGGCGCAGTTTCCGGCAAAACACTGCACGGCCATATCAGCCATGACATTACTTCCGTCTTTGATATTCGATGTCTCACGGAAAGGCGAATCGGTTCCACTCACATCATGATGATCGCGGCCCAACATGATCGGTCCTACTTCTCCCCGCCGTACCATTTCATTGAAACGGAGGGCGATATTCATTCTTCCTACGGCATCCTGATAGAGAATACGTGCCTGAGTACCTACTACCAGCCTGTTCTTTTCGGCGTCGCGTATCCAGTTATAATTATCCAGATCCTGTCCCCGTCGATTGACATCAATGCACTCCATTGCGGCACGGTCCGTTTTTATCAGATCTTCGTACCTACCGCTCAGACATACCCATCGGAAGGGGCCATAGCCATAATCAAAGAGTTGGGGTCCCATGATATCTTCTACATAACTCGGCCATATAAATCCATCTTTCTCATCGACACCATTGCGGGAAATCTCTTTCACTCCGGCATCATAAATCGCTTTCATAAAGGAGTTGCCATAATCGAAGAAGTAAGTGCCGCGTGCCACCAGTTTCCGGATTACCTCAAAATGGCGGCGCAAAGAAGCGTCTGCCAGACGACGGAACTGATCAGGAGATTCATGAAGAAGGCGGGTCCGCTCTTCAAAAGTCAAGCCTGCGGGACAGTAGCCTCCTTCGTAAACGGCATGGCAAGAGGTCTGATCGGACAAAAGTTCAATATGAATCTGCTCACGTTCCGCATATTCCAGCAAATCGACGACGTTGCCATGATAGGCTACCGAGCAAGGTTCCCGACGTTCCATCGCTTCTTTTGCCAGACGGAAAGCCTCCGACAAGTCTTGTGTGACATGGCCTACCCATCCCTGCCGATAACGTGTTTCGATACGGGAGCTATCGACTTCGGCTATAATAGAGGCTGCTCCGGCTATTTCGGCTGCCTTTGGCTGTGCCCCGCTCATTCCTCCCAAACCGGAAGATACGAAGAGGTGACCACGCAAATCTTTGTCCTGCGGAATGCCGAGTTTCAATCGTCCGGCATTGAGTAATGTATTGAAAGTGCCATGAACAATACCCTGCGGACCGATATACATCCAGCCGCCCGCCGTCATCTGCCCATAGTTGGCAACTCCCATTTGTGCGGCAATGTGCCAGTCGTGCTGATTGTCGAACTGACCTATCATCATAGAGTTGGTAATAATAACGCGGGGAGCATCGGGACGGGAACGAAACAGTCCCAACGGATGTCCGGACTCAATGACCAGTGTTTGCTCAGGAGTAAGTTCTTCGAGATATTGCTTGATCAGGAGGTATTGCATCCAGTTCTGACAAACTTGGCCGGTTTCACCATAAGTAACAAGTTCATAGGGATACAACGCGATATCAAAACAGAGATTGTTGTCAATCATTACTTGAAAGGCTTTGCCTTCCACACATTTGCCACGATATTCATCAATCGGTCTGGCTTTCAGATCGCCTGCGGGGCGGAAGCGGTATCCGTAAATTCGCCCACGGGTACGCAATTCTTCCATAAATTCAGGTGCCAGTTGCTCATGCAATTCCAAGGGGATATAGCGCAATGCATTCTTCAATGCCGTAGCTGTCTGCGCCGGCGTAAGCGTATAACTACGGTCGGGGGCCCTCCGGATACCTTCTATGAAAGCTGGGTAGGGAGGTAACGTGTTGCCAAGAGTTATCTTCATAATAAGCAGAATTAAGGATTACAAACTGTAAGCAATACAGTTCTATAACTCTTCGCAATATAGAAAAAAAGAAGAGAAAAGACAAAGGTTTTGGTAGATTTATTATCAGAAAGGTATTATTTATTCTTTCTGCTGCTCACCACACAGCATTTGCAGATACTTGAAGGTATGCTTCGCTTCCTGACTGTCTTTTGTAAGGTAGGCTTTCTTCCATTCCGGATGTTTTTCCAGCAGTTGCGCCATCTTTTCTTTTCCTACAAAATCAATCTTCCCGGTCTCACCGTTCAGCTCATAGCAGACCCGTTTAGTAACCAGACTTGAAGCGGCAAGAGCATCTCCCACATTTCCGCCCAGTTTCACATCATCTTCTTCTGCAAATGTCCCACCGATTACCGACCCTAATGGCATCGCACAGAAATAGATATTTTTGCCCAACTGAACAGCCGGAGCATACCACGCCCCGAAACGCATCTTTTTATAACGCAACTTACGACAGTTGATAAATAAGTCTCCTTCAGAAGTACGCACCGCAAAACAACGCTTCTTCAACTGGCGGCACATAGATTCATCATTGCCTGCCGTTATCCGGTAGTCAGCCCCGCCTGTCAATAGAATCTGGCTTCTGGAACGCTTCTCTACTCGCAACACTGCAAGGGTATCGCCATCTTGAGCCATCAACTCCTTCAAGTTTGAATAAATGATATTCTGCGCAACTACCGGAAGGCTAATCACGCTTATCAGCAACCACTAAATATATCCTTTCTTCATAAGCCATCCTCCTTTCTTCATTCAACGCCTTTTCGAGTGGAAAGTTATAAATTTTAGCGCATAAATGCAAGAATGGAAAAAGAAATGTTGAAAAAAGAAGCCAAGAAGCCCCTTTCGCCTTCTTGGCACAGCACCTCTTACACGCAATTATCCCGGAAGCAAGTCAATCGCCCCCGAAGTTTGTTTACTCATGAAATACGGTTTATGGTTCTTTTTATAATCTTATCTTGTCTTTTTCCATCCTGAATATCAGGTGTTTTATCTGGTATATCAAGCATTAATACCTGTTATGACCGATATTATGACTTATACTGTGCCCCATACTGATGTAGCATACATAAGTAATCATAAAGAATAAGTTGTGACAATTTACATGGAAACAGACTCCATTCATATCCGTTTAAGTTTGCGACAATGTTTATCCGGACAAAGAAAGGATAAGCACCCGGGAACAACAGCAAATGAACGATTCATTATGCTATTATGCAGGCATGATTAATATATTCCGTCAGTAACAACAAATCGTTTCACGTACATGCTCCCATCAGTCCACGTACGTAAACTATTGAGCTCACATACGTGAACCGAACAGATCACGGACGTGAAACGAAAATATGAAACGAACAAAATATATTAGTCAAACCTTGTTTACAGGCTAAGGTTGCCGAGTCTTGTCTTAATATAGGCGGCATACAGGAAGTAATATATGGCATAAACAACGTACATTCATGCCTAAAAGGGAGTTCTTAACACAAATAGGCAAAGGCTTTAAAACAGTGCACTTACCACTGATAATCAGCAAATTAACCGTATTATCTATTAAAAACAGGTGATAATAGAAAGCAGAAAAACATCTATTATCACCTTATTATCACCGGTTATTATCACCATTACTTGACTAATTATAAGACACTTATCACGCAAAGGTGACAAGTGACAATAACAAAGTGTGTTTATTTCCTATGTAACTTTGCTCTAAACCATCACAACTTGCTTCATCACCGATTACTGAATGACCGTTAATAAAGAGTAAATCTGCTCTTTACAAAAACACGCTCCCATTCTGCCTTTTACGAATTATATTACCTTTGTCCGAAAAGCAATATAATCGTATGGAAAAACAAGAAAATATTATAGCAACCTATCAACAAATCATTCAGGAAACAGAACAACAACTACAAAAAGCGCGGAAACGCATTCGCTATATCAGCCTTCTGAGACTGATCTTATTCGTAGAAGCAGTAGCCTCCGCCATTATTTTTTGGTCCGATGGATGGTTAAAACTCATCGTACTTACCGTACTTCCCATCATCGCTTTCATTTGGCTGGTGCAAAGCCACAACCGATGGTTTTACTGGAAAGATTATCTCAAAAAGAAAATAGAAATCAATCAGCAGGAGCTACGAGCACTGCAATATGACTTTTCCGACTTCGACAACGGAAAGGAATACATCGATCCGTCTCACCTCTATACTTTCGACTTGGACATATTTGGCGAGCACTCACTATTCCAGTATATCAATCGTACTTCAACCCCCATCGGCAAACAGCGTCTTGCCAACTGGTTCAATGCGCATCTAGAAGAAAAGGAAGCTATCGAACAACGTCAGGAAGCGATTCGGGAACTATCCTCAGAACTTGAGTTTCGGCAACAATTCCGCCTGCTCGGATTACTTTATAAAGGCAAGCCATCCGACACCTCTGAAATTAAAGAATGGGTAAACAGTCCGAGCGACTATCGGAAACACGCTTTCCTCCGTATCCTCCCGACAGCAGTAGGTATTATCAACCTCCTGTGTATTGGCGCAACGATTCTGGGATTTCTCCCTGCAAGCATCAGCGGGATAATATTTGCGTGCTTTGTCGTATTCAGTTTTATCTTCTCAAAAGGAATAACCAAAATACAAGCGACGTATGGCGAAAAACTACAAATTCTGTCTACTTACGCCGACCAGATTCTCATCACCGAGAAAAAAGAGATGCACAGCCCTGCACTGCAACAACTGAAAGCCGAACTTACAAGCCGAAATCAAACAGCTTCCCAGTCCGTACACCGCCTGGCTAAACTCATGAATGCACTTGACCAACGAGGCAACCTGCTAATGAGCACTATCTTGAACGGTCTCCTATTTTGGGAACTCCGCCAGGTCATGCAAATCGAGAAATGGAAAGAAGCACACTCCGCAGACCTCCCCCGCTGGATTGAAGCTATCGGAGCAATCGATGCTTATTGTTCTCTTGCAACATTCTCATACAACCATCCGGATTACATCTATCCTCAAATAACTTCTCAGTCTTTCCACCTGCAAGCCGAAGCCTTAGGGCATCCGCTCATGGACCGCAATAAATGTGTCCGCAATGGAATCGATATGGAGAAACGTCCGTTCTTTATCATTATTACCGGCGCCAACATGGCAGGCAAAAGTACTTACCTGCGCACCGTAGGTGTTAACTATCTCTTAGCTTGCATTGGCGCTCCTGTATGGGCTTCGAAAATGGAAATATTTCCCGCTCGTCTTGTCACCAGCCTCCGGACAAGTGATTCACTCACCGACAACGAATCTTACTTCTTTGCCGAACTCAAACGACTAAAACTAATCATTGATAAGCTCAAAGCCGGAGAAGATTTATTTATCATCCTTGATGAAATCCTGAAAGGAACTAACTCAATGGACAAACAGAAAGGTTCTTTTGCCTTGATCAAACAATTTATGAGCATGGACGCCAATGGCATTATCGCTACTCATGACTTGCTGTTAGGCACACTAATAGATGCTTTTCCACAAAATATCCGGAATTATTGTTTCGAAGCGGACATTACCAACAACGAACTGACATTCTCATACCAGATGAGAAGCGGAGTCGCACAGAACATGAATGCGTGCTTCTTAATGAAAAAAATGGGGATTGCCGTCATCGACGGTTAATCCCCATATGTCAGTTATTCCTTAAAGCCTGCTTGTATCTAAGCTATTAAGACATGGAAGTGCGATATTCAGTAATTATCAATCCATTATCCATTTATCCCTGCATTCCCGCACTTCACTATCTTAGAAATGGTCTTCTGATGGATGACAGTCCGCCATCAACATGAATACCATTTGACATTAAGCACCTTTAATTCAATTGACTTTTAGTCAGAAACGCAGCAACAGCTGCAGCTGCATCATTGGTAAAATAATGTACAGCAGTCACCGGCTGATATGTATAAGGTACAAACTGGAATAGCTGTACAGCTGCAAATTTATTATCAGCAGATAGTATCACGTCCATACGTATATTACCACTTGCCTCACTCTTAATCTTTGAATCCGCAGAAAATGAACCGGAATTAACAAGGTCAGTCAACTTGTCCATATGCTTCAGATCAAAGAAAATACTACGCTCTTTCGCTATGCTTCCTGTCGGAACATAGACCACTTCTTTTGACTTCCAGAAAAGCCGGAATATACCTAAAAGGAACAATCCTGTTCCAAAGACCATCAGAGCCATACTGACAGTAGACGATTTATCTTCCAGTTCAAAAGTAGAAGCAAAAGATAAAATACCAATCAGTAACATTACACAAGAAATTAAAAGACCGGAGATACTCGTACGTTTAGCGATATCGGGATGTGAAGATGCAAATATAGTAGCATCAATAGCTTGAGTTGCCATAATATTGAAGTTTAAATTATTAGTAAAAATATGAAGATAATAAAGACTGACCGGCACTATATAATTAACGCCAGCAATCTGTAAAATAATACCAATAAATAAACGTCTAAATAATAATATGCCTTAAAGTAAATACATAATATTCACTTGCAGGCTGGCAATAATAGGAAGTTGTAGTATTATAAATCCTTCCCCAATGCTGTGACAGCGAGTTATCACGGTCTGCACAACATTGCAGCACGTTTCTCAGAGAAGAGAAGTATTCACCGATTTGCACACGTTGGATGCGTGTCACCGATATCTGATGGCTTTGCAAATTAGTTAATTCAGCCACAGGAAGATAAGGAGATTCTGGAGCATTAATCTGCCCCTGCGGTTTCATAGAATATGTAACAGCATGCTCTGGTTGTTCCACCTGTTTTTCAGTGAAAACATTGCCTGCGACCCCATGAAGGGCAACTGCCAGCAACAGAAACAATATTACCTTTACAAATTTTGCCATATTCTCCTGCAAATATAACAGATAATTCTTACGAAAAGTTCATTCGGTAAATCTTTTAATGTATCTTAGTATAACTAAAATATAAGGATACAAAAAAGGCTACCCGTGTGAGTAGCCTTTTTTATATGTATACGAATAACTTTAAAATTATTCAGCTGATTCAGCTTTTGGTTCTTCAGTTAGATCGGAAGAGCG
>ENA-ORUO01002351-ORUO01002351.1-human-gut-metagenome-genome-assembly--contig:-NODE-2351-length-15101-cov-6.411339_pt1 | contig 15101 bp, 7 predicted proteins | sample MGYA00242082_ERZ509215 | MGnify/ENA primary metagenome ERZ509215 (study PRJEB26280, sample SAMEA2338829) | human gut metagenome | biome: human gut; feature: human-associated habitat; material: faeces... | reverse complement strand
TCCACCGACTTGGAGATCTATATCTCATGAGCGATGCATATATTGTAGATGAATTAATGAGAGAGCTACAAAAAAGACAAGGTTAATATCAACCTTGTCTTTTTTGTAGGTTAGAATATTCTATATAAGAAAATATTAGATATTTATCGCTTAATGATTTCTGAATAAAATATGATACTGTGGATTATAACCAGCGCACAAACTTCTTAATATACCAATTCTTCACGATCTGCGTCAAAATGCAATAAGAGAGCAAAATCCCAACCAGCCAGGGGAAATAACTCAAAGGAAGAGCTGTCAATCCGATGGAACGCCCGAAAGCGGTGAAAGGAATAAGAATACCTATTGCCATGATTAAGAAGGTCAGTCCCATCACAGGCCATGTGGCACGGCTTTGTATGAACGGTATCTTGCGGGTACGTATCATGTGGACAATCAATGTCTGTGATAACAGACCTTCCACAAACCATCCGGTTTGAAACAGTGTCTGATGTTCGGGGCTGTTGCAGCTAAATACGTACCACATAACCAGATACGTTATAATATCAAAGATAGAACTGATGGGACCTACATAAATCATAAAACGACTTAGATCGGACGCATCCCATTTACGGGGTTTCTTCAGGAACTCCGGGTCCATACGGTCAAAAGGAATGGTGGTCTGCGATATGTCATACAACAGGTTCTGGATCAATAGATGTATCGGCATCATGGGCAGAAACGGCAGGAATGCACTGGCAAACACCACACTGAACATATTCCCAAAATTGGAACTGGCAGTCATCTTTATGTACTTATTGATATTGCCGAATGTCTTTCTTCCTTCGAGCACTCCGTCTTCCAATACCATCAAATCTTTTTCCAACAAGATAATATCTGCGCTTTCTTTGGCTATATCCACAGCAGAATCGACTGATATACCAATGTCCGACTGACGCAATGCACCTGCATCATTAATTCCATCTCCCAAGAACCCTACCGTATTGCCTTGCTCCTGCAACAGAGAGATGATTTGCGTCTTTTGTAATGGAGTCAGTTTTGAGAATAAAGTGGTATCCTTTACCGCTTTTTTCAATGCTGTTTCGTCCATATTCTCTATTTCTATCCCGGTAAGAAAATGACTGGTATCAATTCCTACCTGCCGGGCAATCGCTTTCACTACGACATCATTATCTCCTGATAGAATTTTCACTGCTACTCCATGCGCATATAACTGTTCAATGGCTTCGGCAGCAGAAGGTTTCGGAGGATCAAGAAAAGCAAGATACCCGATCAGTACCATTTCTTTTTCATCTTCGATGGCGAAATTACAATCTTTCTCGATAAAACTTTTCTGGGAAACTGCCAATACTCTCATCCCCTGCTGATTCATTTCTTCACTAATCATCTGTGCTTTGATTTTCAAGGCATCAGTCAAGGGATGAATCTGCCCGTTGAACTCGGCATAGGAACAGACATCGAGAACCTCTTCTACTGCTCCTTTGGTGATGATTTGCCGCTTTCCCTGCCTGTCTTCTATTACAACAGACATTCTTCTGCGCGTAAAGTCGAAAGGTATTTCGTCCACTTTAGTGTAGTCATCCTTCAAATGTTCCAGACTCAAATCTCTTACATGAGAAAGAATCGCTTTATCCATCAGGTTTCTTAAACCGGTTTGGAAATAACTGTTAAAGTAAGCATGACGAAGAATACGTTTACTGTTATCGTTACTGCCATCTGCATTGATATATTTCTCCAATACGATTTTATCGCAGGTCAATGTACCGGTTTTGTCAGTGCAGAGTATGTCCATCGCTCCAAAATTCTGAATGGCATTGAGATTCTTTACGATTGTTTTCTTTTTAGACATGGCTATCGCTCCTTTAGAAAGGTTGGCAGTCACAATCATCGGTAACATTTCCGGAGTAAGACCAACCGCAACGGATATGGCGAAAATGAAAGCTTCAAACCAATCCCCTTTCGTAAAGCCATTTACGAAAAACACAAATGGAACCATAACCAGCATGAAACGAATCAATAAGAAGCTAACCTTACTAATGCCTTTGTCAAAACTGTAGTGGCACGATGCCCGACCAGGCTCTTTGCAATAGTACCCAGATAGGTTTTGTTCCCCGTTTCAAAAACGATTCCTTTTGCCGCACCACTTATCACATTGGAACCCATATAACAAATATTGTCCAACTCGATGACACTTCCTTTCCGCAACTGTTGTCCCCGTACCTCCGGAAACTTTTCTATCGGTTCGGACTCTCCTGTCAATGAAGCCTGACTGATGAACAGGTCTTTCGAATCGATGATCCGAATGTCAGCAGGAACCATATCCCCGGCTGCCAAATACACGATATCTCCCGGAACGAGTTCCGTAATTTCGATCTCTTCTTCATGCTCTCCCGCACGTTTGGCAAGACATGTGTTTTTTACCATTTTCATTAAAGAATCCGTAGCCTCACTTGCTCGCCATTCCTGCCAAAAACGCAGGATAGCACTGAACAGCACCATGGATGAGATGATGATGACTCCCGTCCATTCCTGCTCGCCAGGATCGGCCATCAATACATCCAAAAATAAGGATATTATGGCGAGCCCGGTCAGAACGCCAATGAAAGGATTGATAAACGTTTTGATAAATAGGATAAACGGATTCTTTTTCTGTTCATGTACCACTTCGTTTCTTCCATAAATGGATTGTCGCTCCTGCACTTCTCCCTGTGTTAATCCAAGCTTTGTTGTCTGCAAGTATGAATAGATTGACTTACCGGGTTGTGTGGCAACCAAAAATACTTTCTCTGAATTGAATATGTACTGTGATGAACGCAGTTTTTTCTTCCATACCATACTCTCTAATTTTTTTTAAGTTACTAACTGCATTTGTTAATTCGATGCAAAAGTAAGGAAGACTTCACCGGGAAGCTGTTAGAGAATGATTAGAGTGGTATTAGAAAGCTATTAGAATTTCTTAAATATGCGGAAGTTTCACCACAAAAGTAGTGCCCTCATCCTTATGGGAAGATACGGTCAGTTCGCCTTTGTGAAGGTGGATAATCTTCTGTGTCAAGGCCATGCCTATACCATTTCCAGGAGCAATATGTTTGTTCTCTCCACGATAAAACAGTTTAAACAGGTTTTCTTTATCCGTATCAGACATACCTACACCGTTATCAGACAAACGAATGATTGCCCATTGCTCCCAATAGGCGATCAGGACTGATGAAGCCCGGTTGGAAGAGTACTTGCAGTTATTTTCTATCAGATTCACAAAAGCGGTGGTCAGTAAATAGCTGTTTCCGATTATTGTCAGCACATTATCTTCTTCGGCTTCCTGCTCAAATACTAATTCGATGTGATAATCCGGATGAGCTTTTAGTACCAGCTCTCTGGCGTCCAGCAACAGTTCGTCCAGACGGACTTCTTCCATAGTTATCTGTTCCGACTGATAGTCAGCTTTTGCCAGATTCAATAATCCGTCGATCAGATTAACAATCCGACGCGAATCTTGCAGTGCATTGCCGATAGCCATCTGATATTGTTCGGAGCTCCGTTCTTTCAATAAAGCTAAATCCAATTCGGCTGTAAGAGCTGCCATGGGGGTACGCAATTCATGAGATACATTACTGACGAACATCTTTTGTGAATTGAAAGACTTTTCCAGGCGTTCCAACAATGCATTGAATGTCGTACTCAATTCTCCCAGTTCATCCTGTTCATTTTTTACGGGTAATCTTTTATCAATATGCGATGCTGTGATTTTCTCCGCTTCTTTCACTATATTACGTATCGGTTTTAAAGTGCTTCGAGAAAGGATATACCCCACAACCACTAATACGCTCAATCCACCGATAAATAGGAGAATAAGCATATTTCTTAGCGCATCTCGGTTGGCGTATCCGTAACCGTCGTAGGCTGCGGCGGTAACCACATAGTCTTTGCCCTCAAACGGATACACCAGTCCTATAGCCTGATATTCGTCCACATAGAAATTGATATTCTTTCGCTTCAGGATACGTTTTATCATCTCCGGCGTTTCTTTAACAATATCGTTTTGCAGAGCATCGTGATATAATATTTTAAAATCTGTTGTATAGACAGCAACCTCTACTTCATTAATAAACTTCTGATTATTCAGGTAAATAGACTGCATGGTTTTGGCATCTACTTGATCCTTAAGGAATAAATGTGCTTTGGTTATAGCTTCACTTTGAAGATTACGAAAGAAAGCATTGCTACGCGAATGTTCACTTACATAGTAGACAGCCATCACAAATACGAAGAATACCGCAGCTGTAAGCCCTGCATATTGTAGAGTCAACGTTGTCCTGATCTTCATATTTTATCAGTCAGTATGAAACCCATTCCGGCTTTGGTATGAATAAGTTTCGGTTCAAAATCCCGGTCTATCTTTTTGCGAAGATAGTTGATATATACATCTATGAAATTCGTTCCTGTATCAAAATGGGTGTTCCATACTTTCTCCGCTATTTCAACCCTGCTTAATACTCTTTCGGCATTTTCTACCATATATAACAACAGGTTGTATTCTTTAGGAGAAAGTTTAATGGATATACCATTCCGTTCTACGTCTTTCCGTTGAAGATCAATACGCAAATCTGCATAGACAAGTTCCTGCGGTAATTCCTGCGCATTACCTGTCACACGTTTCAACAGCACTTTGATTCTGGCATTTAACTCTCTGAAATCAAAAGGTTTCACCATGTAATCGTCTGCACCGGCATCGAAACCGTCCAGTTTATCGTTCGTTGATCCTAATGCCGTCAACATCAATATAGGGATATTGGGATTGGTTTTGCGAATTTCTTTCGCCAGTTCAAATCCGTCCATCTTAGGCAGAACGATGTCGGATATGACCAGATCAAATGTATGCGTTTGAAAAAGCCGTAATCCCATCAGTCCGTCATAAGCCACCATTGTCTGATAGCCATTTTCCTCCAGTCCGTTCATCAGCAAACTTGCAACCCGGGGTTCATCTTCTATAATTAGTATTGTGTACATAGGAAAGAATTCATTAATCTGAATGTATAAAACGAAACAAAAATAATGATTATTCCCCACTTATAGCCTTTTTCCTTGAAAAATCGGTGAGAAGGCCAAATAAAAAAGGTACCCAACGCAATGTGGATACCTTTATATGATTCATTTACATAAACCGGAAAATGACTCGTCCGGTTTGTGGACCATTTACCCATTTCGGTTGTGAAGAGGGACCACACAAATCGGTGGAGTTTACTTTATTACGTACCGGAGGAATCACGTTCAGGACAGAGATTCCGCTTTCGGGAAGAGTATAAAGCAAACGGTCGCGGCCATCACGAGGCTGATATACTCCGATATATGCGTCAGGAGTTTCGTTTGTCAGGTTGATAGTGCCTTCTTTCGTTTGGATATTCATCCAGGAAACATCTGCAAAATATCCTTTGAATTCTGGATAAGTGAAGGTTTCACCCGGAATAGGATCGTTATAGTCGTTTTCCCAAACATCGTATTGTGTTCCGTGAATACGGTTTTGCCATACACGGTAAGGTCCGGCACCCAGCCAGCGTTTGCTGATTACCTGATCTTCAGGATAGTCGAAACGAATACCCATCAAGTCTACGACACCGGAGAAATTATAGGTGTAATCCAAAGCCAGTTCCCCACTCGGGTTAATTGTCCATTGGGTCTTATCCAGGTTGCCCAGTTTATAATTGGCGGTAACAACCAGATTACCTCCGTCTTCTTTCACATCCAGTTTCGTAAATACGGCAGCATCGGGGAATTCGCTGTATGTGCGGTCTTTTTCTTTTGCTTTCTCATCATCATGGTTATAGAACTGATCCAATGAGCGGTCTGCACGACGGGCTCCGATGAAACGGGGGCCATTGGCGAAACTAATCTTACGGTTATCTACAGATACTCCTTTTAGTTGTCCGTCTTTCTTTGAGAAGATAAACGTACGCTTATTCGCTTTCACAGTAAGCTCATTTTCTGTCTCTGTATAAGCAGGACGACTGGACAAGGGAGAAAGCTGTTCTGTCTGCTGATTCAGTTGGTTGACCGGGAAAGTCCAGCGCCAAAGTTCATGGCCGTATGGATCGATTGCTGTCAGGAAGAGGGCGTCTGCATTGGGGAGGATATTTGTTTTTATATCCAAAATGCCTGCCGAATGAGCAACCACGTCACTGCCTTGCACTTCACCCTCTTTCAACACTTGAATAGCAGCATTGGAAGCATCTGTTGCCAGCGGGAATTTTACTTGCTTCCAAAGGAAACGGCAAGTATTCAGATTCAGATAATCGTAACGGTTTTCTACGGAGAATTTGCCATCAAATTGCTTGTCGATAGAAGTATTCATGATTTGTACCGGACTCCATAACTGCTTGATAGTGTAGTAGCTACCTTCCTTTTCGTGATGTGGTCCTACAATACCGTCTGCTCCAAAGTTTCCCTGGTTATCGATGAATCCGTCCATATCTACACGCTTCACACCTTCGTCTGCCAATACCCAAAGGAATCCACCGATACAACGGGGATGCTTGCGCATCATTTCCCAATAATCATATAATCCCGCACCATGGCCACCATCGTACAAACCATGCAAGAATTCCGTAGGCATAAAGATTTCCGGTAAACGCATGTAGTTCTGACTTTCTCCGTAAGAGCGGTAATGCATGGTTTCAAAACCGGAGAAATTGCCTTGAGGGTGAATAACCGGACGTTTCTGCGGATCGTATTTATGAAACTCTCCATCCAGTTCGGTATTCCATCCTTTTTCATTACCATTACTCCACCAAATAATAGACGGATGATTCACGTCACGTTCTATCATGCCTTCAATCAGACGTACTCCGGTGGGGGTATCATACTTGCCATGCCAGCCTCCCAATTCGTCCATCACATAAAGTCCGAGAGAATCACAGGCTTCCAAAAATTCCGGGTCAGCCGGATAGTGGCTCAAACGGACAGAATTCATGTTCATGCCTTTCATCAAAAGAACGTCTTCGATATTCTTCTCTTTACTCAACGTACGACCACTTTCAGGACGGAAACTATGGCGATTGACACCACGTACATTGATACGTACTCCGTTTATATAAAGTCCGTCGCTTTCGCGTACTTCAATCGTGCGGAAACCAAAATTTTCTGTTTCACTATGCAAAACCTTACCGGTCTTATCCAATAGAGAGAATTGCGCTTTATAAAGATTCGGAGTTTCCGCTGTCCATAATGCGGGGTTAGATACATTCAGTTGCAGGGAAGTCCAGTCGCCTCCTGCTTTTACGGGTACGGTGGTTTCCGTTATCTTTTTCCCTTTTTTATCTAAAATCTGTGTACGGATGCTCATTCCGTCATTAGAGATATTTGTGTAGCAGTTGGCACGGAAAGTTCCATCCATCTTTGCGTCAATGGCAATGTGCCGCAGGTTTACGGCTGGTTTCACCTCCAGGAACACCGGACGGAAGATACCGCCAAAATTCCAATAATCAGCACGACGTTCGGCAAGGTTCACACTGGCATTTTCACTTTCTTTGGCAACAGTGACTTCCAGTAAATTCTTTTTGCCATATTTCAGGAAATCCGTGACGTTGTATGAAAAACGATAGAAGGCTCCCTGATGTTTGGAACCCACTTTGCGTCCATTCACTTTTACTTCCGTGTCTGTCATCGAAGCTTCGAATACAAGATTGACCTGTTTGCCGCGAAACTTTTCCGGAACTTCAAATTCGTACTTATACATCCCTTTTTCATCGGCAACGCCTTTAGGAAATGGCTTTCCATAGAAAGTGATTCCATACTGATAAGTGCCGAAGCCTTGCAATTCCCAACAGGAAGGTACGCCGATTTTCGTCCATTTGCCGGAATTGCGTCCGTCGGTACAAAAGAAGTCCCATTCAACCATATCGTCGCATCCGTGACCGGAGAGATATTGCCTTTCCGTTTGTGGAAGGTTTTGAGCAGCCAGGGTAGTTGCCAACGCTAAGGTCGATAATAAAGTGGTTACTTTTTTCATTGTTACTTTTATTATTGTGTTAGTTATTTATTGCTATTATTGTTTACTACTGATACGGAGATGCAACGTATGTTCTTTTTTCTCTATGGCATATTTCTTCAATACACCCGGTCCGCAACTACTGTTTCCTAATCCAAGTACGGCAGCATCCATACTAAGAATAACTTCTGCACGTGGTTTTAAATCGCAATCGTGAGTTTCTTCATAGATGTCTTGTACGGTGTAATGCAGGGCAGATGCAGAAAATGCGTTTTCTACCGCGTCAACACGAATGCCTTTATTCTGTTTGTCGGTCAAGGTAAGATAATGCACTTCTTCTTTGTTTCCACTGTCCTGCGGACGTGGATAATGTACGTATTGGTCTGCAACGCTTCCTTTCCAAAGCCCTATCATAGCAGATGTTTTGCGGTCAGGATAGTTATCCTGTGGTCCTCTGCCATACCAGGTAAATGTATCATAAGCAGGCGCCAGACAGAATGCGATTCCTAAACGGGGAATTTCAGGAAGAACTCCTTGTGGCAAGAAAGTTGTTTTCAGATCAATCGTTCCATCTGAAAAGACCGTATAGACAGAAGTCGTCACCACTTTTCCTTCTTTATATAAATTACTTGTTTGAATCCGGACAATGACCGCCCCGTCTGCACGTTTTTCATGGTGGAAAGATTCCAGATTTATCTGCGGATGATCCATTCCATGCAATTTCCAGTCTTTAGCCAACCAGTTTCCGAAGCTCTTGTCATTATCTGTCGGAGCACGGAAAACTTGAGTGACAGGCTGAACCGGAAAATCATCGGAGTGAGTCAGCATTTCTTTGCCCTTATATATAAGGGAAGTCATACTTCCGTTCACTTTCTTTTCCCACTGAACAGAAAAACTGCGCCCGCTAATCAATAAAGAATTATCGTCCTCTTTCACCTGAAGCGCTCCTTTATTAATCAGATCGGCAGAAGCTAAATCTCCTTTCTGTAAGCAGAATTGTTCCCAGGCCACTTCATGTCCTGCCTTTGCCCAAAGAGCATCCGATTTCAAAACAATGCTTACTTTCAGTTGGCAATCGGAAAGAGGTTTCAATGATCGGAAAGCCGGCAAATCAATTGTTTTACTTTCCCCTGGAGCTATTTCCGGCAATGTTATTTCTCCCCGTTCTTTCTCCTTACCATCCACTGATAATGTCCACAGACAACGATAAAGTGATAAATCAATATGATGATTCCGGTTGGTTACTCTCAACTCTCCATTCTCAACTTTCAACTCAACTGGTGCATATACCTTTTTTACCTCCCAATATTTAGGCGTAGTTTCACGGTCACTCATCAGTAATCCATTAAAGCAGAAAGCTTTTAAATTCGGCTTATCGCCAAAGTCACCGCCGTAAGCCACCATGGTACGGCCATCGGGTAATGTCTTGTAGATTCCCTGATCTACCCAATCCCATATAAAACCACCTAGCATACGGGGATTGCTATATATCTCATCCCAATATTCCTTGAAATTTCCTAATGCATTCCCCATGGAATGTGCATATTCACTCGTCATCACCGGACGGTCGTCATTGGTACGTTCCGCAATTTCCAGCAACCGTTCCCAACGTGCATTTTCAGCGCGTTCCTTGTCTTCTCCCTCTGCAATGCCGGGATTTAAGTATTCCTGTTTCACCCGGGTATAAAAGCGGCTGATAACATCGACCGTCTTCGGGTCAGGATTTCCGTCCACTCCCTGCGCCCCCTCATAATGTACAGGACGAGTGGGATCGAAATCATGCAGCCATGCCGAAATAGCAGCGAAGTTCGGTCCGTAACCGCTTTCGTTTCCCATGCTCCACATTACAATACATGGATAATTCTTATCACGTTCCGCCATACGGACCGCACGGTCCATAAATGCTGCATGCCAGTCAGGGGTACTTGCGAGTGTTCCACGCAATCCGTGTTCTTCTATATCCGCTTCGTCCATCACGTACAATCCCAAGCTGTCGCATAGCTCGTACCAACGGCTTACATTCGGGTAATGACTGGTGCGCACAGCATTTATATTTGCCTGCTTCATTAAAAGAATATCCTGAAGCATCCGTTCTTCGCTCATGACACGTGCCGTCCGTGGATCATGTTCGTGGCGGTTCACTCCACGAAAACGAACCGGATTACCGTTCACTAACAGTTGTCCTTTTTTGATTTCTACAGAGCGGAAACCTACGGCCTGTTCTATCTGTTCTACGACTTTTCCTTCTCCATTTTGGAGAGTTAAGTGTAATTTATAAAGATAGGGTGTTTCTGCCGTCCATCTTTCCGGCGATTTTATAATGGCTGACAAACGTCCCATCTTACGCGGGCCACGCTGCGGATACCATTCATTCATCCGGCTTGCTTTATGCTCCAAATCAAGCATATCTTCCACATCACCTTTCAATGTGGCAACTTCTTTGCCTGAAGCATCCTTTAATACTCCCTGTAAGACATACCCTTTTCCGGTCATCCCTCGATATACACTGAATTGCGGATCAATCTGCAAAATAAAGTCTTCATAATCACCAGCAGACGCAGGAAGAGTGCGTACCGCATAATCACGGACATGAATATCCGGCGTATGTATCAGATGAATACTACGATGAATACCACCAAAACGCCAGAAATCCTGATCTTCCAGATAAGAACCGTCACTATATCGGTAGACTTCCAGTGAAATTTGATTTTCTCCGGATTTCAGATACTTCGTGACATTAAATTCACTCGGTTCCATACTGCCTTGGCTATACCCTACCCGTTTGCCATTGATCCAAACATAAAAGGCGCTCATTACGCCCTCAAACCGTAGAAAAGTCTGTCCATTCGCTTCCCATCCGGCCGGCAAGACAAAGGTACGACGATATTGCCCTACCGGGTTTCGTTCTTTATACGTGGTATAGTCAGTTTTCGGTTCTCCCATCACCCGTGGAGGATCTATTTTAAACGGATAGCCTGCTGAAACATAGATAGGCGTGCCATATCCGTTCACTTCCCAATTGGCGGGAACAGGAAAATCCGTCCAATCTTTATCATTAAAATTTGTTTGATAGAAATTCACGACTCTTTCATTGGGAACGGGAGTCCAACGGAATTTCCAGGTTCCGTCTAAAGAGATTGAGCCGTCTCCTTTCTGTACAGAGAAAGGGATAAAAGCAGCTCTTGCCGGTTCACGATTGATCTGGAGAACATGATGATTCTCCCAATCATGCATTGTTTGTGCCTGTATCGGGCTTACAAACAATACACCCAATAGTAAAGTATATATTTTCATTCGTTCTTTTTTCTTCATATCAAATAGACGGACGAAAGGGCATTTTGTACCCCTTTCTTTTACAGAAATATTAAAGAACAATAAAAGGAGTAACACTCTATGAAGAAAATCTTTACCTTGTGGCGTATAATTACTTCTAATATTATGATGATGAAAAAACTACTATTTAGCAGCTTCTTTTTATTAGGCAGTCTCGTTTCACAAGCACAACACGAGTACACAATTAAAGGTGAGGTAAAAGGAGTGAAAGACGGAACTCATGTTTCCTTATTTTTGACGGATGGACGCGTAGGAAGCATAGTTGGTACGGATACGATACGTAATGGAACTTTCTTTTTCAAGCGAAATGCAGGAGAAAGCGGTATGGATCAACTGTCTCTCATGTGTCGCGATACAGATTTCCCTCCAATGTCGTTAGATATTTATGCAACTCCGGGCGCAAAAATAAAAGTAACGGGCACAAACCCTCTGATTTATACATGGAGGGTAGACAGTCCGGTAAAAGAACAACAAGAACATAATAGATTCATTGAGGATTCCCGTGACTTATGGGACGAATTTCAACGCTTGGCTATCAAAGAAAGAAGTATGCGTTCAGCTTCAGAAACCGAACGAAAAGCACTTCGAACAAAGAGTGATAGTATATCTTCCATTATTAATCAACGGGAATTAAAGTTGATGAAGGAGCTCCCTATTTCCAATGTCTGGATGGAAAAATTACTCCGTTTGAGTATGTCTTTGAAATACAATTCAAGGTTTACCAATAAGGAAGAAATACTGGCTTTGTATGACAGATTAAACGAAGAACAGAAAGCTTCCATTGAAGGACAAGAAATCAGGGTTAATCTCTTCCCTCCTAAAACGGTGAAAGAAGGAGATGACATGGCAGATGCCGATCTTTTTGATTTAGATGGAAAGGTGCATCATTTGGCTGATTTCAAAGGAAAATATATGTTACTTGATTTCTGGAGCAGCGGTTGTGGTCCCTGCATCATGGCTTTGCCCGAAATGAAAGAGATTCAAGAGCAATATAAAGACCGACTCACCATCATCAGTTTGAGTTCGGATACACAAACTAGGTGGAAAGCTGCTTCTGCACAACATGAAATGACTTGGCAAAACTTAAGCGACTTGAAACAGACTGCAGGACTATATGCTGTGTATGACGTTAACGGTATTCCGAATTATGTTCTTATCTCTCCCGAAGGCAAAATCGTGAAAATGTGGTCGGGCTATGGTAAAGGCAGCTTGAAATTAAAGATGCGTAGATATTTGGATGCACCAAAGCGTGAGATGAGTATCACCGGGGACACCAATAGAAAAGTAGTTAACTATCCAAGTTTTGAATCAACCAATACTGATATTCTTGAAGTAAAGCAGGTAGAATTGACTGATACAGCCACTATCGTTCATTTTTATGCATATTACATACCCAAATACTGGATACAAGTAAGTGTAAATGCCAAACTAGTAGACGAGCAAGGTACATCATACACATTACAAAAAGCTGACGGCATTACTCCCGGTAAGCATTTCTTTCTGCCTGAAAGCGGAGAAGCCGAATTTTCCCTAACTTTCAAACCATTACCTCTCAAAACTAAATCATTCAATTTCACAGAAGGAACAGCCAAAAACGATTGGCAAATAAATGGGATAAAACTTACTAAATAGAAAAAGCGAAACTTTCATATTGTTTGATATGGGAGTTTCGCTCTATTAATATTTGAATACTGAATATTAAAATAAGAATATTGTATTAACATTAAATATCTTGCAATTTAAAATAACCGTATAAGTCGCTCAAAAAGAGCTGTAAATATGTTATAATCTTCACAGAAATGGTTTTCTTTGTTATAAGATATGTCTCATATATCTTATATTCAGTACAAAACAATAAAAGAAATGGAAGATTACAAACAGACACTCTATAACGATGAATTATTAAACATTTTACCCGACGGAGTGATTATATTTGATACAAATGGAGAAGTTATACAACTCAATCAGCAGGCTTTTGCAGAACTGCATGTTCATCCGTCGGTCAATGATATGCTTCCCTTTCCTACCAATCGTTTATTTAAACTGCTAAATAAAAAGGAAGATATACTTTCGACTATTCTGGAAAAGATTCGTCAGGGAGAAAATACGTATTCATTACCTGAACATACCTTCATGCAAGAACAGGTTGATTACACACAATTTCCTATAAGAGGAGAATTTGCAACGATCAGGGATAGAACTAATTTAAACAAGATCTTATTCTTTTTCCGCAATATTACAGTAGAGCTTACACAGGAATATATTCTGAATACTGCTTTGCAAAGAACCAGAATCTATCCATGGTATTATGATATAAGTCGGAGTGAATTTACTCTTGACGATCGTTATTTTGAACATTTAGGTATTCCGGCAGGAGAAAATAATACTTTGACAATGGAGGAATATGTGAATATGATTCATCCGGACGATCGGCAACCTATGGCTGATGCCTTTGTTGTACAACTTAGTGGTAATACAACTTTTGACAAAACAGTTCCATTCCGTTTGCGCCGGGGAGATGGTACTTGGGAATGGTTTGAAGGGCAGTCAACTTATATTGCAAACATATCCGGCCATCCCTATCGGTTAGTGGGAATCTGCTTGAGTATTCAGGAATATAAAGACATAGAAAACACCTTAATCGAGGCACGTAAAAAAGCAGAAGAAAGCGATCGTCTTAAAATGGCGTTTCTGGCTAATATGAGTCATGAGATCCGTACGCCGCTGAATGCAATCGTCGGCTTTTCTGATGTTATAGGTTCCACTTATGATGAGTTAAGTGAAGAGGAACGTGCCGATTTCGTGCGACTAATCAGCATCAATAGCGAACATTTAGTACGATTGATTGACGACATACTTGATTTGTCCAAGATTGAATCAAATACGATTAAATTTACTTTCTCCAACTGTTCCCTTAACTCTTTAATGATGGACATAGAGAAAGAACAGGCAATGAAACCTATTTCCGAAATTGAAATAAAGTCATTATTACCGGATGAAGATGTTTATATCAACACAGATATTACACGCCTGAAACAAGTAATATGCAATTTCATTAATAATGCCCGGAAATTCACCCAAAAAGGATATATTCATTTTGGGTATACGCTTGATAACAGAAATGCGGATTCAGTACAAATATTTGTAGAAGATACCGGTTCGGGAATTCCGCAAGAATGTTTGAATGAAATCTTTGATCGTTTCTACAAAGTAGATACTTTTAAACAGGGAACCGGTTTAGGACTTTCTATCTGTAAAACGATTGTAGAACATCTGCAAGGAGATATCTCCGTTAAATCAGAGATTGGGAAAGGTAGTTGTTTTACCGTTACATTACCATTTGATAGAAAAACAGAAGATTAGCGTCCTCTATATTCTTGAGGGGTAATACCAGTATGCTGCTTAAAAAACTTATTAAAGAAGGAGATATTATTAAACCCTAAAGATAGAGCTATATTTTTTACAGGTTCATCGGTCGACTTTAAACGGGATTTAGCTTCCATCAAAATGACAGAAGCAATCACCTCTAATGGAGTATTTCCTGCCGCCTTTTTAATTGTAGAACAGAAATGGGGCAGGCTAAGTCCTAACTCATCAGCATAGAAAGATGTTCCGTGATGGATTGTATAATGTTTCATGACTAATTTTAAAAACTCCTGATAAATCTCATACTTTCTTGATTGAGAAGACAAATACCAATTATTCTGTAACTTATATATTTCTGTAGCCCCTTGGATAAACATGGTAAGAACAGCTTTTACTATCTCCTTATTTTCGCGCGTCCTAA
>ENA-ORUO01002304-ORUO01002304.1-human-gut-metagenome-genome-assembly--contig:-NODE-2304-length-15434-cov-2.786982_pt1 | contig 15434 bp, 11 predicted proteins | sample MGYA00242082_ERZ509215 | MGnify/ENA primary metagenome ERZ509215 (study PRJEB26280, sample SAMEA2338829) | human gut metagenome | biome: human gut; feature: human-associated habitat; material: faeces... | reverse complement strand
GAATCATATTTTTTTTGAGAAACCTTACAGTAATTTCCCAAAAATTTTTCAAATGACTTTAATGTATCATCAATTTTTTTCTTATTTTTTCCGCATCTCAACAATAAGACTATTTTCTTAATAATATATTTCAAATTTTGTTTATCTTTTATTATATACCTCAACCAATATGCATCAATTTTATTTTTTTCCAATATTTTCTCTAGAGCATAGTATTGAAGAAGTGCTCCATAATTAATATGTTCAATGATATAAGCATAAGATGATATTACACAAGCCCTTTTTTTCATTTTTTCCATATACCTCTTTTATTTATTGACTTTCTCTTTTATTTTGTTAAATACATACATAGTTTCCTTTTTGCAAATCACACAGTTTAAGAGTAAATTAACAATTAAAATTATAACGAAAACTACTCCTGCCTCCACAAAAAACATAACATAATTTTTTACATCATAAGCAAGATGTCCAATTATTCCAATACTAATTACAAATGTTAAAAATGCTCCCAACAAACTTCTAATAGTGTATGATAAATCAATATGTATTATATTTTTTTGTATATAGACAATATTGGCTGTTAACTTATATGTCATCGCCAATGTAGTAGCCGCAACAACTCCCTCTAATCCAATAATTTTAACCAATACTAAAGATACTATAATATTAATTCCCGCTTCAATTACTCCTATTTTGGTGGTTTGCCTAAAGTGCCCTACTGAAACAATAACATTATTATAATTTAATCCCATACAATATATCCATTCGGATAAACACATAAATATAGCAAAAATAGGTCTATAATAATTAGTATCTGTTACACCTCGTGTATAAATATTTACAAATATACAAATCATTGTTGTACAAGTTGTGAAACAAACTGTACTAATTATTTTTGACAGAAGATCAACCGCTGTAAATTCCTTTTTAAATAATTCTGTTTCTCCGGCTGCTAATAAATCACCAAATGTTGCCTCTGTATTACTAATAACTCCAGCAACAAGATTTGTTAAACCATTTACAACCGTTTTATAAACAGAATAAATAGATACTGTTGAAAAAGCCGTAAATAATGTTAAAATCACAACATCAGTATTTGAATGCACATAAAATGCTATATGTCTTGCAAGCGCACTCCAACGCTGTTTAATTGCATTATCATCTAGTTTAGCTTTATAATTAATATTATAATGTTTTCTCACATAAAGTCCCAAAAACAATGGCTGAACTACATAAGCTGCTGCTGCAACAAACTTAACCATATGAATCCCCGCACCAAAATGAATTAATATTGCTGCAAGAACTGTATTTATAATAGTTGTCATGATTTGAGTAATATTATGCAAATACCCTCTTTGGTCTGAAAAAACCAATAACTTTAATGTATATCCCCAAAAATACTGCATTAATGTTGCCAGTGAAATAATAATTACCAGCAAAAAGGTATATAGATATTCAAACTCTTTACCAGATACAATAGGAAAAATAAATGCCAAAACAATTAAATAAACTACAAAAAATCCTGCAATTTGTCTATAAAATTTATTAGATGCAGCAAATACTCGGCTTATACCCTCATCATTGTGTTCTGCCATAGGTTTATAATACGCAGCTCTTATTACGCCTCCTAACCCTCCATCAAGTAATGAAATAAATGATAGAAATTGAGTAATAGATGTTACCAAACCATTAACATTAGAACCAAATGTTGACAAAATTAAACGTGGCAAAATTAATCCACAAATCATAGTGACCATTTGCATAATTATAGTCACAATACCATTAACCATAAGTAATTTATTTCTTTTTTCCATTTATACACACCTTACCAATAACATGCATTTTCAACACGATCTACATTATTAGGTCTTTCATTTTTACTAGGTCTTATCCAATAATCATTAACAAATTTACTATATTCCGGTTGATCTTGTATCCATCTATTCCCATAAATTCCAAACAGCATTTGTGTCCAGCCCGCTAAATGAATTGCAATTTTTCCCTTTCTTTTTGCGTGTGCTGCCAGATTCATGCCGTATGCTCCACATCCAATCAAGGCTACTTCATAATCTATTTCATCCATTTGTTTTTCCATATGTTTTAAAGCTTCAAACCAATTTTTATACGGAAGACTTTTTTCATTATTAGCAATACTTTGTACAGCTTTAATTAAATGTAGTTCTGAAAATTGTGGTAGTACTTTTGGATCAGAAAATAATTTTTCTCTTCGGGCATATTGTTTCTTTATAGAATCTACAAAAGGATGTACTACAAGTACCTTTTTCCCCTCCAGCAATCTTGTCCATGGATTTTTCCACAAAAATGGAGCATAGTATCCATCTAAATCAACTTTTACACATCCAGAAGCCAAACTGTCATTTATATATCTCTCTGCCTTTAAATATGAACCTAATATATCAATTTCTCTCATGTCTTTTCTCACTAAATTATTATATTTCTCCATTAATTCTATATTATTAGGGAAAAAACCTGCATTATTACATAACTTTTCAAAGGCCTCTTGCTCATGGATAGAATATTTTCCTTGAATAGCATTTATATAATCGTTAATATTACATCCCTTTTTATTTACTTCATAACAAATTATATTGTCTAACTCTATTGTACCAAATTTGCTTATCATCAAACCTTTTTTTTCATTTTTAATACGTTTTGCAATATAATCATTTGCATCTTGTCCTATATACGTTGTAAACTCATTAGTATACGGATCTTGTCTAAAAATTTTTCTACAAGCTCTAAATATTATATGTTTCATTACTAATTATCCTTTTCTATATAATCATACTTAATGCTATATTCTATATAACTTATTAAACTCATTAATAGTGGCAAGTAAACAAGTCTAAATCCATCAATAGCAAATAAATTTATTGAACTAATTACTAAAAAAAACAAAAAACTCGCTGCATAAGTGACAATTTTATTTTTTCCAATTTTCTTTACTGCGAGTTTGAGCTTTTTATACGCATATATTATCAATAAAATAAACCACGTTCCTCCTACAAGTCCATACTCATTTATAAAACCAATAAACCCCACATCTGTTCTATAATATTGCATTTTAGGTCCATATAATAATGTTTGTAACAAATTATTTCCTTGTCCGATAAAACCCATTCCAAATAATGGATAGCTCTTAATCTGATTCATATAATAATTAATTGCATTAATTCTAAATGTAACTGAATTATCAGCAAACAGTACTGCTATAGAAGTAACTATTGTACTTCCTTCAATTATAGCAAATAACACTACACACACAAACGTTACACATAATTTAAATTTTTTTGTCTTTTTAGTAGTATATATATATATAATAACTAATGTAATAATAATAAACGTAATTAAAGTTCTTGTCTTTCCAATGACAATAATATGTATAAGATTTAAAACTACTGCTATTATATTATATTTTTCTTTGCAACCTTCTAACTGATTAACCCATGCAAATATCATTGCTGGTACAACAATCATTGAACCAATCATAAAATGTGGCTTATTATATCGATAAAATGAATAATTGTTAACATCTAAATTAAAAAAATTATTACCTGTTTTATCCAACAAAATATATGCTATTATTGCGAATACTGAACATACAATAGAAACTTTTATTAATGTATTTATTATATATTCTATTCCTTTATGTTTTAATATAATTTCCCATGAAAAAAATATTGCGACCATTGATAATGGTACAAACGCTTCTTTAATCGTCATCATAATAGACTGTTTCGCTCCATAGCGTAAAATCCCAAGCATTATTTCTATTATTATAATAAACAAAAAGCTTTGCATTAATGATTTTGTATTTAATTTCTTATACAAAACTAATTTTAAATTAGATAAATGTATAAATAAATATCCTAAACTTAAAGCTAACAATGTCATAGCTATCATATCTGTAAAATATATTTGCGTTATTGGTGCAATTTTTTGATATAAGCCAAAAAAATTAGATGCTACAATTATACATGCCCAAATATATATTTTATCTATACTTGCTAATCTATTTCGCATTTTATTCACTCATTCCCGACAATTGTCATTATTATTTTTACTAGTTTTTCACTATACAATGATACATCTCTATTTTTTCTATATTCTTTCATGTTTTCCTTAAATTTTTCGTATTCTGCTACATTATTAGACATTTCCTGCAAAGCTTTTGATAGAGAACTAACATCACCTGTTTTATATATTTTTCCTAATTTATATTCTATTATATCTTTAGCAAAACAAACATTATCACTAGCCACCACTGGAATTCCCAATGCAATACAATCTAGAAAACTAGTAATCCCTAATGGCCCAATTTTATATTTTTCGTTTTTTAAAACAGGAACTACTATAGCTTTATATTTTCTTAAACGCTTTATCATGGCTATATCATCTTTCAAATCCACACGATAGGCTCTTGCATATCCTTGTTTATCGTCTCTATCTCCCGCATAATCTATTCTTATTTTAGACTCTTCTGCTGCCACAATAAGATTTTCTCGATCTCGTCTAGACTTCCCATTATCGATAAAAAATGCCTCCGCCATTTCCTTTCCACTATCAATAATTTCATTGTACCATTCTGTGTCAGGAAACCATTCATTAACGTAATATTTATTATTTTTTTTAGGACATGCTTTTTCTGCAAGTATTTTATAATCCTCATTAAAAAAAACATATCCATCTGAATCAGATATTCTTAATTGCAAATTATATGGTGGATGATGCATAATTGTCAGCAGATTGCATTTCATTATTCCAATCTTTTTAAAAAAGCCCAAATAAATACTGCATCTATTCAATTGGTCGTATATCAAATCATATTTTTTACTTAAGTCTAGCAATTTGTAAATTTGTTTTACTATATTTTTCTTCCCTGATTTCCATATAAAAAAATCTACATACCCTTCTTCCCGAAATAAATTTTCGTGAAGAATTCCTCTGAGCATTCCTTTTTCATTTTCTACATAATAATCTATCATTTCATGTATTCCAAATAAATGATGGGATGGCATTTGAGATTTAGAAACTTTATTCCAAGCGGCATAACCACTAACACACAAAATTCTCATTATTTACTTTCTCCTATAATAACTAATTTGAGATGAACGATTTTTTATAAGCATTTAAAGCATTTTTACGACCTTTCCCTATAATAATTTTTATTAAGGTTCGCATTTCACATTTAATATACACATATCCTCGTTTATAAAATTTAATATATCTTTTATATTTTTTATAGAATTTCCTTCTTGCACGATTTGACCATTCAATTACAAATGGAGATTCCGCACCTCCACCTGCACTACTTACACAATGATATATTACAGATTCTGAATTATATAATATTTTATAGCCCTGCTCTTTGATTTTTACACAATAATCCATATCTTCACAATACATAAAGTAATCTTCTGGAAGACCCCCAACTTTTCTCAAACACTCTTTCGAAATTAACATACAGCAACCCGATGCAAAATTTACTTCCTTCACTTCATGTTGCTTATAAATACTTGTATTAATTCCCTCATGTATCGCCCGGAGATTATTCCAATCTATATCTCCTCCAGCATACCAAATTTTATCGCGTTCTTTATTATACATAATCCTACTAGTTACAATCCCCACATCATTTTTAATCAAAAAACACTCTTTTAATTTAGTTAAAAAATTTGGTGTAACTATTGTATCATTATTAAGTAATAGAACATAATCTGCTTTTTGCTCTAATGCCAATTTAATTCCAACATTATTTCCAAAAGCAAACCCTCCATTTTTTCCACTATTAATAATCTTTATTTTATCATTCTCTATTTCTTTTAAATATGTAAAAGAATCATTGCTAGAATTATTATCTACTACTATTACAAAAAAATTAGGATAGTCTACTTTTTTTAATGACTCGATACAATTAATAGTATCACTATAATTATTATAATTAAGTAATATTATTGCTATTTTGGCATAGTCTTTCTTCATTTTATCAACCATGATTTACATCCTCAATTTTAATTTAATTGTTCTATAACTCTATTTATCTTTGTAGCAACTGCTTCTGGTGAATAATTAATTTCATAACATTTTCGTCCTTCTATAGACAATGTCTTTCTTATTGAATAATTATCTACTTCTTTAATTGCATCTCTAAATTCTTCTGCAGTATTTGCAATTAAAATATTTCTATGATTTTCAATTTGTAGTCCTTCCGCTCCAATTTCTGTTGACACTGAAGGCATCCCTTTAGAAAAACTCTCAATTAATTTAACTCTTTGACCACTACCAATAAATAAAGGCACAACCATGCAATCACATCTTTCATAATACTCATCTACCGATTCAACATAACCTGTAATAATAATATTATCGTAGTTTTTTGCTAATTCACATACTTCTACACTTGGATTCTTTCCAACAATGTAGAATTTAAATTTTATATTTTCTCTCTCTAATAATGGAATTACATTTTTCAAAAACCAAATTAATCCTTGGTTATTAGGCTCCCATGTGAGAGTTCCCAAAAATAATATATTTAATAAATCCCCTTTCTTTTCCACGCTTTTTTTCATCCCACAATCTGGTACACCAATAGGAATAATTACATGTTTAAAATCTCTCTTATGTTGCTTTCGCAGTTCTTGATAATCTTCTTCAGAAAGAACAATATTAGCATCCATTTCTCCTAATATTCGGCTTTCAAACTTTCCTAATTTTTTACTCTCAATCTGCAAAAAAAGTTTTTTAAGTAGATTTGTAGCTTTATCTGCATTACGTGACATTATCAATGCCTCACAATTATGTTCATCTAAAATCATCTTTGCATTTGGCAAAATTTTTTCCAAATATTCTTTATAAACACACAATTGTAAATGATCGAAATAAATACATTCATAATTATTGTCCCTACATAATTCTTCTAACTTCTGCTTCATTTTACCTGATTGATATTTATAAAGACCAAAAGAATATGCTGAAAATAAACTCTTTATTGCCATCAACATCATATATTGCATATTCTCTGCCGTAGTAAGTTTCAAATAAACTTGTTCAACTTTTTGACATAATTGTAATAATTGATTCTCATATTCCTTTTGAATATTGTTTTTCTCTGTAAAACAAACTAAATCTATTTTATGTCCAGCGTCAGCCAAAGCTCTAATAGTCGTATAAGTTTTAATTTTACCACCATTATCCAAAGGATATGGTAATAAATTTGTTAAAAATAAAATTCTCATCTATTAATCACCAAATTTCTTCACTTATATTTAAAAGCTAATCCTAAAATTTTTCTATCATCTACCAAGTATCTTTTTGCCATTCTCTTTGGATCTTGTGTAATTCTAAATAACCACTCTAATCCGTGATTTGCCATCCATTTAGGTGCTCTCTTAACATTACCTGCTTCAAAATCTAAGCTTGCTCCTAAACCAAATGAGATTGGAACCCCCAGTTCCTTACAATGATGATACATAAACTTTTCTTGTTTCGGGCAGCCTAATCCAACAATTAAAATATGTGGTTTCGCTTCTCGTATCATTTCTTTGATTTTATTCATTTCAGCTACATTATTCTCAAAACCAAATGGAGGAGAATATGTTCCCACTACCTGTAATCCTTTATATCGTTTAGCAAGATTTTTTGCTGCTTTTGCTGCAACTCCCTCTGCTGCTCCTAAGAAAAACATTTTATATCCTTTTTTAGCTGCCATATCACATAAAAGCGGAAATAAATCTGAACCTGATAACTTTTCCTTAATTGGTGTTCCATACCACTTTGCGATCCAAAGTAAAGGTTTACCATCCGTTAAAATCAATGATGCATTATCATACACAGCTTGTAACTCTTTACTTGTCTCTAATTGTACAATATGGTCTACATTAGGAGTAACAACATATGCACTCTTGTCTTCTTGAATCAATTGATCAACAGCTTGCAATGTTTCATCCATTGTCAAGTTATCAATCTCTGTATTCATAAACTTCATTCTTGACATTTTATATTCCTTCCTTAAAAGGGCTCTATTTTGTACTATTACATAGAAAATTTTTCTTTATCTTCTACACTAATTTCTTCACCCAACTGAATCTCAACTATATCAAGTGCAGTAAGTGCCTTTACTGTATGCTTACATCCTGCATTTAAAGTAATTACATCTCCTGCCTGAATCATTCTTTCAGCACCATCTATAATCGCTTTTCCAGTTCCAGAAACAATTGTCCATACTTCTTCTCGATGATTATGTAAGTGATAACTCATCTGCTGTTCTGGCTTCATAGAAATTTTAACTGTCATGGAACCTGGCTGTACATCCATTACTGTATATGTTCCCCATGATTTCTCGGCAAACATTGCCTCAGTTTCAATTTTCTCAACATATGGTTTCATATATCCACTTCGTTCTTTATCAGAGATTAAAATTCCATCTCCACTTGCTGCAACAATCATATCCTTACATCCCATACAAAGGATTGGAATATTAAGTTCATTCACTACATTCGTATTTTCACATGTCTCATCTAAGATGGCTTTTCCCTTCGTTTTGTCGGCCATAACCTCAGCCATCATATTCCATGTTCCAACATCTTTCCAGTCTCCGCTATAACGAAGTACCTGAATACTGGATTCTTTTTCTACTACAGCATAGTCAAAACTAATTTTTGTTAATGTATCATACTTATTAAATAAGTCCTGATAATCTTCAAAATCGATAATACTATGTGCTTTCTCTAATAAATAGCCAAGCTTAAATGCAAAGATACCAGCATTCCATAATGCACTCTGCTCTAAATATTTTTTTGCAGTTTCTGTATCTGGTTTTTCTTTAAATTCTTTAACTTTACTAACCTGCTCGCCACTTTCCGGGATAATATATCCATACTTTTCACTTGGGTAAGTAGGCTCTATTCCCATAAGTGTAAGGTTGCTATCTCCTACTTCTGCAAGCTCCTGTAAAGTTTTAACCGCTTCATAATAAGTATTATCTACATATGGGTCTACCGGACATACTACTACTGCCTCATCCTCTTTTACACCCAGTTTATCATGAAGATAGGTAGCTGCCAATGCGATAGCAGGAAATGTGTCTCTTCTACAAGGTTCTACACAAATGGATGTTTTCTCCCCAAGCTGATTTTTAATGGCACTTGCCTGTGATTTGCTCGTTGCAATTGTAAGTTTCGTATCTGGATCAACTGTAGTAATCTGACGATAAACTCTCTGAACCATAGATTCATAGGCATCATTTTCATTTTTAAATAACTTAATAAACTGTTTACTTCTTACATCATTAGAAAGCGGCCATAAACGTTTTCCTGAGCCACCAGAAAGCAAAATAATATTCATGTTCTTTCCCCTTTTATTTTAATCCTAATTTACTCTGAATTGTATCCTGAATATCTGTTAATCTCTTTTCTGCACTATCCTGATTTATTCCCTTAATACTGTAATAAATCTTGATTTTAGGTTCTGTACCAGAAGGACGAACTGCAATCCATGAACCATCCTCTAAAATGTATTTTAATACGTTTGAAGTTGGTAACTGTCCAAATCCTTTTTCTGCATCTACAGCAACGCTATAGTCAATTACTTCCTTTGTATTATCAAATGGTGTACCTTCTGTTCGTAACTGTGACATCATAGAAGTTATTTTTTCTACTCCATCTTTTCCTTTTAAAGTAAAGCTGTCTAATGCATCTTTATAATATCCAAACTCTGCATAAATTTTCTGTAACTCATCTAAAAGATTCCTTCCGTTTGCTTTGGCTTCTGCTGCCATTTCACAAATTAAAAGGGAAGAAACTACTGCATCTTTATCACGGGCATGTGTTCCTGCAAGGTATCCATAAGATTCTTCATAACCAAATAAGAAATCATAATCCTGTTCCGCATTTTCTTTTAATTTAGCCTGTTCAAACTGCGTAATCTTTTCACCAATAAACTTAAATCCTGTTAAAGTAGAGAAAACATTAATTCCCTGTTTTCTTGCAATATCTGCCCCTAACTCAGAAGTAACAATCGTCTTCACAATTGCAGGATGTGAATATTTTGATAAATCTGTATTCTTTAAAATAAAGTTCATCAATAATGCCCCAACCTGATTACCTGTCACTAACTGATAACTTCCGTCTGAACCTTTTACAGCAATTCCAACTCTGTCACTATCTGGGTCTGTACCAAGAACAATGTCTGCATTTTTTTTCTTTGCCTGTTCAATACCAAGTTCTAACGCTCTGCGGTCTTCTGGGTTTGGTGAAACAACAGTTGGGAAGTTTCCATCCATTACAGCCTGTTCTTTTACAATCTCTATCTGTGTAAAACCATCTAAAGCTAATGCCTTTGTGACTGGCACATAGCCTGTACCATGTAATGGTGTATATACTACCTTTAAACCTGCTTTTGCAGTTGCATCTTCATATCTGCTCTGTTTCATAACTTCTGATACAAAACTATCCGTAACTTCCACCATCTCTAATAAAGAATCATTACCTTCAAAAGAAATCGTGTGATAATCTTCTATAGCATTCACATACTGAATTACCTGCTTTGCCTGCCACGGAACTAACTGGCAGCCATATTCATCATATACTTTATATCCATTATATTCTTTCGGATTATGACTGGCTGTAATAACTACTCCTGCCAGAGCATTCAAAAACTTAACGGAAAAGCTTAACTGAGGTGTTGGTCTTGCTTCAGAATGTAAATATACTTTAATTCCCATACCAGTAAGTACATTTGCTGTTATTTCTGAAAAATCTTTACTATTGTTACGAGTATCATATCCAATAACAACGCCTCTTTTTGCACAAGCCTCTACACCATAATTATCTAACAAATATGTACCAAGACCTTTTGTAGCTTTTCCAATCGTATATTTATTCATACGATTGGTTCCAGCCCCCATTACACCACGAAGGCCACCTGTACCAAACTCTAAATCACGATAAAAACGGTCTTCTATCTCTTTTTCGTCGGTAATATTGCTTAATTCTTCTCTTGTTTCTTCATCAAAGAAATTATCTTCAAGCCACTTATTATAGTTTTCTTTGTAATTAATCATCTTTCTGTATCCTTTCTTAAAAAGTACAAACAGCGAATAGATATATCTATTCGCTGTGATATTCCTGTTATTCTATTCTACATAGATCCTTCTTTTTTGAATACCACCTGTACCGTCTTAAATAGAATCTTTATGTCAAGTCCCATTGTCCATTCGCTTATGTACTGTTTATCGAGTTTTACGACTTCTTCGAAGTCTGTGATGTTGCTTCGTCCGCTTACCTGCCACATTCCGGTAAGTCCCGGCTTGGTTGCAAGGCGGGCACGGTGATGAAGTTCGTATTTATCCCATTCGTCTACTGTTGGCGGGCGGGTACCGACTAAGGACATATCGCCCTTCAGTACATTAAGGAACTGCGGGAATTCATCCAAGCTCCAGTCACGGATGAAGTTTCCGACACCTTTTTTGATTGTGCCGTCCGGGAGCTTCTTGCTGCCGATGATTCGAGGGTCAAAGTCGAGCTTGAACATCATGCCGTCCTGCACACGGTTTTCTTTCATGAGTTCGGCTTTGCGTTCTTCGGCATCCATGTACATACTTCGGAACTTATACATCTGGAACATCTTTCCGTTCTTTCCGACACGGGTCTGCTTGAAGAAGATTGGCCCCGGTGACTGGATGTAGATGGCCGGTCCTACAAAGATGCAGAGGATTCCGGTGATAATGCAGCCTGCAAGTCCTCCTGCAATGTCCATCATTCTCTTTAAGATGATCTGGCGGCGGCTTACGCTGTTAATACTTGTTGTGAGTACAGTGTATGTTCCAAGATGTTCTACGAACTGTTTCTTGCCGAGTAAGTTCTGGGACTTGGCAAGCTTCATATGTACGACAACACCCATCTCGATGAATTTATCAAGAAGTTCTGCCGGATATGGCTCGCTTTCCGGGATGTTGATAAATACTTCGTCCACCCATTCGCGGCATACATATTCAACCAAGTCGTCTTCATCGGCTACAACTGTTACACCGTCGATGACGCGGCCTTTTGCCTTTTTATCCAGGATACATACTCCTGTAACGAAGTAATCGCCGTAATTCTTATTTTTAATGTTGTCTATAACGGTATCAACGATATCTGATACGGTTACGATAAGGAGAGAACGCTTTTCGGCTCCGCCAAAGTATTTGCGGAGACAATTCTTCCAAAGACAGCGCAGGACGTAACTGAGTAATAAATATAGCGTTGCTGTATACCCAAGTACAAGTCTTGAATAACTGTCTGCTTCCTTAAATGTAAATAAATAAAATACGGAACATAAGGTGATAAGACAGGTCTGTTTGACCGTCATAACAAATTCCTGATAGAATCCACGTTTTAGTACATTCTTCAGGGAATCAAAGAAAAAGATTACCACGATATCCATGAGTGCGAGGCTCCACATCATATCACGGTATAAAGAATTCGCCAGTACATCAAGCGACCCATGTCGCATATTGAATGCAAGCGTAAAAGAAATCCATAGACATACTACGTCTAAGATCATAAAATCCAGGTGCTTTAGCCAGCCCTGTACACTTTTCTTATACATATACTTTCCCCAATCCTGTTTCTTGTGCTGATTATCAAATGAAGTAAAAGAATTTCCATCCCCGCGAAATCCAGTCCTTCTCCTTTATCTGATAATCGTTTTTCTCATACTTCTTCTGCAAGTAATAATTTGGATAGAATTCCTATCCTGAATGTAAATTAAAATATTCCGGAGCTGCTGTAACTTTTTTTTATTAAAAATCAAAAAGTATACAGCTCTTCATAATGAATAAAGTATACCATATATTTCATTTTTGTCACATTCCTAAATATGCCTAATTTCGACGTTTTAATCTAGTTATTTTTAGTAAAGTCAGACTATATTTTCAATTTTCCACCAAAAGTTTACTTCATTTTATTGCTTTGTTATCATTTTTTTACTATTTTGTATACAGGAAATGGAATGGGTAGGGGATTGGAAATAATTTTTAGAAATTTTCCTTAGAAATATTAAAAGTATCGTTTTCAACGATAACATTCCTATAGTGGACTGTCCCATTGATTTTTAAGTTACAGTCCACATGTATTTGCAAAATACTTTCTGTAAAATAAAATAAAGGAGAATGCTTAACTGCATTCTCCTCTTCTACAATTTATAATTATTATATTACTTATCTCCCATTATACTGATAACTAATGCCCTTCACAACATATCCTGCCGCTGTCTTTTTAAGCTTCAGTGTTGTTGTTCCAATATTGGTTCTGCCTTTCTCTCCGTAGATTCCATATCTGTTCTGTGTCGTTACTGTGTAGGTATTCTTACCAGTGCGCACAACCTTTTTAATCTTATAATCTGGAATCGTATCTCCGAAGTCTCCGCCACAGTACATGTATGGATCTTTATAGAACTTACTGTCGGAGCTACATACGAACATTGCCTGATTCTTATTTTTCTTGCTGTTCTTAATCTTGCTGACAGAAGCGCTCTTACCAAAAAGCTTCTTAGTCTCGGAACGAAGCTCCTTCGCTGTATAGCTGTAGTCACCTTTGTAATTATATCTTACGAATACGGCGATGGATAACTTCTGATTATCGTTAAGCTTCATCTTTACTGGCTTGGTAGTGGACCATACGCTTATGTTCATCGCTGTCGTATATGCTGTCATCTTCTTACTGATATCCTTTATCTGACGATTCCCTGCCATCTGTCTGGTCACATCTGCTGATGCTGCCTTTGCATGTACCGGAGCAAACGGAATAAGTGTTACTGTCATGAGTAATGTGGCTAAAATTGTACTTAATCTTTTCTTCATAGGGAATCCCTCCTGCCTTTTGAACTTGGAATGTGGTGTAGATAATACGCTATTTAAATGCTTTTTAATGTGCTTTAAATGCTATCTTCTGTACTACATTTCTTATAATTTTATTATAATATTTTTGCTGTGGAAGTACCATAACAGAAGTGTTATTTTTCTTTACAGGTGGGATAAGAATGTATAACAAAAGTGTTACAAAAATAGGAATTTGCCGCAGGCAAAGGAGACGCTCTCTTTTGATAAATTCTCTCTGGGACTTCGTCTGTTTACTCACCCCGGCAAATTCCAATTTTTAATAGTAGAATTCCCATAAGGATGTTATAATACAAATGATATCTTTTAAGAAGGGACGGTGATATAATGGGTATCTTTTTAAACAGTACTGCACCATTTGAAGCATATAAGATAACAGCCCTGGATAAATACTTTGTAGATAAAACGATGTTAATAGAAGAATTGATTCCATCAATAGGAAGAGAACAAAGATTTTTGTGTATCACAAGACCCCGTCGATTCGGAAAGACCGTAATGGCAAATATGGTAGCGTCATATTTTGGCAAGGCAATAGATAGTAGTTTTGTATTTGAACATCTTGCGATAGCAAAAAGCCCGGTATATGAAGAATATATAAATAAATATGATGTTATCTATATTGATTTCAGCAGACTTCCAGAGAATTTCCAAACTTATGAAGAATATATTAATAGAATCAAAACAGGAATAAAAGAAGATTTGTTTGAAGAATTTCCCGAATTAGAATTGAAAGAAGAAATGTCACTTTGGGATATCCTGGCAAAAATTTTTCAAAAAACAAATCGTAAATTTATGTTTATAATGGATGAATGGGATGCAGTATTTCATATACCATTTATTTCCCAAAAAGAAAGACAAGAATACCTGCTTTTTCTTAAAAACTTACTGAAAGATCAGGTATATGTAGAGCTTGCTTATATGACTGGAATACTTCCAATAGCCAAATATTCTGCCGCTTCAGAGTTAAATATGTTTGTGGAATATAACATGGCAACAAGAGAACGGTTTAGCTCTTATTTTGGATTTTCAGAAGAGGAGGTAGATAAACTGTTTCAAATTTATAGTGAAACCACAATTCGACCACGAATTACAAGACATGATTTAAAAATCTGGTATGATGGATATTGTACGGCATCGGGTGAACAGCTTTATAATCCCCGTTCAATTATCTGTGCTTTATCAGATAACCAGCTAGGCAGTTACTGGACAGGTTCTGGTCCCTATGATGAAATATTTTATTATATCAAAGGGAATATTGATGAAGTCAGAGAAGACTTTATTCTTATGATTTCCGGCGAACATATAGAGGCGAAAGTACAAGAGTATGCGGCTACCGCAGAAGAATTAACAACAAAAAACCAGATATACTCTGCAATGGTCATATACGGGTTACTTACTTATGAAGATGGAGAAGTCTTTATTCCAAACAGAGAGCTGATGTACAAATATAATGAACTCCTTTTAACAAATGAAAGTTTGGGATATGTATATCGATTAGCAAAAGAATCTGAAAGAATGCTAAAGGCAACACTAGCTG
>ENA-ORUO01002268-ORUO01002268.1-human-gut-metagenome-genome-assembly--contig:-NODE-2268-length-15656-cov-58.181911_pt1 | contig 15656 bp, 10 predicted proteins | sample MGYA00242082_ERZ509215 | MGnify/ENA primary metagenome ERZ509215 (study PRJEB26280, sample SAMEA2338829) | human gut metagenome | biome: human gut; feature: human-associated habitat; material: faeces... | reverse complement strand
GTGGTTACGTGTCAATCAATACCGGTGGTATTCCTGACGCTAACGCAATTCCTATCGCGAAACCTATTGCCGATGAGGCTATGGATGCTGCTGCATGTATCGGTTGCGGTGCTTGTGTTGCTGCATGTAAGAATGGTTCTGCTATGTTGTTCGTTTCTGCAAAGGTCAGCCAGTTGGCACTGTTACCTCAGGGTAAAGTGGAAGCTGCACGCCGTGCGAAAGCTATGTTGAGCAAAATGGATGAATTGGGCTTTGGTAACTGTACAAACACTCGTGCTTGTGAAGCAGAATGTCCGAAGCTGGTTTCTATCAGCAATATTGCTCGTTTGAACCGTGAATTTATTGCTGCGAAGCTGAAAGACTAATTACGGTTAGTTTTACTTGATATTTGAGAGTGCCCTGCCTTTTGGCGGGGCATTTTTTATTGCAATATCTTCTGTATCTCGGCACTTTTTTCTTTTCGGAGATTCCGCGGAGAGTCTCCGAAGTACTTTTTACAGAAGTTGGAGAAATTGGAGAGTGATTCAAAACCGTGTCCGAAACAGATTTCGGAAATAGATAACCGGTCGTCCCTTAACTGATAAAGAATGCTTTCTTTTCGTTGTTCGGTCATCCATTCGTGAACGGGAACATGGAAAATTGCATCAAAAATACGACGAAAAGTGGTAAGGCTATAACCTCCCAGTTGGGCAAACTCTTCTACAGTCTTTACTTTTTTGTAGTTCTGAATGACGAAGTATTGGAATGAAGTGGTATATTGGGAAAGAGGGTGTATGAGGGATGCCAGCTCGTAATCAGTATAATAGTGTCCTAATATAAAAGCAAGTTCTTTGCGTTTTAGGGATAGGAGTTCACGGCAGATTTTGGGTTCTGATAAGTACGTATTGGTACATATCAGAAAGTATTCCAGTGCAGGGACGATTTTTAAGGGTGTATTGATCAGAGGTCCCGGGATGTCATTCATAATATGGTGGTAACGTTTATCACAAAACAGCTCCGGTTGATTGAAGCGGTAATAAATACATTCCGTATCTATCATTGCCAATATTTCAATTTTGGCGGTGATAGGTTGTAAAATGAATTCTCCCGTTTTGACAGTAGTTCCTGCATACTCTTCGCTATTTACCAATATTTCTCCTTTCAGGATGAAGAGCATAAAATTGAACTCACTTCTTATGACAGGGATATGGAATCCTTGCTTATGAAAGACGTGGAATACTGCGTTTTCCACTGATTTTGGACACATTTGACATTTGTCCGTGTTTCCACAAAAGACATCAGGCATTAAAGTGGGGGCTTTGGTTTGTGTACAGGCAAAAATAAAATAAATAATTTGATTTACAATGAATAAGGTGAAATAATGTTATTGTTTATGGTGGGGAGATGAGGTAGGGATAGGAATAAAAGTGCTCCGCAAATGAAAATCGATTCCGAGGAGGAGGCTATTTTCATTGCGGAGCGAAAGGAATGGGGGGTAAGGAGTGTGTCAAAACTAAACCGGCCTATCCAATTGTCAGCTGTAGGGGCAGGGTTTACCTGCCCGAAGACACAAAGCAAACCGTTTTCGGGCGAGCGAACCTCGCCCCTACGAACTAAACGGCAGCATTATTCACGTTTTGACACACCCCGCTCTATTAAGATCCTCAATGTATTATCAATACTTTGAAATCGTTTAGAGCTTTATATAGCTTGAAAAGTCTTATTTTGTAACATCTTTAACATCGTCTTTATTGATATTGTTATTGGTTTCATTCTCCCAAGTGTTAACTTTGGGTGTCAACTTAACCTCTTTGGCATCTGTCGGTAATTCGAGAATATAGCGGATATTCTTGTTCTTTTCCCATGTACCGCTTAATGAAACTTCTTTTGTGCCATTAAAAGTAATAGTAGTATTATCAGGAGCTTTAACTGAATATGTTATTTCGATTTTTGCGGTAGAAGGTAAAGTTTGAGGCATAAGCATCAGGGCATTTGTTATTTTTGTATCAGTTGTCTTTGAGAGGTTGGCAATATTATCATCACCTTCAGGAGCAGCATTCCAATTACCATCATAAGCATAATCGGCGGTTCCTTCAGATGTGCCCCATCCGCTGTCATAACTATAGGTATTTTTATTATTAACGCCTTTAATTGAAATTCCTGTAATAGTATATACGAAGTTCTTTACCAGTTTGGCAGAGAAGTTGATTTGGGTTAATATATGACTAAAGGCAAGTTCGATTGCTTGGTCTGTAGTGGGCTTGGTTTTATCAGTGGCACTGGCGACAAGCAAATCTTCTTGAGATGCTACCTCTTTGATGGTATATGTAAAACTTGGGTATTTTGTTGTAACATTCCATAAATCAGTACTGATAGCTGCTTTAGGAGAAAAAGCAAAAAATTGGATATTGTCTGAAACCGGCCAATAATGTGTAGTGCTCATGCCCCACGCACCTTCTGCCGCTTTTGTTACCTCTTCTCCATTTATAAAAGCAGTGCCTATTGCAGTAGCAGTTGCTATATTGTCTGTTCCTGTATTATAAGCATATACTTTAAATTCAGAGAAATCAGCTTCTAGCATGGCTGTAGCTCTTGCTGATTTATTAACAATAGTTTTAAAACTGACCGGTGTCTTTTGTGCCGGAGCATCAATTTCTTCATTTTGTGAGCAACTTGTGATTGCTAATGCAGCTACAGCCGCAAATAAAATCTTTTTCATATTCGTATGTTTTAAAGTTAATAAATTCATTTGTTTCATATTTTAATTAACGGGTAATATCACATCCTCTTCATTCTCCCAATTATCAACATTGCCACCGATACCTCCGCCTCCCGAAGGAGGAACTTCCACATCATCCACCACAATCTTTTCATCCTCCGGCAGCTTAATCTCTATTTCCGGAGGTTGAGGATTATGGTCTCCTTCTCCGGGCTCATCTCCGTCATCGGGAGGTTTCACCGCTTCCGTGATTTCTACTTTCGTCTCTTGTTTGGAACCATCCACCCTAACTATAATCAGTTCCAAAAACCGGGCGATATCGGCTCTGGCTTGCGTCAGCTTGGGATGACCGAAACAGGTAAAACTACCTTTTATGACTCCGTTTCCTTTGCCGGTTTCGCAATAAATGGGAGCAAAACGGCATACACCTGCATCTTTACCCAGGTGATAACATTCTGCCATTCCGGAAACACTGCCAATGACGGAGGCGACATTTTTTAATCCTTCTGTCTTTATGGCGAAAGTGTAAGTCGTTACCACAGCTTTGAGTTTCACCTCCAGCATAGGCAATTCATTCTCTTTCCCGACTTCTACATCATTCAGAGACAGCATATAAAAAGCATCCGGTCCCCATACCATGTTTTCTGTTTCACTGATGCCCAGCCCTGTACAATTTCCGGTGCACGCCATTATTGTTTCATAACTTCCTTCGTCTTTTACTTGCACCACTTCGGTATCATAATTGTAAATTACAGCCGAATAGTGTCCCGGAGGCACTTTTACCTCTCCGCCTTTTACCGGCAGATAAGTATCTATCTTTCTTCCTTGGTCGTCTTTCGGATAAAAAATAACCCTGACGCCTTCCGGCAAATGGTCGGTTACCCCTTCCCAGTGGAGCGAAATATTGATTCCTGTGACAGGATAATCATCTAAAAGCGTGCGGCGGCTACACCCCCACATTACCGGTAGTGAGGAGAAAAGCACAAGGAATAAATAGCGTGCTCGTTTCATATTCTTTCTCTCCTCTTCGTTATCAACCATACAAGCGAGATTTTCGCTTTGGTAGGGCCTATGAAGTTGTATTGTCCGCTACTTGTCCACACTAGTGATTCTTCGTACGGGGTATATTTTCGGTATTTTGTTGTCAGATATCCGATGCCCAGACTGAATTCGAATGCCAGATGTCGTGATACCGGAAGGGAATACCCATAACTGAATCCTGCTGCACCATAATATTTCCCTTGATAACCGTCCCCTTTATATTGGAAGTCGTAAATGCCCCCTTCAGCGTATAGCCCGATAAAATGTCCCGTCAACTGGCGGCGCCCGGCGCGGTTGCCCAGCCAGAACCGGCTTTCTATGCCGCCCGATAGCAATTGATAACAAATTTCTTTGTTGCTATCAGACCACCAGGGACATTTATATTCGGCGTTCAATGACCATTGTCTTCCTATGGGAACTTCTATCTCGATGTTAGGGGCTAGCGCTATGTCGTACAATAAATTGTTTTTTACAGCAAGTATTGTCTTGCCGGTATTCTCCTTTTGGTTTTTGTACTCTATTGGCTGTGCATCTATGTTTGGGGGCAATAGGCACAAAAGCACGAATATGCTGAATATAGTAGTACATTTTCCCATAAATCATTTTTTATATGAGGCAAATATAGAAGATATAATCTGAAAAAAAACTTATTAAACGCCCTATTTAGGGAGTTGAAAGGGTCTGTGAAGCGATTGGAAGGATTTTGCAAGTTTTGAGGGGAGATTGTGGAAATAAAGCGGGTGGTAAGTTTATTATTCGGACTTGTTGCTAGTGAAATGTTTCATATTCTTTATTTTGATACTCCTTTTTTATCGTATTGTTATATTGTGTGCGAAAACGGATTTATTCTGTGAAATAATTCTAAAAGGAAGCCCGATTTGAAGTAAAGATTTGGAGAGAATAAAGGGAAATCTTATATTTGTTATGTGATTTTTTTCATAGTATTAGATTTAAGGTTAACAAAGGTTGGAGCAAGGCGTTGCTCCTTTTCCTTTTTTTATAAGTTTCTCTTTCTATCTTATTACTTATGAATCATGTTCTCCATCTCTTTATTTCCATCTGAAAACTACTATATGTACACCCACTTTCTAGGATTAATAGAATTTTAGTGGGGATAGTTTCGTTTGTTCTTAAAAACCTTCCGTTCTTTATTGTATAAGAATGAGGGGGTACATTGTTCTCTTGGGGATTTAAATATCATATCACAAACAAAGGGAAGAATAAGCCGTTTCTTAGGCTCAGCCAAGTCCTTTTAAACGGAAGATTATTACAGTCTTCCACAGCAGACCGTACAGTCCACTGTAACGGACTGTACGGTCTACGGTAGCGGACTATACAGTCCACTGTGGGAGACTGTAGTAATTCGACGGATAGGCAGGCATAATCGAAAGGACGAAAATGCTTGTTCCGGTTAATGAAACGACCTAAAGAGTTCAAAACATATGCAGCATTTGAAAACCGGAGGAAATAACATCCGGTGACAAGTATTTGCTTGATATGTTAAATCCCTAAAAATAATAACTGCCCCAGAATAGTTGCACCTACTTATGACCTCATACTCTTATTCCTTTTTCTGACATACTTTGCTTATTTTATTCATTCACAACGAAATATCCGTTTGTTGGTTTATAAATAGGCTGTTTGTGAAATGCCCATATTGGGCTTTTCCTTCTTGAACAAGCGGTGCAAATGGGTAAACGATGCGAAAACATTTGCTTGGTTTTACAGATAATCACTTCAGTGCTAGTTGACTGTGAAGTACTCCGTCAGCATAAAAAGCTTCTGCAGCTCTTTCTTTTATTAATGAAAGCAAAATATATATTAACCATAGCCGTAATTAAGTAATCACAATAGGCTTTGCCAAGTCGTGTATTCAGGCAGGACAGAGACACTGACAGTTGCTCAATGAAATTTATGCTGTTCCTAAAAACTGCTTTCTGTTCAAGATTGCGAAGACAGATGATGTTCCCTGCTAATTTTCTATTAATCCATTTTCTACAGACAGGCATTGGAGATAATATATAAAATAAATTGAGTTCTCTTTTTGCTGAAGTGTTTTCGATGTGTGTTTCTTCAAAGGGGATAAGAATTTTAGAGAATTATAAAAAAAATAATGAAAATAAATTTGATTCTGCCAATAAACGTATATATTTGCAGTGATATATGATAAACACGTTTGTGAAACTCTTCTTTTTAGAAGTTTTTATTTACCTTAAAAAAACAATAATATGCTAAAAGACATGAAAACGGTTGGAGTGCTGTTGCTCCTTTCTGCGATATCAGCAGGAACAGCGTATGCAGTTCCCAAGTGGGGAACGGCTGGCGTAAAAGAGATTCAGCAAAATGGTGTTTGTAACGGAGTAGTAACAGATACGACGGGAGAAACAGTCATAGGGGCATCTGTAGTGGTGAAAGGAACCACTAATGGTACAATTACAGGTCTCGATGGAGACTTTTCATTATCAGGGGTTACTAAAGGAAGTATATTGGTTGTTTCCTTTGTGGGTTATCAAAATACGGAAGTAAAATGGAATGGGCAACCGTTAACTATTGTTCTTAAGGAAGATACAAAAGTATTGGATGAAGTTGTAGTAGTGGGTTATGGTACTCAGAAGAAAGCTAATTTGTCCGGTGCAGTAGCTGCTGTTGATGGGAAGGTATTGCAAGACCGTCCTATTACCAATATTGGACAGGGATTGCAAGGTGTTGTTCCCAACTTGAATATCACGATGAACAACGGTGGTGCTCCGGGTGCTACTTCCAGTTTTAATATCCGTGGTAATACGTCATTGAATGGTGGTAGCCCATTGGTATTGGTGGATAATGTACAGATGGATGCCAACTTGGTAAACCCGGATGATATCGAGTCTATTTCAGTATTGAAAGATGCGGCTTCTGCTTCTATCTACGGTGCTCGTGCTGCTTATGGCGTTATCTTGATTACAACCAAAAAAGGTAAGAAATCAGACAAACCGACTGTTTCTTTATCAGCTACGGGCTATTGGCAGTCACCGGCATTGACTTTCCACAATGTAAACTCTATGCAGTATCTTACTATGATGGATGAAGCTTATCAGAATGATGGTGGTAGCGGTCATTATTTCAAATCGCAGGTCTATCAGTATGCCGAAGATTACTTTAATGGTAAATACGATTCTCCGGTATTCTTTGATACAGCTTATGATACGTATAAATACGGATATTGCGGTAATACCGATTGGTGGGACGAATTATATAAAACTTCTTTCTCGCAAATCTATACAGCCAACATCAGCGGTGGTAATGACCGTACTACTTACTACGCATCTGTAAGTATGAACGATCAAGGTGGTATTTTGAAAGCAGGAGACGATAAGTACAATAAATATAATGCTAATGTAAATATCTCATCCAATATCACTAAATGGTTGAATGTATCGGCAAAGATTGCTCATACTTACACCGATGAGTTGCACCCTACCGGTGGTACTACAGCTATGAACTCTACCGCTTATTCAGGGCTGTCTTCTTATTCGGGTATGATGAAGGGTGACTTGAGCCCGCTGATGCCAGTAAAACATCCGGATGGACATTACGCCGGACAAGGCAGCTACACCAATCCTGTAGCCATTATGGAACAAGGTGGTAATGCACAGTACAAGCAGAATGATTTGTGGATGACCGGTGCTGTGAAAATTACTCCTATCAAAGGCTTGGTAATCAATGCAGATTATACATGGAATTTCTATGGTAAGTCATCTAATCAGCATGTACAGAACTTCTATGATTATACGGCTGTTCCGGGTACAGAGAACTATTATCCGTGGACTAATCCAAGCAGTGTGACTGTAACCAACAATGATGATTATTACAATGCTTTCAATGCTTTTGCTGAATATACTTTCTCTTTGAAGGAGAAACATAATTTTAAGGTAATGGTAGGTTATAATCAGGAAAATAAACATAAGAAATATCACTATGCAGGACGTAAGAATTTGATTGATTCTTCCAATCCTTCGCTGAATCTGGCTTATGGTGACATGGCGATGAACGGTTCGGAAACTCATTGGTCTGTGAACGGTTTCTTTGCTCGTATTAACTATGATTATAAGGGCAAGTATTTGTTGGAACTGAACGGACGTTACGATGGTTCTTCTAAATTCCCACATGGTGATCGCTACGCATTTTTTCCATCAGCTTCAGTAGCTTGGCGTGTGTCCGAAGAAAAATTTTGGGAACCGATTAGAGGATGGTTTGACAACTTTAAGCTTCGTGCTTCTTACGGCTCATTAGGTAATCAGGCATTGGACGAAAGCCGCTATGGTAACTTCCCTTATTTGGCTACTTATGGAATCAATACAAAATATGGTGCATTGCTTAACGGAACTCGCCCTGTGGCTGTATCTGTTCCCGGATTGGTGAGTGCTTCATTTACTTGGGAAACTGTAAACCAGATAGACTTTGGTTTTGATGCTTCTTTCTTTGGTGGACGCTTGAATACTAGCTTTGACTGGTATCGTCGTAATACAAAAGATATGCTTACGGCAGGACAGGCTTTGCCGGCTGTTTTGGGAACTTCTGTTCCGCAAGAAAATGCTGCTGACATGAAAACTGTAGGTTGGGAAGTTTCATTGGAATGGAATGACCGGCTGAGTAATGGATTTGGTTATCATATTAAAGGTGTATTGTCTGATTATCAGGCTAGCATTACCAAATTCTCTAATCCTACTAAATTACTTGGTACACACTATGTGGGCGAAAAACTGAACGAAATCTGGGGTTATGTTTCTAATGGACTTTTCCAAAGTGACGAGGATGCGAAAGCAGCAGACCAATCTTATCTGTCAGGTGGTAGTTGGGGTGCCGGTGATGTGAAATACGAAGACTTGAATAATGATGGGAAAATCGATATAGGAAAGAATACGTTGGATGACTCTGGTGACCGTAAGATTATAGGTAACAGCACTCCACGTTACTCTTATGGTATTACTGCCGGTTTCGATTACAAAGGGTTTGATTTTGAAATGTTCTGGCAAGGTATTGGTAAGAGAGACTATTGGTTAGGAGGTTCTCAGTTTTGGGGATTCACTGATGAATGGTGTACACCGCTTACTTCATCTCTTGATTACTGGACAGAAGACAATCGCGATGCTTATTTCCCGCGTCTGCATCACTACGGTGTGAACGGTGGTAACCATCAGGTATCTACTCGTTATTTGCAAAATGCTGCTTATCTTCGTCTGAAGAATGTGGTATTGGGATATACTATTCCACGCAGTATCACTGAGAAGGTGAAAATATCTCGTTTGAGAGTGTTTGTACAGGGAGAGAATTTGTTGACATTTACTCCGTTGATTGATTCTTACGATCCGGAAACATTGAATAACATGACTTATCCTATTAACAAGAAGATTTCTGTCGGTTTGAATTTAACCTTCTAAAAATTAATTTATTAAAGGAATTATATTATGAAAATAAAGAATATATTATTCGTGTCATTATTCGCTGGAGCCGTTCTTAGTTCTTGTGACTATACCGATTTGTCACCTATAGACTCTATTACAGACAAGACGTATTGGACGACAACCAACGATTTGAAACTTTATGCCAATGGTCTGTATGGTTTGTTGGCTTCTCCGACTGCTACAGGTGACAATACTAGTGACAACTTTGTACCGAAAGATTATAGTGGCTATTTGTTTAACGAATATACAGTACCGGCCTCGGCATCAAGCAGTAATGGATGGTATTGGAATGATATCCGCAGTTGTAACTATTTCTTGCAGCGTTATCAAACCGTGGAAGGATCCGAAGCTGAAATTAATAAATACGTAGCTGAAATACGTTTCATGAGAGGTTTGCTGTATTACAGCAAAATAAAGCAATTTGGTGATGTACCTTGGTATGATAAAGATTTGCAGACTAGCGATACGGAAGAACTTTATAAAGCCCGGGATAGTCGCGATTTTGTATTGGGTAAAGTGATAGAAGATTTTGAATTTGCTATTCAGTGGTTACCCGAAAAGTCTGATTCTGAAAAGGGACGTCTTAATAAAGATGCTGCCCGCACGCAGTTGGCCCGTATTTGTCTGTACTTCGGAACTTACATGAAGTATCATAATGAAGCACCTACTACAGAATGGACTTCACAAACGTTGTTACAGAAAGCGGTGTCTTTGACGGAAACTATGATGAATAGTGGAAATTATGACATTGTAAAGGCTTCGGATGCAGGAGCTGCAACGGTAGCTTACGAAGGCTATCCGCTGTATTATGCTAATTTGTTCGTACAGGAAGATTTGTCGGACTGTAAAGAAGGTATTCTCTGTCGTTTCTATGAAGAAGGAGTGCTGACTCATGAAGTTGGACGTCAGGTAGGTGAAAATGGTACAGGTTTGAGTAAAGATTTTATTGAATCATTCTTGATGAAAGACGGTACTCCTATTTATAATACAAACTCAGGTTATAAGGGAGATGAAAATCAAGAAGCTGAAATTTCGGGTCGTGATCCGCGTCTTTACCAGTTGATTGATAATCAGCATAAGCCTTATAGAGTACAGAATGGAAAACCGAGTCAAAATCCGGTAGCTGACTGTAGCGCCAGCAAAAGTGTAACTGGTTATCCGTGTACTAAATACCATTCAGCCAATACCAAACAGGCGGAAGCTCGTAATACGTACTATGACTGGTTCGTTTATCGTTATGCCGAAGTATTACTGATTAATGCAGAAGCGCATGCGGAATTGGGAGATATCAGCCAAAGCATTCTTGATAAAACTATCAACAAGTTGCGCGACCGTGTAGAGATGGCTCATTTGACTATGAATCCTGTAGCCGATGCTGCTCCTGTTAATTACGGATATCAACTTTCCAATTTGTTGTATGAGATTCGTCGTGAACGTCGCATTGAATTAGTGGCTGAAAATCATCGTTTGGATGATTTGAAGCGTTGGAATGCTATGAAACTGATGGAAAATCCAAAAACTATGTTTGGCTTGAAGATTACCCCGACTGTAGAAAAAGAATACGAAGCAGTCAATGTTACATTTGGTGGTGATAAAGGGCGTCCTGTTATAGAATATCAGGGAGCGATTTATCTGTATCAGTATCCGTCAAAGGCTATTGATGATGCCGGTCGTAAATGGAGTAATGATGACCGTAGATGGTTATATCCGTTGCCAACTAATGAACTGGTGCTAAATCCTAATTTGGTTCAGAATCCGAATTGGTAATATCTAAAAAAGAATAATATAGCTGTGCATTTTTTGCACAGCTATCAATAAAGAAGGGTTGAAGCTGTAAATGCTCAAAGTAGACATTCTAGTCTGTAAAAGCAAAATGTTTCTATTTTATGGGATTATCTTAAAACCCTATGTATGCTATAGTTAATAACATAGTTATTATAATAAGTGTTGAATTTAGATTAACGGGAAGGGGGCAAGGCGTTGTTCCTTTTCTTTTTTAATCTTCTCTTTTCTCCAAAAAAGTTTATCTTTGCATTATTATATGCTAACTAATTTATAATTTTATGAAAAAACACGCTAATCTTTTTTGTGTTGGTGCAGCCTTGAGCTTGCTTTGTGCTTGTGAGCCGGTTGTAAAAGCTCCCGAACCTATTCTTCCGATACCCGAAGCCAAACAAGTGGAATGGCAAAAGATGGAAACATACGCTTTTGTGCATTTCGGTCTGAATACTTTTAATGACCGTGAGTGGGGATATGGTGATTCTGATCCGAAAACATTTAATCCTGCGAAGCTGGATTGCGAACAGTGGGTGAAGACTTTTGTTGCTGCCGGTATGAAAGGGGTAATTCTTACAGCCAAACATCATGACGGTTTTTGCCTGTGGCCGACGGGACTGACTGAATATTGTATTCGGAATACTCCTTATAAAGATGGGAAAGGGGATATTGTCCGTGAGTTGTCGGAGGCATGTAAAAAGTATGGCATTAAATTCGCTGTTTATCTTTCTCCATGGGATAGAAATCAGGCTATTTATGGCACACCGGAATATGTGGACTATTTCTATAAACAACTGCATGAACTGTTGACTAATTATGGTGCGGTGTTTGAAATTTGGTTTGACGGAGCCAATGGCGGTGATGGTTGGTATGGTGGTGCGAAAGATTCACGTACTATCGACCGGAAGACTTATTATCAGTATGACCGCGCTTATGAAATGATTGATAAATATCAGCCTCAGGCAGTTGTCTTCTCCGATGGAGGTCCCGGTTGCCGTTGGGTGGGAAACGAGAACGGATTTGCAGGAGCCACTAACTGGTCATTCTTGCGTGCCGGAGAGGTTTATCCCGGTTATCCTAAATATAGAGAATTGCAATACGGTCATGCTGACGGTAATCAATGGGTGGCAGCAGAGTGTGATGTTTCTATTCGTCCGGGGTGGTTCTATCATCCGGAGGAAGATAATCGTGTGAAGACAGTAGAACAGCTGACAGACCTCTACTATCGCAGTGTGGGTCACAATGCAACTTTGCTGTTGAATTTTCCGGTAGACAGAAATGGATTGATTCATCCGGTTGACTCTGCTAATGCAGTGGATTTCCATAAAAATATTCAGAAGCAATTGGCACATAATCTTTTGTCGGGTGTCGTTGCTGAGGTTTCTGACGAGAGAGGAGGGAAATATACAGCTAAGGCCATGACGGATAATGATTACGATACTTATTGGGCTACCAATGATGGTGTGGTGTCGGCAACCGTAGAGTTTGATTTGCCGCAACAGGAGAAGGTGAACCGCATGATGCTGCAAGAATATATTCCTTTGGGACAGCGTGTGAAATCTTTTGTTGTGGAATATAATAAGGATGGTCAATGGTTGCCGGTGAAGTTGAATGAAGAAACGACAACAGTGGGATATAAACGTTTGCTCCGTTTTGAGACAGTAACAACCGATAAGCTTCGTGTGAACTTTACGGATGCCCGTGCTTGTCTCTGTATTAATAATGTAGAAGCCTATTATGCCGGAGAGACTGCTGATGTATCGTTTGACAATGCAGTTGCGGATATAAAGAGCTATCCTTTTACATTAGTCGGTGTAGATGAGGCGGAAGCTAAGAAGTGTGCAGATAAGGATGATACTACAACGTGTTTTGTAGATGGTAACACGGTAGTTGTTGACTTGGGAGAGGAACAGACTGTTGCTTCTTTCCATTATCTGCCCGACCAAAGTGAATATAATAAAGGTTTAATTTCCGGTTATGAGATATCTGTAGGTACGGATGCCAATGCAATAAATAATGTGGTAACTAAAGGCGAGTTCTCTAATATCAAGCATAATCCGATATTGCAATCGGTTTATTTCACCCCTGTAAAGGCGCGTTATGTAATGCTGAAAGCAGTGAAGATGGTGAATGAAGGCGAGACAATGGGATTTGCAGAGATTGGTATCAGATAAGATTGTTCTTTAATTGTTGATGGAAGACAGTAACACCGCAGGGGGGGAAGAAAAACTTCTGCCTCTGCGGTGATTATGCTATAATAAACGGTATATTCCTCCGGCAAGTACCCGTAGTACCCCTTTCATCTCTAGTTCAAAGAGCAGGGCGCTCATTCGGTTGACAGGAATATTGGTATCTACCACCAATGTGTTGATTTGCAACCCGTCGGGTCTGCTTTTCAATAACCCTACCACCTTTTCTTCTTCTTCGCTTAAGTCGGGAAACAGTTCTCGTTGCCGGGGTGTGGATGATGTTTTTTCTTTATCTTCACTCCATCCCATGGTTTCTACAAAATCTTTGGCTGATAAGATTAGGGCAGCCTGATTGCTTTTTATCAGTTGGTTGCATCCGGCGGAGAATTCATCATTTATCCGTCCGGGAAAGGCGAAACAATCCCGATGATAACTTCCGGCAACGCCGGCTGTAATCAGTGCGCCTCCTTTGTCGGCAGACTCAACAACAATAGTGGCATCGCTCATCCCTGCCACGATGCGGTTTCGCCTGACAAAGTTCTGTCGGTCGGGGTTTGTCCCACTCATAAACTCAGTTAACAGTCCTCCCTGTTCCAGCATTTCTATTGCCGTTTTACGATGAGCAGAAGGATAAATGCGGTCCAGACCATGTGCCAATACTCCAATTGTATTGAGGTGGTTTGCCAATGCAGCGCGGTGAGCATGAATATCTATGCCGTAGGCCAATCCGCTGACAACAAGTACTTCCGGGAGCATTGCGGCTAATTCTTCCAAGAATCGGATACAGATATCCTGACCGTAGGCAGTGGCATGGCGTGTACCCACGATATTGATTATTTTCAAAGCATTCAGATCAGCGTTTCCCCGATAGTAGAGCACAAGGGGAGCGTCATCACATTCACGCAGCCGTGAAGGATAGTCCTCATCGGTCAGTGTCAGACAACGGATGCGGTTCGTTTCGGTAAAAAGAAGCTCTTCTTCGGCACGACGGAACGCTTCAGGACAATCCAAAGCTTTTATCTGTTTGGGAGAAATACCGGGAACCAGTTCGCAAAGGTCTTTCCGGTTGCGGAATACGGCAGTGGCACTTCCCAATGCGTCGACCAATTTATGGATGCCGATTAGCCCCAGGCCCGGAATGCGGGTCAGGGCTATGGAATATAGTTGTTCGTCTTTCATTGTTTGTTCAGATAGGGTGCGAAAGTCTCGTCAAACAGAGCACTGTCACCCAATCTGCCGTTTACTACACAAACCGATTCTACGGCTGCTTTGATGGCTACCTTCATGTCGGGTAGGCGGAAAATGTCTTGGTAGAATACATACTTGATGCCTTCCTTCTTAAGGTAGAGTTTAGATACGAACTCGTCTCCACTCTTCAGTGGGGTTTTGAAAGCCATGGTGAGGCGAGCCACTACCGGATCCACTCCTTCTTCGTGCAGTTTGGCAAAGCTGATACCTACCGAAGTGAGGAACTCGTGGCGGGTATGTTCCAGATAATGTTGGTAATTGGCATTATTCACAATTCCCTGCAGGTCGCATTCATAGTCGCGTACCTTCATTTTTAATTCATAAATATACTTTTCCATATAGCAAAGGTAAGGAAAATTATGTTTCTTTGCAGTGAAACAAGAATAAAGATATGATGAAACTGTATGCTTCCCCGTTACAGGGCTTCACTGAAGCCCCGTGGCGCAATATCCACCATGAGCTATTCGGTGGCATTGACGCTTATTACACCCCTTTTGTACGCGTAGAGAAAGGGGAGTTCCGAAACAAGGATATCCGAGACATTGAAAAGGAAAACAACAAGGTGACTTGTTTGATTCCGCAGTTGATAGCTTCTACGCCGGCAGAGTTGGAAAAGCTGGTCGGTTTGTTTTTGGAACGCGGATATCGTGAAGCGGACATCAACATGGGTTGTCCGTTTCCGCTGCTTACCATGCGGCACAAGGGCTCCGGTATTTTGCCTTATCCGTCAGAGGTTAAAGTGCTTCTGAATGAGCTGGCACATTATCCTGAAATGAAATTCTCAGTCAAGATGAGGCTTGGATGGGAATATTATGATGAGTGGAGACAGGTGCTTCCGTTGCTGAATGCGGTACCTCTTACACGGATTATATTGCATCCGCGCATAGGTCGGCAGCAATATAAAGGTATGGTATATAAGAAAGAACTGAGACTGTTTGCAGAGATGTGCCAGCATCCGCTGGTTTATAACGGTGATTTGCATACACCGGATGATATCCGGCGAATCGAAGAGGAGTATCCCGACTTGGATGGAGTGATGATAGGGCGCGGTTTGTTAGCCAATCCTGCGCTTGCCATGGAATATCGGGAAGGCATTGTTCTTCCGCGTGAAGAATTATATGCCAAGGTAAATGTTTTCCATAACCGTCTGTTTTACCATTACGAGTCTTACCTGCAAGGGGGTACACAACTTTTGAGCAAAATAAAGGCACAGTTGCAAATATCCGTGGCTTATTTTTGTAGTATAGGTCTATATTTTCT
>ENA-ORUO01002265-ORUO01002265.1-human-gut-metagenome-genome-assembly--contig:-NODE-2265-length-15666-cov-6.209724_pt1 | contig 15666 bp, 9 predicted proteins | sample MGYA00242082_ERZ509215 | MGnify/ENA primary metagenome ERZ509215 (study PRJEB26280, sample SAMEA2338829) | human gut metagenome | biome: human gut; feature: human-associated habitat; material: faeces... | reverse complement strand
CTTCTACTTTATTGGAAAATCCATCAAGGCGCTCCAGCGGCAGATCCACATAAGGTGCAATCAGCTTTAGCTGGGATTGCTGCGAGGTTTCAAACGGTTTTGCGGGAACCATGGCTTCCGCATTGATCGCGCGGGTGAGGGTCATCTGCCAAAGGCTTGTGCCGCTGTCATAGATGGGCGCTGTTCCTTTCCATTCCAGCGTTTCGGAATCGCGCAGGAAACCGAAGTTTCCCAAATGGCGATCCGTGTTGGCTAAGATGAAATCGGCAGCCAGCATATTGCAGACCGCTTTCCTTGCATCAGGAATTCCGACAGTCCGGCAGCAGGCGTTGAAGTGTTCCCAGTTGGAAACACCCTGCGCTTGCGGCAACAGCCGCATAAATTGGGCGGCGGTGACAAGCTCGGTGTGGTCATTGGTAAAGCACGCGCAGGCGGACATGACCTGTCCGCCATGCTCTACGAGCCAGTAGGGAACGTGCGGCATACCAAGCGCATCATACAGAGCCGTGGCAACGATTTCGTTGTAAGGCTCTTGTTTGTAAATGCCCGATCCTGCTTTTAAGAGAATTCGTTTTCCGTCCGCAATGCGCCAGCGCTTTTGCAAAAAACCGTCCGATGTATTGCAGGGAGAACACAAATCCGGCTGTGCCGAGAGAACTCCCTCGCCAAACAGAGCGCGTCCCACATCGTCAGAAAAGTCGTTCTCGTAGAAATTTACATCGCGCCAGTTCTGTGGGGCATCGCAGGGCGTGACCCAATACTGGTCTGAAAGGCTCAGCCCGCTGCATTTGACAAGCAGAAGTTCGGCGTAAGGAATATGCAGCGTTTCCAAGGCGCGCTCCAGCCCGGAACGGCTTGCTGGGATACCGCGCCCTGCCCACCATTTGCGCAGGGACAGAACATCAAAGCTGCCATCGCTATGCTTTGCGCCAAGGGGAATCCTCTGCGCCGAAAGAACCTCTGCCACATCAATAATGTCGCCGGTCTTTTCAGCTATTTCAATAACAGCCACTGGATGATTGCGCTGCATCAGGAAAAATCGCATTCTGCTCACCTGCCTTACCTTATAGAACGATTATACTCTATCCGGCGGGGCTTTGCAATCTGCATTTTTGCCGCAGCGTCAATCCTTTTCTGTACACCAAGGGGGAAGTATATCTTTTTTCGGGAAATGGGGTGCCGTCTGTGTTTTCCCCCACACCCCCTTTCAGCCAGCTGAAGTGACAAAAAGCCAGCTAAAAACAAATAATCGTATCCTTGGCACCTTACCTATTTTGTAGGCAAGGTGCTTTTTTCATACAGAAACGGAGGTCACCCCCATGGGAAAATACCAAAAGAACATCGAAGCTGCCCGCCGAATTACCGTGATGCAGTATTTGGAAACCTATCACCCCGGCGAACTTGTGCGCAAAACGGATCGCGAGTACTGCACCCGGACGCACGATAGCCTGATCATCACGCCTGCCAATGGATTCTTCCACTGGTTTTCGCATAATGTAGGCGGCAACAACGCCATTGATTATCTGACCAAGGTGGAGGGCATGGACTTTGTATCAGCGGTTCGTCTGCTGAACGAGATGGCACCGGTCGCTGTTTCTTTTCAACCGGCTAAGGCAGCGCCTGTAAAGCCGCACGAGCCTCGTCCATTTACACTTCCTACCCCGGATCGAAACGTCGAAGCCGTTGCTGCCTACCTGATGCACCGCGGTATCAGCCCTAAGGTCCTGCGCTACTGCGTTGGCAGCGGCATCCTGTACCAGACCACGCGCGGCAACTACCGCAACTGCGTTTTTGTGGGCAAGGATGAAGGCGGCGTTCCGCGTTCTGCTTTTCAGCGTGGCTGCCAAGGCACCTACCGCGGTGATGTCACCGGCAGCCAAAAGAAGTACGGATTTCTGATGCAAGCGGAAAACCCGGACTGCGATACCGTGGAGCTGTACGAGGCCCCGATTGATGCTATGTCCGGCGCGACCTTGCGGCAGTATACGGACATCGGAAAGTGGCGCAGTGTGCATTATCTGGCGCTGGGCGGGCTGAACTATCTGCCCATCGACTACTTTTTGCAGCAGCATCCGCAGGTGAAAAATGTGGTGCTCTGCTTTGACCGTGATGAGCCGGGGCTTCGCTTTGCCGATACGGTTGCCCAGCGCCTTGCCGAGCGCGGATTCAATGTGGAAGAACGGCTGCCTGCCGTAGGTAAGGACTACAACGAAAGCCTTGTCTGGTACAAGTCAAAGATTGAAAAACAGCGAGGAGAGCGCGTATGAAAACAATAGCGATTGCCAACCAAAAAGGCGGTGTGGGCAAAACGACGACCGCTGTAAACTTGGGCGTGGCATTGGCAGATATGGGTTATAAAGTACTGCTGGTGGACGCCGACCCGCAGGCCAGCCTGAGCCGATACCTTGGCTGTTCGCAGGGAAACGAAGGTGCGTCCCTGAAAGAGCTGATTGAGGCTGCCTGCAACGAGGTAGACCCGCCCGATGTTGTTATCCATACCGATGAAAAAGTAGATGTCATTCCCGCCAACATTCAACTTTCTGATTTGCAGCGAAGTTTGACAAATACCTTTATGCGTGAATGCGTAATGCAATGGGCGCTGGAACCATTTCAAGGGCAATACGACTATTGTCTGATTGACTGTATGCCGGAACTCGGCAACCTTGTCACCGCCTCTCTTGCAGCCGCAGACAGAGTTTTGATTCCCGTACAGCCGCTGATTCTTGATGTCGAAGGTCTTGCCAGTATCATTGGCACCATCCGTAAAATTCGCAGGAAAATCAATCCTAAACTGGAGATTGACGGTGTCCTGATTACCATAGCAGACCATCGTACCAATATGACACGGGATATGATCAAAGCCATTCACACAAGCTATGGTCCGCACACGCGCATTTATCAGGCAATCGTTCCGCGCTGCACCAGAGTTGGTGAAAGCCTTACTAAATCGGAGAGCGTACTTCGTTATAGTAAGCAATGCCCGGCGAGTGTTGCTTACAGAGCATTGGCAAAGGAGGTGGAAAAGGGTGAGAGATCTCGCGAAAAACATCCGACTGCCCTCGATAGATGACTTGTTTTCTACTGAGGAAGAACGGCAGGATGCCAAGTTGGAGAAAATCCAGATTCTACCGCTGTCGGAGCTGCACCCCTTTGAGGGGCATCCGTTTCAGGTGCGCGACGATGAAGAAATGGACAAGATGGTGGACAGCGTCAAAGAATATGGCGTGATGACCCCCGCCATCGTTCGCCCGCGACGGGACGGCGGATATGAAATTGTAGCCGGGCACCGCCGCTGCCACGCCAGCCGGCGCGCCGGAGTGGATACTATGCCCTGCATTGTGCGGGATATGGACGATGATACCGCCATTATATTGATGGTGGATTCCAACTGCCAGCGCGAGCATATTCTGCCGAGCGAAAAGGCCAAGGCGTATGAAATGAAGTTGGAGGCGGTAAAAAGAAAAGCCGGTAGACCGTCAAAAAATAATTTGTCCCAAGTTGGGACAAATTTCCGTGCCGATGAGGTTGTAGCACAAGGAGCAGGAGAAAGTAGAAACCAAGTTCAGCGTTTTATCCGCCTGAACAAACTCACCCCTGACCTGATGCAGCTTGTGGATGACGGCAGACTCAAAACCACCCCCGCGGTGGAGCTGAGCTACCTGACGCCGGAGGAACAGGAAGAATTTCTCTCTTATATGGAGGAAGAAGGATGCACTCCGTCCTTATCCCAAGCGCAGAAGCTGAAAGCTGCCAGCAAGGAAAGCGTCCTGACAAAAGACAAGATTCACGGGATCATGTCCGCCCGTTCCCCCAGCGTAAAGCCGCGTGAGCCGCAGCTCACGATTGCCGTTTCCAAGGTCGAGCGCTATTTCCCCAAGGGATTTTCCTCCGAACAGATGGAAAGCACCATCCTGAAACTTTTGGAGAACTACTACCGCAAGCGGCAGGATTACGAGCGATGAGGTGGCGGTATGACAAGAGTTTTGATTGTAGAACCGGGCTACTGCCCCTATCAGGCTGCCTTTGACAGCCCGCAGGCGGCGATTTCCGAGGTGATCGAGGGCGACAGTTTGCTGCTGAAACCGTTCGGCACATCGAAAATCGGCGTTGTGTGCAGTAAAAACCAAAGCCGGCTGAAATACAACAGACAACTGGAGGATGGCTGCACCATACGCGGGCGGTTTCTGGTTTGTGGACTCAGTGAGTCCAAAATGTTGGGGCTTTCCAAAGAACAGGCGGAGCGCTACAATCGGCTGCTGTTCTTTCCGCAGGTAGAGGATATGCTGTCCGGTGATTTGCCGGTTGCCAAGGTTCGCCCGCCGGATGAGCGCTTTGGAAGTAAAATCTATTTTTGGGAAAGGTTGAGCCGTTAATTATAAAGGAGAATCACCGAGATGAACAAACACGATACGGTCATTGGCTATATCGAATATCTTGACTGCAACGGATGCGTTCGGGAGCGCATTCCGTATGTCGATGCAGAGAAATTCAAAACCAGAATTTACGCTTCTTTGTATTGCGGCGAACCCATCATTCCGGTTGTGTTTCCGAAGAATCTGAGCCAGCCCCTTACTTTTGAAAAGGACACCATTTTTCCGTGGGGGCTGCGAAGCGAAAAGCATGAGCTGCTGCCGTATGAGATCTACCAGACCAACAACCGTGAGATTGCGTTTTTACGGTATGACTACACCAAAGATCATATAAATGCTGCATCCTATAAGCTGGTGTACCGCGGGCAGATGGAATGCTGGCAGACACTGGACAGCCTTTACTGCCTGCACAATCAGGAAAACCGCCCCAACGGCAGAAAGATGCGCTCTTTGTCTGTCAGTGATATTATTGTAACGCATGAGGGCGGTGAGGCACACGCCTATTATGTGGAGCCGATTGGCTGCAAACAGGTGGATAACATGCTGCCGTGGCTGGAACAAGCCAAGAAACGCAGCGCCGAGCGCGAAGAACGATAACAAAACCAGCTCAACAAAGGAGCTATACCCACAGAAGAGAAACGCTTATGCAAAAGGACAAGACCGAGCTTGAGGTCTTGCAAATGACCAAGGAATACATTCGGTACTATATCAGATTGCAATGATTTCCTTACACTATACCGCTTTCCCTTAAAATGGCATCGTTTTTAAGGGAAAGCACCCCATATACTATCGTCAGCTCTGCACAGCAATGTGCAGGGCTTTTTTATTACCGCAAAGGAGATGAAGCCGATTGGCGAATTACCAAAATATTTTACGGCAGGCACATCAGGCGATTGCCGATGTGGCAGATAATGCCGACAGCTGGCGGGCGTTTTTGCGCTCAGCCGCGTATACAACGCATTACGCTTTCCCGAATCAGGCGCTGATTTACAGCCAGTGCCCCGGAGCCACCATGCTGGCGGACATCGACACTTGGAACCGTGCTGCCGGGCGCTGGGTCAACCGCGGTGCGCACGGCGTAGCGTCCCTTGGCACCGGTAATATGGCGGGCAATGTGCGGTATCTGTTTGACATCAAGGATACCCACCCTGCCGGTAAAGGTGCCAAACCATTGGGCTGGCAAATCACCGATGCCAACCGCTATTCGACCCTGCAAGCCTTGCAGGAAAAGCACAATGCCGAGAGCCTGCCGGAAATCTTTGGTCTGCAGGCAGCCTTGTTTGTGGCACAGCACGGCAAACAACTGGACGCCGATTTACAGAATGCCGTGATCGGCAGCACGCTGGAATGGGCAAAGCCGCAGGAGCAAACGGCGATTTTTGCCAACCTCATCACGCAGAGTGCCGTCTATATGGCGGCAGTGCGCTGCGGTTTGGGCGACAGCGCCGTGCCGCAGGACGCCTTTGCGGACATTGACCGCTTTGATACCGAGTCCGCGGTTTTGGCGCTGGGCAATGCCGTCAACCGCGCAGGGCGGCAGATGTTTGCCGAAATCGGCGCTGTCGTCAAGAGCATCGACAGTGTTGCAAAGACCCAGCCGAAACAGTATGATGAGAATGTAAGCAAGACAAACCAACAGGAGGTGCAGGATCATGGATATGACGAATCTGAACGGGTATCTGGTGCCCAAGATGGCAATGAAGGAAACGCACAGACCGCCGGTCGGGAGAATCGGTCTGCAGCGGGAGAAGTTCCTGCAAGAGAACCACTCCCTGCTGTACGACAAGATGCTGCTGGACGGGACGCTGTACAGCGACCTGAAACAGACCGAGCAGCGCTATTGGGAGCAGGTGGAGCAGACCATCACGAAGCTGCTGGTCAGCAACCCGGCACCGGACAAGAACAACGACCCGTTGGGCTGGACGGCGCACATGAACAGTCTGCAAGCGCAGGCGGCGGAATTGGCGATGCCCATCGTGACGAGCCTGTAAATACCGAACCCACAACAGCGGAGAGCGAGCCATCGCCCTCCGCTGTTTCTGTTTCCGATGAGATTGAACTGCCGGAAAGCGTGGGGCGCGGCGACCTTGCCGAGGAAACTGCCGCCGCAATCGGTCTGCCCGCACCTGAACAGCAGCAGGAAACCATCCGCCAATTACAGCCCCGCGCAAGCTGGCAGCCGCCCATCAAGGATGACGGCACCCATATCGACGAGCAGGACATTGTCGATGTTCTTGTCATGGGCAGCGGTTTTTGTGAGGGGCGTTTTCGCATACAGGAATTTTTCTCTGCCACAGTATTGCCTACAGTAAAGGAGCAAGCCGACTGGCTGAAAAAAGAATACGGTATCGGCGGGCGCACTTGGGATTTCCGAGATGGCGAAAGAGGCTTTCTGGATTATGATGCCAAGGGGCTGAGAATCAAGCGCTATGCATCCGATAATGATCCGGATTATTTCCGCTTGCTGCCGTGGAATGAGGTTGCCCGTCGTTTGCACCTGCTGGTACACAACGACCAATATCTGGATGAAAACAACAAGCAGGCCTATGAAAAATGGGAAGCGGAACAGCAAGCCAAACGCGACGCCCGTCAAGCCGAGATAGACTATGCGGAGAAAACAATCGCAGATTTTTGTGAACGCGAGGGGCTGGGCGAACCGGATTTTTCGAACCTTACGCACATCGACCTTGCCTATTCCACCACTGGGGACGGCGAACACGAAATTCAGGTGTACGCCAACTTCTTGCGCAATGAGATTGTGTATCTGGTTGATGGTTCCTTTGTGGACAGTGCGCGCTTCGACAACACAAGGGCGCTTGCCAAGGAAGGCATTGAGGACATTGAATTTTCGCAGTTCATTGACGATGCGGAAGCAGCGTATGAAGCATATCAGGAACGCTACAAGCCCAAGCCTGTGGAAAAACGCCCGCTGGCTGCCGGGGATACTGTCTATCTGGAAAACGACCACCCCTTTACGGTGGAGGAAATCGGCATCTTTGATGTGCATCTGCGCGATGAGGATTTCCCGCTGATCGGGCGCGCCGTCAACCGCGCGGAGTTTGCAAGGCTGCTGGCGGCGAACCCTAAAAACAATGCGCTGGCGGCACCAGAATTACCCAATCTACCGGACGCCGGTGAGGCGGCAGAGGTTGTTGAGGGTGAAGTCTTAGAACCCGCAGAAGAATCATCTGGTGGTTTTGGCGAGCAGGTCTTGCAGGCGGCGGAGCTCATTGCTCTCAGAGAAGCCTATTTACCGAACAACTATATTCCGCCGCAGGACCCTGCATCCCCGCGCACACCGCGCGAAAAGTTTTCCGCCAACATCACCGCAATTCGCACTTTGAAATCCATCGAAAAGCGTATGGCAGACGGTGGTCCTCACGCAAACGGCGAGGAGCAGGAAATTCTTGCCCAATACTCCGGCTGGGGCGGCTTGTCCGATGCCTTTGAACCCAACAAAGACAGCTGGCACAGCGAATATACCGAGCTGAAAAGCCTGCTGACAGAGGAAGAATACGCTGCTGCCCGCAGCAGCACCCTGACCGCCTTTTACACCCCGCCCGAAGTCATTGACGCAATGTACACCGCCCTGCGCAAAATGGGCGTGGGGGCCGGAACAATTCTGGAACCCAGTATGGGGGTAGGCGCGTTTTTTGGGCAAAGCCACAGCTATTTGTATGAGCCGACCACCAGATTGTTTGGTGTGGAGCTGGACAGCCTGACCGGCAGAATCGCCCGCCAGCTGTACCAGAAAGCAAACATCCAAATCACAGGCTTTGAAAAAGCCGACCTGCCCGACAGCTTTTTCGATGTGGTTATCGGCAATGTACCGTTTGGGGATTACAGTGTGGTTGACCCGCAGTACAATCGGCTGCATTTCAAGATCCACGACTACTTTTTTGCCAAATCCATCGACAAGCTGCGTACGGGCGGTATCATCGCCTTTGTCACCTCCAGCGGTACGCTGGACAAAAAGAGCGAAGAAGTGCGCAGGTACATCAATGCCCGATGCGACTTTATCGGTGCCGTGCGTCTGCCGGATTCCACTTTTAAGTCAGCCGGAACCAAGGCTATGGCGGACATCATCTTCCTGCAAAAGCGTGACCGCATTCTGGAGCAGGACGCAAGCTGGCTGCACACCACCCAGACCGAGGATGGACTTTCCCTCAACAGCTATTTTGCCGAACACCCCGAAATGGTCTGCGGCACACTGAAAACCGTCAGCGGTCCGTATGGCCAGACCCTGACCTGCGAAGCGTTTGCCGATAAACCCCTTGCCGATGTGCTGAAAGAGGTAATGTCCCACCTGCACGCTGAATTTCACTTTCAGGACATCGAGCTGCAGGAATCCGGCGCTGTCGAAGCCAGCATCCCCGCCGAACCCGATGTGCGCAATTTCAGCTTCTGTATCCGTAACGGGAAATTCTATTACCGCGAGAACGCCATTATGCGCGAGGTTTCCCTTGGTGCTACCTCCGCAGCGCGTATGCGGCTGCTGATCGAACTGCGGGACACCACGCGGGAACTGATCCAAGCCCAGCTGGAAGATATGCCGGATGAAGTCATCACAGAGCTGCAAGCCAAACTCAACCGCCAGTACGACCACTACCACACTAAGTTTGGACTCATCAACAGCCGCGGCGCATCACTGGATATGCGGGATGACAGCGGATATTTCCTGCTGTGCTCCTTGGAAAACCTCGACAGCGAGGGCAACTTCATCGGCAAATCGGATATGTTTTCAAAGCGCACCATCCGGGCTGCCCGCCCTGCCGAGCGCGTGGAAACCGCCAGCGAGGCGCTGGCGCTGAGTGTCGGTGAGCGCGCAGGCATCGACTTTGGGTATATGCAGCAGCTGACCGGCAAGGACAAAAATACATTGGTGAACGACCTGCAGGGCGTTATCTTTGCCGACCCGCTGGAAAAGGACGCAAGCGGCGAACCGCGCTACTATACCGCTGATGAATATCTATCCGGCGATGTGCGCCACAAATTGCAAGTAGCAAAGCTGGCGGCGCAGAATAACCCCGCTTTTGCTGTGAATGTACAGGCACTGGAAACCGTGCAGCCGAAGGACTTGGAGGCCAGCGAAATTGCCGTGCGTCTGGGTGCCACTTGGCTGGCACCTGAACTCATCAAGCAGTTTGCCGATGAGCTGGTGGACGCGCCCTACTATGTGCGGGACCGCGTGAAGGTGCTGTACATTCCACTGACCGGCGTTTGGAATGTGACCAACAAGAGCTATACGGGCGGCAACATTAAAGCCACCGTGACCTACGGCACACAGCGCGCCAACTTCTACCACATCTTGGAGGAAAGTCTGAACCTGCGGGATGTGCGCATCTTTGACACCAAAGAGGATATGCAGGGCAACAAAATCCGCGTTTTGAACGCCGCTGCCACGCAGGAAGCCCAGATGAAACAGCAACAGATCGAGGATGCTTTCAAGGATTGGATCTGGAAAGACCCGACCCGCCGCCAGATGCTGGTAAAGGAATACAACGAACGGTTCAACTCCCTGCGTCCCCGCGAATACGACGGCAGCCATATTCTGTTCCACGGTATGTCGCCTGAAATCACGCTGCGCCCCCACCAGAAAAACGCCATTGCACACATTCTGTATGGCGGCAATACGCTGCTGGCGCACGTCGTAGGCGCGGGCAAAACCTACGAAATGGTCGCTGCAGCGATGGAAAAGAAACGCCTTGGGCTTTGCACCAAGACCCTGATCTGCGTCCCCAACCACCTGACCGAGCAGCTTGCCGGAGAGGCTTTGCAGCTGTACCCCAACGCAAATATTCTTGTAGCCCGCAGGACGGATTTTGAAAAAGCCAACCGCAAACGGTTTTGCGCCAAAATCACAACCGGCAATTATGACATCATCGTGATCGGGCACAGCCAGTTTGAGCGCATACCGCTGTCACAGGAACGGCAGGTCGAATACCTGCAAAGCCAGATACACGATGTGATCAACCAAGTGGCACAGCTGAAAGAGGAACGCGCCGAGAATTTCACCGTCAAGCAGATGGAGCGTATGCGCAAGCAGCTGGAGAAAAAGCTGGATAAGCTCAACGACCAGTCCCGCAAGGATGATGTGGTGACCTTTGAACAGCTTGGCGTGGACAGCCTGATGGTGGACGAAGCCCACGCATTCAAGAACCTTGCGGTGCTTTCCAAAATGCGCAATGTGGCGGGCATATCCCAAACCGAGAGCCAGCGCGCCAGCGACCTGTATATGAAGTGTCGATATTTGGATGAAATCACCGGCAGCCGCGGCGTGGTGTTTGCCACGGGTACGCCCATCAGCAACTCTATGGCGGAGCTGTTCACCATGCAGCGGTATTTGCAGCGGGAAACCTTGGAGCAGCACGGGCTTTCCTCCTTTGATGCGTGGGCATCCACCTTTGGGGAAACCGTAACAGCCGTGGAGCTTGCGCCGGAAGGCACCGGCTACCGCACAAAAACGAGATTCTCCAAATTCTATAATCTGCCGGAATTGATGAGTATGTTCAAACAGGTGGCAGATGTGCAGACGGCGGATATGCTCAACCTGCCGGTGCCTAAACTGGTGGGCGGCAAGCCCATCAATGTGGCGCTGCCACCAAGCCCCCAGCAAAAACAGATGGTGGCAGACCTTGCCGACCGCGCCGAGGAAATTCGTGCGGGAAATGTAGACCCCACCGAGGACAATATGCTCAAGGTGACCAACGACGGCAGAAAGCTGGCGCTGGACCAGCGGTTGATCGACCCTAATCTGCCCGAAAACCCCAACGATAAAGTCCACGCCTGTGCCGAGAATGTGTACCGTATCTGGAACGATACCAAGGAGAAGCGCCTGACACAGTTAGTGTTTTGCGACTTATCCACCCCGAAACCGGACGGCTTTAATGTGTACGATGATTTGCGAAATCTGCTGATTTCTATGGGCATCCCCGAAAACGAGGTGCAGTTCATCCACAGCGCCAACACCGAGGCACAAAAAGCCGAGCTGTTTGCCAAGGTGCGCAGCGGTGATGTGCGCGTGCTGATGGGCAGCACCGGCAAGATGGGCGCAGGCACTAATGTGCAGCGCTTACTTGTGGCAACGCACCATCTGGACTGCGGCTGGAAACCCTCTGACATTGAGCAGCGCAACGGGCGTATGATTCGCCAAGGCAACACCAATGCCGAAGTATATGAGTATCGTTACGTCACAGAATCTTCGTTTGACAGCTATATGTGGCAGCTTTTGGAAACCAAACAGAAGTTCATCGGGCAAATTATGACGAGCAAAAGCCCTGCCCGCAGTGCGGATGATTTGGACGATGCAGCGCTATCTTATGCCGAGGTCAAGGCGCTGGCAGCGGGCAATCCGATGATCAAAGAGAAAATGGATCTTGATATTCAGGTGGCGCGGCTCAAAACGCTGAAAACCGCCTACAACAACGAGCATTACCGGCTGGAAGATGCGATTACACAAGGGTTCCCCGCAGAAATGCGCAAGACCGCCCAGCAGCTGGAAAACGCCAAAGCGGACACAGCGCTGCTACAGCAAAACACCAAGCGCGATGCGGACGGTAAGGATGTGTTCGCCATTACCTTGATGGACACGATTTACACCAAGCGCGAGGACGCAGGCAAAGTCCTGCTGGGGTTGCTGGGTATGGCGATGAACCGCACCGAGCCGGTTTCCATCGGGCAGTACAAGGGCTTTGATTTGCAGATCGCCTATTTTGCAATGGACAAAATGTATCTGGCGTATCTTGTGGGCAGCGGTATCAACCCGGTGCAGCTGGGCGCGGATGCGGTCGGCAATACGGTACGCTTGGACAACTGCCTGCACAACCTGCCGCAGAGCGTGACCGACCTTGAATCCAAATTGGTGCAGTTGCAAAAACAGCTGGAAAACGCCAAGGAACAGCTTGCGCAGCCCTTTGCACAGGCGGACGAGCTGGCTGAAAAGAGCAAGCGCCTTGCCGAGCTGGAGGCGCTTTTGAACCTGAATGAAAAAGATATTGTGCTGGATACCATGCCGGACGAAGAGCAACAGTGTCGTTCGGACAATCGACAGCGTGGACAAGAAAGGTAGAAGGTTTTACTATGAAAGAAAGAAGAAGCAACCGGGTCAGAGATGGCCCCCCCGCAAGGAGTTATCAAGATGAAAAAATGGATCGTAATGCTTGTGATGCTGTCCTTATTGACAGCCTGCGCACAGACACCGGAACCGGAATCAGCTGAATTGACGGAGCTGTCGGCAGCGACATCGGAAAGTGCAGACGCCGAAGAAACACCTGCACCGATTTCAACTGCCGAGCCGACAGCGACACCCATCGCTACGCCGGAACCGACTGCAACACCCGCGCCGACACCTTCGGTGACACCTGCCGCTACCCCCGCGTCGACTCCTGCCCCTACGCCGGAACCCACAGCAGCGCCGATGGCAGAACCTGCCCCGGCGCAGGTCAGTATGAGCTATGGTGCTGTGCCCTTTGATTTGGCGGCAGGCACCGATCAGTGGTGGAGCATCGACAGCTCGGATTCCGCTTATTGGGCGGTGCAGGAAAACATCAACGCGATGCGCGCAGCCGGTGGGCTGGCACCCTTAACAATGGACAGTGGTTTGAGCGCCGCAGCCGATGCCCGATGCGAGAGTTTTGTGGCAGGCGGTCCCTTTGACCACAGCGGTATGACTACCCGCAGCGAGATCTGCGCTGCCGGTCCGCTGGGTTCTGCCAGCGCCGTTTGCACCGGCTGGCAAGGCAGCCCTGCCCACTACGCCAACATTATGGAACCGAGCTTCACCAGCATGGGTGTGGGCTGCTGGTTCTGCCAAACGGCAGAGGGGCAATACACTTATTGGGTTGTGACTTTCAACTGATGCACGGCAACGGGATTCACTACAAGAATAACGCATATTGACGAAGGAAGTTCATTTCTGTTAGGCTTGAACACAGCACCTGAGCGCTCACATTTGTGGGCGCTTTTTTATTGGAGGAATTCTATGGACATTGAAGATTTACTTAGAAAAGCCGATCAAGACGGCTGCATGGTCGTGCTGAACGACATTGCCCCCAATCGAGAACGCAGCGAGTTGGTATTTCGTGTACCGGAAAGCGTATACGATACCCCTGTTGCTGCGCTCGACATAGACGAAAGCACAAAAAGCGCGCTGCATAAACAAAAAATCACAGTTTTGAAGCATCTGCTGCACCGCCTTGCGGTGGGGAAAAATGCGGCAAAACAGTTGCATATTGCGCAGGATGCCGCCGAACAGGTCGTGAATGCGGTGATCGAAACTGCTTACCGCAGCCTTTCCGAGCCTGAAAAGCGGAATTTCTGGGAAAGAATTCTGCACAATGCGGATGGTGATGCAATGTGAAAAACAATCCCCTTGTCGCTAAGCTGTACAACAAAATGCAGCAGGAGCAAAACGAATACCGTGCGTGGCTGCTTGCACAGCCGCCCGAAGAAATTCTGAACCACGCGTATGAGTACAGCTCCCGCGAGGATATTCTGATCGCGCTCGAAAATGCTTCGCTGCGTCCTGCACAGCTGCGCGCTTTGTTGGAATCCCAAGCACCGCTGGCGGACATTTACAAAGACTACCGCGATTGCGATACCAATACACTGGATGTTATGGCCTTGTGCATAGCAGACCGCGCCGACACCGACCTGATGGAAAGCACGAAAAAGAACTGGCCACCTGTTTACTATCAGACCGGTCGATACGCCCGCGAACACGAGGAACTGCCGCAATACCGCGCCTCCATGAAGCTGAACGAGGAATGCCGCGATGAAATTGATGACGCCATTTCTTACAACTATAACGGCTTGTGTCTGGATGATGGTGCCGTGCAGCAGGTATTGGCAGGATACGGCGCAGAACGTACCCGCTATATTGTTGCAGCAGCCATCCAAGTGCGGGATGGGGATGCACGAATTTCCCCGCAGAATCGAAGATGGGCAAATTCTGTGCGAAAGATCAAAGACATCAATGCGGATGGGTACGACAAGGCGGCGTATTACGCCAATTTGCAATCTCATGCCGGGTTGATTGATATTTTTACTTCGCGTCTGCGTCAGCTGGAACGCGAAAAAACAGCCCCCGAAAGATAAAAGAGGTGTTTACCCATGAATCGAAAAACAAAATGGAGCCACCGCCTTTTGGCGCTGGCTTTGGCAGCCGTGATGTGCTGCACTTACTTACCCGTCGGCGCGTTTGCCGAAACGCCACCGCCGCAGGAAAGCACGGTCGCTGCTGAAGAACCGCAGACCGATGAAACCGAAACCGACAACGGGCAGACCGATGCCAGCAGCCCCGACCCCGGAGCAGCTACCGCGAAAAGCACGGCACCAACCGCGGATGAGCCTGCTGAAGAAAGCGAGCCTTACACCTTTGACGGTGAAATCCTCTACGCGGATATGCCGGACGCCCCCACAGGCTCTTATATCGGCAGCTACGGTTTGCCGGTGGCGACCGGCGAAACCAAAATCGGGCTTGGCGCGTGGGATGCCGATTTGGAACAGGATAGTTATCTGAGTGCCGAGGCGCTGGATAGTGATAATCTGACGCTGGCAGCGCCCTTGCTGGAAGATACCGACTACGCCATTGTGCCGATTCTAGCGCAGGTGGAATACCCCGCCGACGGCAGTACGCTCGATTTGCTTCTGCCGGATGGTGTGACCCTGCTGGACTATTACGGCGCACCCGTTGAAAACACAGAAAGCCTGCTGCACAGCGAATACAGCGAAACTTCCGCTGCTGTGCTGGGCGTGTATGTGCAGGCGGATGCGGATTTTACCGCGCAGCTGGTTTACACCGCGCCGGACGGCAGCACCCTGACCAAAACCTTACAGGTGACCATTGACCGCAATGCCGCTGCCGAGTATCCTTTTCCCGACAGCGAAATTGCCGCCTTTGCCGAGCGCCCCACCCCTGCGGTGACAAGCGGCAAGATCACCAAGGTTGCCAAGGTCAACGGCACTTGGCTGATCTGGTTCAACGGCGAACCCGCCTACTGCTGCACCCACGGTGCCAACGGACAGCCTGCGGGATGCCCGACATACACCTATGTGAACACTTCCACGGTTGGTGCAGACCAGTGCATCCCCGGCGACCACTACGGCAATCAGGTACGCATCTGGGGCGGCTTGAACCAGCTTGCTTTGGGCGATGCAGACGATCTGCCCGCCGTTTTTTCCGCTGATGAGGGTGAAGAAACCTCTCTTTTGGATTTCTGCACATCAATTTATGACGATGTACAGATGTATATCATTGAGAACTTTCCCGAAAGCACCGCCGCGGAAATCTATCTTG
>ENA-ORUO01002256-ORUO01002256.1-human-gut-metagenome-genome-assembly--contig:-NODE-2256-length-15720-cov-2.902777_pt1 | contig 15720 bp, 13 predicted proteins | sample MGYA00242082_ERZ509215 | MGnify/ENA primary metagenome ERZ509215 (study PRJEB26280, sample SAMEA2338829) | human gut metagenome | biome: human gut; feature: human-associated habitat; material: faeces... | reverse complement strand
ATGGCTTATGAAGTTCACTGGCTTCGTCTGTAGTTTGTCTAATGAATTAAATAGTAATCACACTTTTTACTTTCATTTTACAAAACTTTGGTTTTGAACTTTACATTTGCCCAGTATTCTTTAGAGGAAGCTTGAGGAAAGCAAGCTTAAGAAAGAAAAAAGAAAAGTAAAAGAAAGTAAGAAAGAAGGATTACAATCATGAAGAAATTTATCAGCTTCGCATTAATTGCAGCTATGGCAGTAACAACTCTTGTAGGCTGTGGAAACAAAGGAGCAAAAGCAGATGGCGGAAGTTCCGATGCAGCAATCACTGTAATGTCAAGAGAAGACGGTTCCGGAACAAGAGGAGCTTTCATCGAACTGTTTGGTATCGAAGAAGAAGAAAACGGAGAAAAAGTAGATAAGACAACAGACGAGGCAAGTATCACAAACAGTACTTCCGTAATGATGTCTTCCGTAGCAAATGATGCCAATGCAATCGGTTACATTTCCCTCGGTTCTTTAAATGATACAGTAAAAGCTGTAAAGATTGATGGTGCAGAAGCTTCTGTAGATAATGTAAAGAACGGCAGCTACAAAGTAGTAAGACCTTTTAACATTGTATTAGGAAAGAAAACAAGCGATGCAGCAAATGACTTCGTAAATTACATCATGAGTGCAGACGGACAGAAGATTATTGAAGATAACGGATATATTCCAGTTGACGAAGGTGTAGCAGCTTACCAGGCAAGCAATGCAAAAGGTAAAGTAGTTGTTGGTGGTTCTTCCTCCGTATCTCCTGTAATGGAAAAATTAGTAGAAGCTTATGGTAAAGCAAATACAAACGTACAGGTAGAAGTTCAGACAACAGATAGTACAACAGGTGTTTCTTCTACAGTAGAAGGTTCTTATGACATCGGTATGGCATCCAGAGACTTAAAAGATGATGAGACAGCTCAGGGTGTAGAGGGTAAGACAATTGCCAAAGATGGTATCGCAGTTATCGTAAATAATGAAAGCTCTGTAGATGAATTATCCACAGATCAGGTAAAATCAATCTTCACTGGTGAAACAACATCATGGAGTGATATCACAAAATAAAGGAGTGGGCAGACATGGCAAAATCTAAAGAAAAAATCATGGAAATCGTTTTCCTTCTCGCTGCCTGTGTCTCCATTCTCGCTGTAGCATTAATATGTGTATTCCTTTTCGCAAACGGAATACCGGCGATGAAGAAAATCGGCTTTGCCGATTTTCTTCTTGGTACTACATGGAAACCGGGAAATGATATTTATGGTATTTTCCCGATGATTCTTGGAAGTATCTATGTTACAGTAGGAGCCATTATCATTGGTGTTCCGATTGGATTACTTACCGCTGTTTTTCTGGCATGGTATTGCCCGGAAAAAATATATAAGGTTGTAAAACCGGCAGTAGAGCTTTTAGCAGGTATTCCATCTGTAGTATATGGTTTCTTTGGTATGGTAATGATCGTGCCAGCAATCCGTTACAACTTTGGTGGAACAGGAAGCAGTATTTTAGCAGCTTCGATTCTTTTAGGGATTATGATTCTCCCAACAATTATCGGTGTATCTGAGAGTGCGATTCGTGCCGTACCGGGAAGTTATTATGAAGGTTCTCTGGCACTTGGCGCAACACATGAGAGAAGTGTTTTCAGAGCTGTTTTACCAGCAGCAAAGTCTGGTATCTTTGCAGGAATTATTCTTGGTGTAGGCCGTGCGATTGGTGAAACAATGGCGGTTATCATGGTAGCCGGTAATCAGGCAAGAGTACCAAATGGTATTTTAAAGGGTGTTCGTACCCTGACAGCGAATATTGTAATTGAAATGGGGTATGCAGAAGGTCTTCACAGAGAAGCGTTAATTGCAACAGGTGTTGTATTATTCGTGTTTATCCTTATTATTAACCTCGCATTTTCTATTATAAAAATGCGTTCAGAAAAAGAGTAGATAGGAGATGAGTAAATAAAATGGAAAATATTCAGCAGGCAGCAAAACCAAGCGCTATGATGAACGAAGCTCCTATGAACCATCTGACATTAAGTGACAGATTAAAGTCATATAAAAGGACACCAGGTTCTTTTCTTGTTATGTTGCTCGTCGTTTTATCCGCAGTCGCAACAATCGCAGCACTTGTATTTTTAATTTTGTATATTTTAGTAAATGGTATCCCGTATATTAATGCAGATTTATTTTCCTGGACATATACTTCAGAAAACTGTTCGGTAATCCCGGCAGCAATCAATACCGTAATTATGGCAGGAATATCCCTGTTACTGGCTGTTCCTGTTGGAATCGGCTCCGCGATCTATCTTGTAGAGTATGCAAAAAAAGGTAACAAATTAGTAAAGGTTATCCGTGTAACAGCAGAAACGTTAACAGGTATTCCCTCTATCGTATATGGATTATTCGGTATGTTATTTTTCGTAACTGCATTAAAATGGAAGTTCTCCATTCTTGCAGGTGCATTTACTTTAGCAATTATGATTCTTCCAGTTATTTTAAGAACAACAGAAGAAGCATTATTATCCGTACCGGATTCTTACCGTGAAGGTAGTTTTGGACTTGGTGCAGGGAAACTTAGAACTATCTTTAAAATCGTTCTTCCGGCAGCCGTACCAGGAATTCTTTCTGGTGTTATCCTTGCAACCGGACGAATTGTAGGAGAAACCGCAGCATTAATTTATACAGCAGGTAGCGTAGCAAAGATTCCAAGCAGTGCATTTTCATCAGGAAGAACATTGGCAGTGCATATGTATTTACTTGCAAATGAAGGTCTCCATGTAAATCAGGCTTACGCAACGGCAGTAATCTTACTGATACTTGTTATCGGAATCAATGCATTATCTTCCTTTATTGCAAAGAAAATTTCTAAAGCATAATAAAAAAGGGCAAAACACAAAACGATATTTATGATATTTTTCAGAAAGGCAGGACAATATCTTGGCAAATAAAATGATGATTGATGACCTGAATCTGTATTACGGGCAGTTTCATGCATTAAAAGATATCTCTTTAAATATACAGGAAAAAGAGATTACCGCATTCATCGGACCATCTGGCTGTGGTAAATCTACTTTATTAAAATCTTTAAACCGTATGAATGACTTAGTAGAGGGATGTAAGATTACCGGTCAGGTAACATTGGACGGAACAGACATTTACAGAGATTTAGATGTCAATCTTTTAAGAAAAAGAGTTGGTATGGTATTCCAGAAACCGAATCCATTCCCAATGAGCATTTATGATAACGTAGCTTACGGGCCAAGAACACACGGAATCCGAAGCAAAGCAAAACTTGACCAGATTGTAGAAGAAGCATTAAGGGGAGCTGCTATCTGGGATGAGTTAAAGGACCGTTTGAAAAAGAGTGCGTTAGGTTTATCTGGCGGACAGCAGCAGAGACTTTGTATCGCAAGAGCATTAGCTGTAAAACCAGAAGTATTATTGATGGATGAACCAACATCCGCACTTGATCCGATATCCACCATTAAAATCGAAGAGCTGGCACAGGAATTAAAGAAAGATTACACAATTGTAATGGTAACTCATAACATGCAGCAGGCAACACGAATTTCTGACAAAACTGTTTTCTTCCTGTTAGGGGAAATTATTGAGGCAGGAAAGACAGACGAATTATTTTCTATGCCAAAGGACAAACGTACAGAGGATTACATCACAGGGAGGTTTGGTTGATATGCGTATTCGTTTTGATGAACAGCTGAAACAGCTTAACAAAGAAATGATCAACATGGGAACAATGATCGAGAAATCCATTGGAGATGCTGTAAAAGCATTAATGAAGCAGGATGTAGAACTTGCCCAAAAGGTAATGGCAGGTGATGAAGAAATCGATCGTACAGAAAGAAAAATTGAAGATTTATGCTTACGTCTTTTATTACAGCAGCAGCCAGTAGCAAGAGATCTTCGAAATATTTCTGCAGCACTTAAGATGGTAACAGACATGGAGAGAATCGGAGATCATGCAACAGATATTTCCGAACTGGCGATTGTTCTTTCAGAGAAAACATACGTTAAAAAGTTAGACCACATCGAAGAGATGGCAAGAGAGACAATGGTCATGCTTATCCAGAGTCTGGAGGCTTATGTAGAAAAAGATTTGGATAAGGCACAGAAAGTCATTGCACACGATGATGTGATTGATGATCTTTTCGAGGAAGTAAAACAGGAATTGATTGAACTTATCAGAAATCATGCTGACGAAGGGGAACAGGCAGTAGACCTTCTGATGGTTACAAAATATTTTGAAAGAATCGGAGACCATGCGACAAATATCGCAGAATGGGTTATCTTTTCCATTACAGGACAGATTGCGGGATAAGGAAAAGATTAGCATAAATAAATATGAAAAAGCAACGATACGAAAACAGGTTTCGTGACATGGAGTCATCGTTGCTCTTTTTTTGTATATTTAGAAATATTTGATAGTACATGTCGAAAAAAGAAATAATTTTACATAAACTTTACATAGTACTCTCTTCGGATTTTACATAGGTATGTTAACGTAAAAACTAGATATTAGAAAGGTAAATTTTATTTTGCTAACGTAAAAATGAGGTGTGAAAAAAGTAAAATCTCTTTCTAGTATGAAACTGACCCGCGAATCCGATAGGTGGTTCGTGGTTATACTATAGCAATTCTGTAAAATAATACAAAAGAATTGTGCGGCAAAAATGAGAATTGCTCTACATATGTAAAATATAAAATGGAGGAGAGAGTATGGATATTTTTGGTATTTTATCAATGATAGGAGGATTGGCGTTATTCCTTTATGGTATGGAGGCGATGGGCGCAGGGCTTTCGAAGCTGTCCGGCGGCCGTATGGAACGTCTTCTTGAAAAACTGACTTCAAAACGAATTATGGCGGTATTATTAGGAGCTGGTGTTACGGCAGTAATCCAGTCTTCCTCTGCAACAACAGTAATGGTTGTTGGTTTTGTAAACTCAGGGATTATGAAGCTGAATCAGGCTGTCGGCATTATTATGGGTGCGAATATTGGTACAACCATCACATCCTGGCTGTTAAGTCTTACCGGGATTCAGGGAAGCAGCTTTATATTAAAAATGTTAAAGCCATCTTCATTTTCCCCTATTCTTGCTATAGTAGGCATAATATTTATTATGTTTACAAAAGATGAGAAAAAGAAAGATATTGGTAGTATTTTTCTGGGATTTGCGATTCTGATGTACGGAATGGAAGCGATGAGTGGTGCGGTAGCGCCTCTTGCAGATAATGAGAAGTTTACAGGAATTCTCACGATGTTTTCTAACCCAATTCTTGGATTGTTAGCAGGTACGATTCTTACCGCAGTAATTCAGAGTTCCTCTGCATCTGTCGGTATTTTACAGGCACTTTGTGCGACTGGAGCGGTTAATTTCAGTACAGCATTACCGATCATTATGGGACAGAACATCGGTACTTGTGTAACAGCAATCATTTCCAGTATCGGAACAAGCAAAAATGCAAAAAGAGCAGCAGCAGTACACCTTTTCTTCAATATTAGTGGTACGGTTATTTTCATGGTCGTATTCTATACATTGAATACGTTTGTTCATTTTTCATTTTTAAATACAGCAGCAAGTCCGGCAGGCATCGCTGTTATCCACAGTTTGTTTAATATTGGCGCAACGATCCTGTTATTCCCATTTGCAAATCTTCTTGAGAAAATGGCAATTCTTGCAATTCCAGATAAAGGATCTGAAGTAGAAGAGATGGAAGAAGAGAAAATCAATCCAGATCTTGCAAGATTAGACGAGCGTTTCTTAGACAAGCCAGGTTTTGCGATGGAAGAATGTCGTGGCGTAGCCATCAATATGGCAAGAAAGTCCAAAAAGGCAATGAATCTTGCGATTGATCTGTTAAAAGAATACGATGAAAAAACATCTGCGAGAGTAGAGAAGTTAGAAAATCAGATTGACCAGTATGAAGATGCCCTCGGTACTTATCTTGTTAAACTGAGTGAACGAGACCTCTCTGTAAAGGACAGTCGTATTTTATCGGTACTTCTTCATTGTATCGGTGACTTTGAGCGTATTTCTGATCATGCGGTAAACATTCGTGATGCCGCTGTGGAAATGAACAAAAAGAATCTGCAGTTCTCAGACAAGGCAAAGCAGGAACTTCTTGTATTTTCCAATGCGATTCGTGACATTATCGACAGGGCGGTACTTGCCTTTGAGACAGGAGATACTGGCCTTGCCAAAGAAGTAGAACCGTTAGAGCAGGTTGTAGATGCACTGAACAAAGAGGAAAAGCAGAGACATATTAACCGTCTTAGAACAGGAACGTGTACCATCGAACTTGGATTTGTTCTTTCAGACATTTCCACAAACTTTGAGCGTGCCGCAGACCACTGTTCCAACATCGCAGTATGTCTGTTACAAGTTGATGAGGGAGGGTTTGACACCCATGAATATCTTGATATACTAAAAGAAGAAAACAGTGAAGAATTTCGACATGAATATATGGAGCTTAGTGAGAAATACACTTTGCCGGAGAGTAAACATGGAGGAAAATAATTATGGCAAATATTTATATAGTGGAGGACGACACAAATATTCAGGAGATTGAGGCAATCGCATTAAAGAACAGCGGGCATAGCGTAGAACAGTTTGACGATGCGGCACATTTCTACAAAAAGTTAGAAGAAAAACTGCCAGACCTTGCGATTCTTGACCTCATGCTTCCAGATGAAGATGGTTATGAAATTGTGAAGAAGCTTCGCCAGAATCCTGCCACAAAGAAGCTGCCGGTTATCATGGTAACTGCAAAAACTTCCGAGATTGACATGGTAAGGGGACTCGATATCGGAGCGGACGATTATATTAAGAAACCATTTTCCATTATCGAATTTATTACAAGAGTAAAAGCGGTTCTGCGCCGTACTTTAGAGCAGCCGGACGATAAATATATGACAATCGGAGATGTTTTCTTAGATAATGAGCGTCATGTCGTTTATGTTGATAATAAGGGAATTGAGCTGACTTACAAGGAATACGAACTTTTAAAACTTCTTATGCACAACGCTGGAATTGTTCTTACCAGAGAAAAAATCATGGAGCGTGTGTGGGATACTGAATTTGAAGGCGAATCCCGAACCGTTGATATGCATATCAAGACACTCCGTAAGAAGCTGGGAGACAGCAGCAGACATATTAAGACGGTGCGAAATGTTGGGTATGTTATGGAATAGGGGACTTTTTTATGAGAAGAAAGATTAATGTGCAATTAATCAGTATCTCGATTATTGCGATTATTTCTACGATGCTGGTCATGCTATTTGTATTTTATGATTTATTTCAAACACAGGTACAGGATGATCTTAGCGCCAATGCTATTGTATTAAAAAATACAGGAATTTTTCATTCAGGGAACGAAAAGGCAATACATATGGATTACCGGGAACTGCGTGTGACGTGGATTTCATCAGATGGAACGGTTCTTTATGATAACGATGCCGATGTCGGAACTATGGATAACCATATGAGTCGTCCAGAAGTAAAGAATGCATTTAAAAGAGGAGATGGAAGTGCTGTTCGTCAATCTGCAACAATGGGAACGAATACATTTTATTATGCCATAAAATTAAATGATGGCTCTGTCCTCCGAGTTGCCAGGGAAGCAAGTAATATATGGACAGTTGGAGGGAAAATTTTTCCGATTATAGCGGCAACAATACTTGTGATGATGATTCTGTGCATTATACTGGCACACTTTATGACAAAGAATCTGGTAAAGCCAATTGAGCAGATGGCAGTGGATATTAATGATTTTTCCATTACACCGGCATATAAAGAACTTGCTCCATTTGCAGCAACTATTCGAGCGCAGCATACGGACATTTTAAAAAGTGCGAGAATGCGCCAGGACTTTACCGCCAATGTTTCGCATGAACTAAAAACACCGCTTACCGCTATATCCGGCTATGCCGAACTTATGGAAAATGGAATGGTACCGCCAGAAGAAATCGGCAGCTTTGCACAGAAAATAGAGAAAAATGCCCGACGCCTGCTTTCTCTCATTAATGATATCATCCGTCTTTCGGAGCTTGATAGTTCCAATACACAGCTTCTTGTAGAGAAATTTGATCTTTTCGAAGAAGCACAGATTTGCGTAGAAAATATGCAAATCTATGCCGAGAAAAACGATGTTACCATAACTTATGAGGGAGGCCATCAGGAAATCACCGCAAATCGCGAGATGATTAACGAACTGATCAATAATCTTTGTGCCAATGCCATTCGTTACAATAAAAAGAACGGAAGCGTAAAGGTCAGAGTGGACAGCTCACAAGGCCACCCATATATCAGTGTGGCAGATACCGGAATCGGAATTTCCAAAGAACACCAGAAGCGAGTGTTCGAGCGCTTCTACCGAGTAGACAAAAGCCGTTCCAAACAGACTGGGGGAACAGGATTGGGGCTTGCTATCGTAAAGCATATCGTTGCGCTACACGATGCACAGCTAAACTTAGAGAGCGAAATTGGCAAGGGAACAACGATTACTGTGACCTTCTAAACTGACCATAGTAAACTACTAGGAAAACTCAGAAAAAACAAAATATTAATACCAAACTGACCATATTGACTATATCTAAATTGGATATTTCAATATGGTCATTTTTGCTGTACTATACGGACAGATGCAAAATTTAACACAGTCAATACAGACGCTAAATTATTTGTTCCTTGAAGGAATTTTTCTGCATATAAGTATTATGATTTTACTGTAGGATTCCTATCAGAATGATTCTTTCAGGGAATAAACAATTTGAAGGTACAAGAAGAAGCCAATGAACAGGAAATTTTATACAGCAGGACAGCTTTGGATTTTAGCCTGCCCTGCTGTATAAAATTTCCGTCTGTTTCCTCTACTATACCTGAAAGGAGTTTTATCATGAATAATAATGCAGAAAAACAGTATGAATTAAACAAGGAACTTGCCCAGATGTTAAAAGGCGGCGTAATCATGGACGTTACGACTCCGGAGCAGGCAAAGATTGCTGAAGAAGCTGGAGCTTGTGCCGTTATGGCATTAGAGAGAATCCCAGCCGATATTCGTGCAGCCGGTGGTGTTTCCAGAATGAGCGATCCTAAGATGATTCGTGGAATTCAGGAAGCGGTTTCTATTCCGGTTATGGCAAAATGCCGTATCGGTCATTTCGCAGAAGCACAGATTCTTGAGGCAATTGAGATTGACTACATCGATGAGAGTGAAGTACTTTCCCCAGCAGACGATGTATATCATATTGATAAAAAACAGTTCAAAGTTCCATTTGTATGTGGAGCAAAAGATTTAGGTGAGGCTCTTAGAAGAATCAACGAAGGTGCTTCTATGATTCGTACAAAAGGGGAACCAGGAACAGGTGATGTTGTACAGGCTGTACGTCATATGCGTATGATGAATCGTGAAATCGCACGTATCACATCTATGAGACAGGATGAGCTTTTTGAAGTAGCAAAAGAATTAAGAGTTCCTTATGAACTGGTATTAAAAGTACACGATACAGGAAGACTTCCAGTTGTTAACTTTGCAGCCGGCGGTGTTGCAACTCCTGCCGATGCAGCCTTAATGATGCAGCTTGGTGCAGAAGGTGTATTCGTTGGTTCTGGTATCTTTAAGTCCGGTAATCCAAAGAAGAGAGCTGATGCTATTGTAAAGGCAGTTACAAACTACAAAGACGCAAAGATGCTCGCAGAACTTTCCTCAGACTTAGGAGAGGCTATGGTTGGTATCAACGAGAGCGAGATTCAGTTATTAATGGCAGAGAGAGGAAAATAAAATGAAGATTGCGGTACTTGCGGTCCAGGGGGCCTTTATAGAACATGAAAAAGCATTACAGAGACTTGGAGCAGAGACAGTAGAGCTTAGAAAGGCTGAAGATTTAGAGCAGGATTTTGATGGCCTTGTTCTGCCGGGCGGCGAAAGTACCGTACAGAGCAGACTTTTAAAAGAACTCTCCATGTTCGAACCTTTAAAGGAAAAAGTAGAAGAAGGACTTCCAGTTTTAGCGACCTGTGCGGGATTAATCTTACTGGCACAGAATGTCTCTAATGATGAGAAACGTGGTTTTGCGACCTTACCTGTTACTGTAAAGAGAAATGCTTACGGAAGACAGCTTGGAAGCTTCTATTACGAAGGCGGGATTAAAGGAATCGGAACATATCCGATGGAATTTATTCGTGCTCCATATATTGAATCTGTCGGGGATGATGTGGAAATACTTGCTGAAGTAGAGGAAAAAATTGTAGGTGTTGCCTACAAAAATCAGCTGGCATTCTCCTTTCATCCGGAATTGACTGGAAATGATAAGATTCATGAGAAATTTCTTGAACTAATCAAAGTAAGTAATGACTAACTTTTGCACTAAAATACGCTTGTCAGCGAAAAAAGCCTATGCTACAATAGATGAGGAATTGAATAACAGTGTATAAGTTCTGAAAGGATGAAAAGAGAATCCGGTTAGAGTCCGGAGCGAATCCGTCACTGTAAGGGGAGTCTGTACAATTATCCACTGAGGCGATATTGTTTTGGGAAGGGTGTACCGACAGAGAACTAAGCCAGGAGAACTGCTTATATACTTAGTCAACTCATCTTACGGAATTTTAAGAGATCTGTACATAGAATAAAGAGAATTTTTATACATACTTTGGCTGGCTGGTGGTAAGATTAGTATATCAGATGTGAGATGACTTCCACATCTGCAGGTGGCGAGCAACAAATCAGTATCAGTGGAGGAGTCAATCCCCCATCTGATATAGCCTCTAGCAAGAATGCCGGGGCATTCTTGAAAAATTCAGGTAGTATAGTGAATTAGTACATCAGATTTAGAGTACGATAGATGAAAAGACATATAGCAATATAGGTCTTTTTTTCGTATAGTTTATAACTTGTATTATTTTAGAAGATTAAGTGGGAATCCTCAGTAATTCAATTGCTGAGGAATTCACAATATTATTTTTAGAAGGAGAGTATGCATGGGATTTCAGTTAGGCAATCTTTATGTGGAAAAAGGACAAAAAACATGTGGATTTTTGAAGCTGCCTTTTACAGAGGATGAGCTTCCGGTAACATTAATCTATGGAAGGGAAGAAGGACCGACCGTCTTAGTAGATGGCGGTATCCATAATGCAGAATATGTAGGAATTGAGTGCGTCACAGGTCTTGCAAAGCAGCTTCAGCCAGAGGATATCAAGGGAATTCTTATCATGATACATATCGTAAACGTGAATGGATTTCAGGCAAGAACCGTCAGTGTCTCGGCAGAAGACGGCAAGAATTTAAACCGTGTTTTTCCAGGAAATGAAAATGGCACTTATACCGATAAGCTTGCTTACTTTATGGAAAAAGAGATTTTTTCTAAGGTAGATTATTATATTGATGTTCATAATGGGGACTGGTTTGAAGATCTGACTCCGTTTATTTACTGTGTGGGAAATGCACCAGCAGAAACGGTAGCAGAGGCAGAGCGTATGGCACAGGCTGCTGATATGCCATTTTATGTGAAGTCTCAGAGTGGTAAAGGCGGGGCTTACAATTATGCCGGCTCTCTCGGAATTCCATCTGTATTAATCGAGCGAGGCTGTAATGGTATGTGGTCAGAAGAGGAAGTAGCAGCGTCACAAAAAGATGTAAAGAATATTTTGCGTCGTATCGATGTATTAAAAACGAAACCAACCTTATCGGAGATGCAGATGCGTGTGCCAAGACATATGCACCATGCACATTATATTGATTCAGAAAAGGCAGGCTGCTGGTTCCCGAAAAAGAAAGCGGGACAGGTTGCCAGGGCAGGAGAACTTCTTGGAGAATTAAAGGATTACTTTGGCAATGTCATTGAAGAAATTCGTTTAAAAGAAGATGCGATTATCCTGTATCAGACAATTTCATACTCTGTTCCGGAAAATTCACCGCTTATTGCCTATGGCCATTACGATACCTGTATTGATGATCTCGGTGATATGAATCATGAACATACCCATGAGGAACTGCATAAGCATCATAAAGAACATTACGATGACCATGCCGGAATTCATTCCCGTGAGATGTGGGAGGACATGATTTGAGAAATTTAAAAAAGAATACACATACTTTGACAGAAGGAAGTATTTGGAAGGGCATCCTGTTATTTGCCCTTCCTCTTTTAGGTTCCAGTCTTATTCAGCAGCTTTACAGTACGGTTGACCTTATTTTTGTCGGACAGCTTCTTGGAACGAAAGCCTCTGCAGCAATCGGGGCAAGTGGACTGATCGTTACCTGCCTGATTGGATTCTTCAATGGAATGGCAGTCGGAACCAATGTATTTGCAGCCAGACATTACGGAGCAAAACGTTTTAACGAACTGAAAAAGTTAATCCAGACAATTTTCTGGACAGGAATCATCGGCGGTTTATTATTGATGGTGATTGGATTGATATTTTCTCCAGCCTTTTTAACATGGATGGGAACGCCGAAAAGTATTTTTCCGCTGGCGGTACGTTATCTGCGAATCTATATGGTGAGCATGATATCCATAGTCAGCTACAACCTGTTAGGCGGAGTATTGAGAGCGTTAGGAGATTCGAGAACACCGTTACTGTATCAGTTCTTTGGTGGAATCATCAATGTATTTGCTGACTTTATCTTTTTAGCAGTGTTCCATATGGGCGTGGAAGGAACTGCACTGGCAACCCTTTTTTCCCAGACAGTTGCGGCAATCGGAATTATGCTACATTTATATCGGTTAAAAGAACCATACGCCCTGCGTTTCAGTATAAAAGAATGCAGTCTGCGTGAGTTTACGGATATATTAAAAGTCGGTGTACCCGCTGGTGTACAGTCGATTATCATTACCTTATCAAACATTATCATCCAGTCACAGATTAATACACTTGGTGTTACAGCGGTTGCATCTTTTACAGTCTACTTCCGTGTGGAACTCATCGTATATCTGCCGATTATCGCACTCGGTCAGGCTGTCGTATCCTTTGTCGGGCAAAATTACGGAGCCGGAAACTGGAACCGAATTAAAAAAGGAAATAAATTCAGCATCCTTGGCGGTTCTTTTGCAACATTTATTGCCTGTATACTGCTTATTATCGCAATGCCAGTTATCCTAAAAGCATTTACAAAAGATACTGCCGTAGCAGCACAGACATTAGAAATCATAAAAGTAACCTTTCCATTCTACTTTTTCTATACCGTACTGGAATGTTTCAGCAGTAATTTAAGAGGATTTGGAAAGGCGTTCTTACCGATGGTCGTAACAGTCGTAAGTTTCTGTGGATTCCGCATTGCTGCGCTGTTTGTACTTATGGCACAGAATCCTTCCCCGGATAAAGTGGCGCTTTCCTATCCGATATCTTGGGGAATTGCGGCAATAGCAATGGCAGTGCTGTATGTGAGGAATAGGAGCGGAGAGAAAACTCTGTAGTTTAATAAAGACAGATGAAACAGAGGAAAGCATTATAAGGAGGCTCTTTTGCTAATAGCGTAACTTTGCCGCTCCGCTATTATATCTGTGTTTTCTATTAAGTACAATACCGAAATGTTTTATCTGTAAGGATTCTTGCAAAAATCAACCCAAGTGGTAAAGCAAGAATGATTAAAAGGGCAGAGGCAAACCAAGTGGCGGAGGTGGCGAGGGACATAATTCCCAAGTTGTAGAATCCGCGGTAGAGGTAGAGACCTGGAACCATAATAACGATGGAAGGGACGGTTACGGAAATTCTTGGGTAGTCGACTCTGTCTTTCATGAGGGAGGCAAGGATTCCTGCGGTTAAGGCTCCGATAAAAGCTGCGGCAGCAGGGGGAGCATTTACAAGGTCAACGAGTTCTAATCGAAGTGTATTTGCGATAGCGCCAATACTTGCGGCGGCGACTGCCAGTGGGATTGGGCTGTTAAACATGATGGAGAATCCGAATACACCGCAGAAACTTGCCAGAAACCGGAAAATAATCCAACCAGCTAAAGGAAGAGAAATCTTTATAAAATCAACAGGCTGTAAATGTAAAATTAATGCCATAATCCATGCAGACATTGTTGCGACTAAAATGATGATTAATGCATAACCGAGCCGTTCGATACCGGAACGCATATCAAGTTTTGCAAGGTCAATGCCGCTTGTGATAAATGGAAATCCAGGAATGATGAACAGCATCGCGCAGATATATCCTGCTTCATGTTTGACGGAAAGTCCCAGAAAGATTTCGCCCAATTTTAAAAGCCCGGCATAGGAAAGGCAGGCGAGGGAAACGGATAAGACAATTCCCAGAAACAAGGTATAATGGTGCTTGGTAAGTTTACATCTTAAAAAGTTTCCGAGACCAGCTCCGACAAAAGCACAAAACATTTCAATCGGTCCGCCGCCAAGCAAAAAGGTAAATCCTCCGCAGGCAAGAGCGGCAGCGATACCAAGGGCAATCGGTGAATAAAGTCCATGAATCTCTTCAATATTATCAAGAAGATTATGTAACTGCTCACCGGACATATCTTTTCCTTCTGTTTCAAAATCCTGAATAAAATGCTCCAGACGATTCAGTTTTGAAGTGTTTACACCAGTATTGGTCAGACAGAGTGACTGCGTAAAGCCGTCCTGACCATCAAAACAGGTGTATTCAATAGACATCAGACCGATATCTGCGGTACAGGTCACGCCCATCACTTCAGCGAGAGTATTCATAGAACTGCGCACACGCCACGCACCAGTTCCGCAGGATAAAAGCATAATGCCAGCACGGCCGATAATTGAGGCTTTTTCCGTAAGGCTTGCTTGTACAACAGGGAGATTTTGCCCCTCTTTATCGGTATATTCATGCCAGAGCACATCCATATGATTTTTTCTTATCATAGTTTCACTCATTTTAACATTCCTTCTTACTAGTTTATAGAAACAGCTATTGTTTAATTTTTCCTGTATTTTTATAGAAATAGCTGATATTCTCACAGTTCCAGACTTTCCATTCCAGCCTTTTTCATCATTTTTTCACGGCAGGCTAAAACAAGCCCATCGATTTCGCTTAAATGATGAAGCATTTTCTTTTCAAATTCCCGAATAGGGAGAAGAATACCAATCTCGTCAAAGGTCTGTTCCTTTTTTAATCCGGTTTCCTGACCATAATAAACGATGGCATGAGGTGCTTCTTTTTGAATATTATGGAACGTATCCCACACAACCGCATAAGCCTGTGCTTCGGTAAGACCTATCTTTTTCGTATCGGGAAGTGCATAAAGAATCATAATGCCACGCCGTTTATTTTCTCTTTTTTCCGTAATTTCCATATCAGTGTCATTAACATAAGAACGGACAATGTCATAACCATCTGCGAGATATAATTTTGAACGGGGAGCACAAATATGATTTTTATACGTTTCCTTAAACTTGCTATACTCTCTGCCAGAAACTATTTTTTGTGCTTCTGGAAGAAGTTCACCTTCTGGATTTGTTAAAAGTACAGGGTTCTTCCCTGCTTTTCCGTGAAATCGTTTCGGAATAAGATACGCCTCTCTTAAAAGGTCAAACATGCTCTTTCCACAAAGCTTTAATAAAAGAGCACTGATATCCCCATTTTGATAGGCATAAAATAAGACTTTAGAAAAATGTTTTGGATTATCCGCTTCTAATAAATGATTATCGTCCATTACATCATAGAAAATATCCATTAATTTTTTGCAGGAATCAGGGGAAGCAAGAATCTGTGAAAAGATGGCTTCAACTTCTT
>ENA-ORUO01002246-ORUO01002246.1-human-gut-metagenome-genome-assembly--contig:-NODE-2246-length-15808-cov-3.384181_pt1 | contig 15808 bp, 7 predicted proteins | sample MGYA00242082_ERZ509215 | MGnify/ENA primary metagenome ERZ509215 (study PRJEB26280, sample SAMEA2338829) | human gut metagenome | biome: human gut; feature: human-associated habitat; material: faeces... | reverse complement strand
AAGAAGAAGAATAGGATAATGTTTTTAATCCAATATATAAAGACTCTCCAAAGTTAACAACTCCACGTATGATTGGTAAGCCAAGTACCGCATAACGACTTCCCAGGCTTTTATACTCGTCCGTCATTACTTCTATTTCATGATCTGGTTTCCGGACAGCAACTGCATAACGGTCAAGATTCTTCATCATGACCCCTTCCATTACTGCCTGCCCACCAATACTTGTCTTTTTCAAAGAGCACCTCCTTTCAAGAATGCCTCGCATTCTTGCTGCAAGATGTGTGTCATCTCACATCTGGTATAACCAAAATTAGGCGACGGTACAACATCACAACATTCTCTGTGATACATTGCACCGCCGCCTAATTTAAAACCTTACGGTTATTAATTCTGATTCATGCCATATTTACGATTGAACTTGTCAATACGTCCACGAGCCTTAGCAGCTTTCTGCTGTCCTGTGTAGAATGAATGACATTTAGAACAAATTTCTACATGGATGTCTTCTTTAGTAGAACCTGTAACGAATTCGTTACCGCAGTTACATACAACCTTTGCCTGATAGTAATTTGGATGGATTCCCTCGCGCATCTTATTCACCTCTTCCAATATATGTTTCATTAATTAATTATATTCAATAGTTATCTTATTTCAAACAGCGTTCTTATTATACCATAACAGTATGTAGAGTGCAAGAACTTTTTACTTCTTTTTAATCAATTATTTTTAATTAAATTTATTGTGGTTTTTAAAAAGAATCTTTCCTGCCCATTCCATATCTACTTTCATAAAGCTGTCCATAGAATGTTCTTTAATTGCATCTTTGTACTTGTCCTCCACCTGACGGTAAAACTCTCTTGTCAGCGGAATCTTTCCTATTCCTTTTTTCTGGAAAAAGACTAAAAAACAATAGTTATCTCTATTATAATCAAAAAGAATATTCAAAAGTGTGTCGTCTTCCATTTCCTTTTTCATCTGGTCAATATACATGATTTTGATAATCTCAATCACACGATCATCTAAATGATTATCGGCAATCATAATCTTTTCTTTTAAATCATTAATATTATCTACAAGACGTTTATCTATACCCTTTTCCTGTTCAAGTTCCGCAATCTCTGCTTTAATCTCTGCATTCATGACCGGTGCCATGTAAATCATAATATTTCTTCGGCTATCTACATATAAACTGTCATATGTAAGCGGTGCCATATACTCACATTCTTCACAGCTAAACTGGTACAGCCTGTTCTTCATAATTTCTTCTTTTAATTTTGCCTTCTCTGTTACATTAATAACCTTATACTTTTTAAGGGAATGCTTATGCCCGCACTTTGGACATTCTAATTCTTCCATCGCATAAATTGTCAGTCTTTTGCCTTCCATACTACATTTTCCTCCAACACCTGCAGATATATTTATAAAAAAAGTAAAAAGATATCTGCCTTTTCTAACTCTTATAATAGGCTGATTTTGCCATGCAGTCAAGAAAGAATATGCTTCTCACAAACCACATATTTATCTATTTGTAAAGACAAAAAGGACTTCCCGGAAGGAGGAGGCATCCGAACCTTCCGGGAAGTCTCTTTTAGTTTAAACGCAGATCATATTTCCTGTTTAACGAGTTACAATCTTTTGTTTAGAAAGCTTACTGAAAATTTGCTTGCCATTATACTTTACATAAGAACGTACTTTGAAACGATATCTTCTGTAACGTTTGAAGTTTACATTGTTTGTTGTGATCTTTACAGAAATTGTCTTTTTCTTTGCATTTTGTACAACTTTAGACTTTCTATCGCGGGTAAATTTCTTCTTTTTACTGTCATACTTATAATATTTTTTACCCTCAATCTTTCCAACAAGTTTAAACTTCTTCGTCTGCCACATGTACTCATAGAGTTGATATCCTTTAACATTACGTTCTGTTTTAAGCTGAATTGCTGCCTTTGTCGTTCCATCTTTCTTTACAGATGTAATCTTTGGAGTCTGCGGCTTTGTAACAGCAGATGCACAATTAGATACCTGTCCATAAATTACTTTTTTATTTAAAGATACACCATATGCTTTTACAAGATATCTGTATACCGTTCCCGGCGTACGCTTCTTATCTGTATAGGCAGTCTTCTTTGTATTAGCAATCACAGCATATTTCCTTGTCTTTGCATTATAGCGATATACTATGTAGCCCTGTGCATCTTTTGCCTTGCTCCAGCTAAGTTTAATCTTTCGATCACCTTTCGCTTTTGCTTTTACTTTTGGCGTTCCTGGATGAATATCTACATATGTCGGATCTTTAGCTCCACAGTTCTTGCAAATACCATTCTGATAGTTGTGACCTGTTGCCGGAAGTAAAATATCTTTCCACTGTACCGCCTTCATAGCTGCTTCTTCTAAGAACATTTCCTTGCAATTTTCATCCTCACAGATCCAGTATTCCTTATTTCCTGCTTTTGTACAGGTTGGATTTACCTTATCCACCTTCTTTAAGGTATGTTTGTGGGCAGTAATATCTGTCTGGATTTCTCCTGTGATTCCTGAAACGGTTATCACATAACTTCCATCCTCATTCTTTTGTACTTCAACTAAGGTACAGTTCTCTGGCTGTTCTTTTCCTTCTGAAAGCTTATCAGCCAGGCAGTCATATCCGTTAATAACCAGCTTATCAATACGGATATATTTATTATCTGTATCTGGTGCTACCTTGAAGGAAAGCGTTCCATTTTCACGGATTTCCGTGTCTGGTGTTGTATCATATGGTGTTCTCTTCATCTCAGAAAGTGCATAGCCTTCACCACTGACTGGAAGTGCGTATCCTTTATACTGTGTAAACTGTACAGTTACATGTACTTTCATGTCGAGCTCTTCAATGACACACGTATTGGAAAGTTCATTTTCTACTTTCTTACCATTCACATACCAGCCTGCTACCATAAAGTCTGCACTCTTTGGAACTGCCGTAAATGTAAGAGTTTTTCCGCCTTCTACTGTGGTTGTCTGACCTTTTTTCAGCTTAAGATCTGTGTTACCAGCTTTCGCTTTAAGAGTTCCTGCATTAGAAGCAACACCTTTTTAAGAAACTTCATACATTGTAGCTGCATCAAATATTGCTTCTACACTATGCTCTTTCTTAACTTCGGAAAGAGTCAGTTCAGAACCATCTGCACTTATGCTTATTCCCTCTGTCGTATCTGTGACTTCTGTTCCATCAAGCTTCCAGCCTTTGATATGACAGAATTTATTGGATACTGCAGTAAACTTGATACTTGTTCCATATGCTGCTGCAATTTCTCCATCGGTCTTTTCCTCTGTATCTTTACCAACAAGAAGTTTACCCTGCTCATTGTTTACTTTATAAGTTACTTTATAAGATGCAGGAACAAGCCGTACAGAAACTTCTGTATTCTTCTTTACTGTCACTTCATAGGAAGTGCTGTGGCTGTCAATTACCTGACCGTCTACTTTCCAGCTTTCAACGATATAGTCTGCATCCGGTTTCACAGTAAATGTATATTTTTCATCGCCATTTACTTTATCGCCACTTGCAACTTCGCCTGCCGCTCCCCTTGCTGTGAGCGTTCCATTAGAAGGCTGTGCATAGGTTAATGTAAACTGGTCTTTCTCACAAACTGCCTCTACTTTATAAGAAGCAACTTCTGGTATCTCTTTTGCACCACTTGGAACAGTAAATGTAAATGTATCACCATTTTCTCCGTCTACAGCCTCTCCATTTACTTTCCAGCAGCTTACTTTATAAGCTTCTTTTGGTGTTGCACTAAATGTCACCTGACTTCCACCACGTATGTCGGCTTTATTACCTTCATATTCTGTGCCCGATGTATCCTCTGCTTTCACTGTACCGTTTACTGCACTCCAGCTTACTGCATAATCAATCTGTACGAACTGTACAGTGATTGCGGCTCCTGTGCCCTTCTCATCAGCTGTGTAAGTATACGTATTGCCTGTCTGTCCATCAACAACCTTTCCATTTACTTTCCAGCATCCTACCTTATATCCGGTATCCGGCTGTGCTGTAATATCTACCGTTGCTCCGGAAGCAAGGACAAATCCAGATTCAATATTGGCAATCTGATCTACCTTTCCTGCTACTGCACTGACAATCTTTCCGTTTGCTCCGGCAGCGATTGTTGTGTCACTTCCTGACTTCTTAAACTGTACGGTTACTGTGTAATCTTTTGCGATATTAGGAAGAGTTAAAACAGAATCCGTAACTTTTATTCCATCTTTTTTCCAGACATCACCATTAATACGCCATTCCTGAACAGAATAATCCGTATCTGGTGCCGCAGTAAATGTCAGTGTACTTCCTTCATATACATTTCCGTCAGTAGTAAGCTTGTCAACCTTGTAAATGTCCATCTGCTTTCTATCTGCCTGGGCGGTTAAGGTTCCGTTTGCACTCTCACCTGCAGCAATTACAGGTTCATAAGTTACTGTATGTGTTCCAAGGGCTTTAAATGCTCCTTTTACGGTTACATTAGCTATTACATTCTCTACTTTGTAAGTCTTCGTATCTGTTGTATTTCCAGACTTATCTTCATCTGTATATTCTGTCTGAATTCCCGCATCCAGCTTAGAATCATCAACAACATAACCTTTTTTCGGTGTTAATGTAACAAGCAACTGTGTACCATTTGGAACATGATTTCCATTTAATACCGATATATCTTTGTTAGCGGCATCTTTGTAAATCACTGTAAGAGTTCCATTCGAGATATCAGATGGTATTGTTACAACCGGTTTTTCTTTAATCGTGACAATGACTTCTGTATTTCTATCTAGTGCATCAAGGCTTGCTCCTGACAAATCTTCGCCTGCCTTCACATTCTTACTCCAGCCAGTGACATAGTAATCATTGTTTAAAGAGAGGGCAAATTTTACCGGAATATATGCGGAATGACTTTCCCCACTTGCGATTTCCTGACCATTGCTTGTCGCTGTGAGCTCTGCAATCTTTTTATCTGTTACTATTGTCTCGCCAGGTTTGCCGTCATCTAATACAACCTTATACTTTAAGCTGTATTTCTGAGCGATGGTAATCGCTGGGCGAATATACAGATTTTTACTGATATTGTAAAGGGTAAATGTATTACTTCCGCCGCTTAACGCTGCATCTTCCCAGGTCTTACCATCCTTACTTGTCTGCCACAGTTTTACCATATGATTTGTCTTATCTGCTACAGATGCTGTAAAGGTAAGTGTTGTTCCTTCTTTAATAGAAGTAAGATCTGTTACCGCTTCTTTTGTCTCTGCGTTGATTGCTGTTACCTTCGCAAGAGAAGTATCGGTCTTTCCATCTTCATCTGCTACACTGGTAATTACTTTGTAGGAAGCTGTGCTCTTCTTAAAGCTTACTATTACATTTTCATCCTTGGAAATATCTTCAAGAACTAATGTTGTTCCAAGATAATCCTCGTCTTTGTCCTGCCATTTGTAAGTCTTTCCATCTACTTTCCAGCCAGATACGATATATCCTTCTTCTGGTTCTGCGGTAAATGTCACCTTGCTTCCCTGTGTAATCTTAGTTCCAGAATTAATCTTCTTATCATTTTCATTAACGGCTGTTAAGGTCCCACCTTTACCATCTACACTGTAAGTAATCTCATGAGAGGTACTCTTGAAGCTCACTTCTACTGTAAGAACGCCGTCTTTTGTATGACCTGGATTTGTTGATGCGGTCTGTGATGCCGGATTAAATGAAGCTACATCTAAGATCTTTCCGTCTTCAGAAATACGCATTCCCTCTGGTAGATTCTTTGCATCTACTGCGTAATCCGTTCCGTTGATAATCCACTTAGCTACGCCATAGCCACTGTTTGGTGCCACTGCAAAACGAAGTCTCGTTCCTTTGGTCTGGTTACTTCCAGATGCCATCGGATACCAGTTATCCGCATAACGTCCAACAATCGTACCATTTTCTCCACAGGAAAACTTCACCTGTGCACTATCTGGTTTTACAGTAAAGCTTGCACTTTCAAATACTGCTGTGTAATTATTCTGGAATGCTTTTACTTTATCCGTTACCGCGCCATTGCTGTCCGTCTTGTAGGAAAGTATAACATCAAACTTACCGGTCGCTGTTTTATCGGTAAAATATCCACAGTTCACATTAAGAACATCATTAAGGTTCACTCCCGAAATTTCCGGTTCCACCTTTAAAGTAATGTCAGAAGCACTAGACGGGGTTACACCATTTTTAATTTCCGGTGTAATTGTTACTGCTGCTTTTGTTACCTGTAAAGCTGCCGCTGCAAGTTCTTTCTGTGGATCAATCGTATCTCCATCATAAACGCGGAAATTATAGCTTGCCACTGATAATGGCTGTTTAACTTCATCCACTTTCTTTCTGTCTTTTTCTGTTGTTTCTACCGTATAAGTAAGATTAGTCTTTTCTGACTCCTTCCACTCCCCAACAGTCTGTGCCTTTGCCGCATCTGAGGAAACGGTAATGGCTCTTTCCTGAAGCTCATAACTAACACTTCCACCATAGGTCATGGTTCCTGTCAAAGTCTTTCCTGCACTGGATAATACAAGACGGTATTCTGTTGTGTTTGTCTCGTACGTTCCACCTGCATTATAATACTGTGCCTTCGTTGCCGATGCTGTATAACCGGATTTGGCAAGAACATTTACCTGAATGCTGTAGAGACCACTCGTAGCTGCTGTCCATTCTGCGGATGCTGCACCATTGGCATCCGTCGTCGCACTGATCGTCTCTACTCCATTTGTCTGTGTATTTACAATCTTAAATTCTATAGAAGCACCTACTGCTGCCTTACTATTGTCCTCATTTTCATTTTCTGTTACTTTTGCACGAAGAGTTAATCTATCCCCAGCCTGTGTCGTATATACAGGTGTCTCTACGATATTGATAACCTGCTTTGTCACAAGCGTAAGCTTCGCCGGATCAAAACCAGCAAGTTCTGTATCTCCTACGGTGTAAGTTTCTTTTACATCCTCCTGAATAGAAGTGATTGTATATGTTGTCGTTTCGCCGCTGCTTATCGTTACAAGAGCAAATCCGTACTGACTCTCATTTTCGTAAGTAGTCTCCTGCTTTCCATTCACTGTACTTGTATCACTTACTGTATAGGTTTCATTTCTTCCAACAACAACCTTCGTATCTGCCTTGTGGTAAACATCATATAATGCATTTTTATCGGCATCTGATAAAGTCACAGCACTTCCAGGCGTATCCGGTGCGGAAGAATCATATGTATAATATCCATTATTTGATTTCCAGTAATATGTGATTCCTGTCATGGATTCCAGACGACTGTCTGTTGATGTAACTCCACTGCTTCCTGTATTGATACCTGCTCTCCGTTTTCCGGTAATCTTCGCCTGAAGATAATAGGTAACATCATTTTTCTTTACAGTTATAGAATCCTTTCCACTGTTAAATTCTGCCGGAACATCCGTAACTGCAGCGCCGTTTAGATTCGTATAGGAATATTTTTCAGCAAATGTAATCTTATCGCCTGCAGTGTACGTATCGCCGGTCTTAGCCACCTGATAATATACTACATTGTCATTCTCATCTTTTCCAACACCGTAATACTTCGGAGCCGTTTGGTCTCCACCTGTATACACTGTTAACTCCGGCTGCGTACCTGATTTTTCTATCGTAATATTCTGTGTTGTCTCTATCTTTTGCTTTGTTGTACTTGTCTTCTTATTATAATTGGACTTGCCGGCATACGGTTTGGCAAGTGTTCCATTTCCCGTATTATCATGTCCGGTTATCATAAGTTTTGGGAAAACTGAAGTTTCACCAACTGTAAGCGTCGCTGCCTTACTGTAATATTCAATAAGAGAGCTGGCACTTGTGTAACTTACGCGGAAAATACAGCGATATTCTGTATTATTATCTGCTTCTGTAAGATCATTAAGTGTAAGCTTACTGGATTTTGCTCCGTCAATCGTCTGCCATTTACCACCTTTTTCTCTTCGCTGCCATTTGTAATTAGTTGCTCTGTAATCAGAAGCTGTACTGGATAAATCCGCCTTAAATACAGCACTTCCGCCAATCTTTACACTTGCATTTTCTGGATTAGTGATGGTGACAGTTCCCATCTTCTCCGGAAGTGTCGTAACAATAAGCTTCTCACTGAAAACAGATTCTCCGGAGATCGCATCCCCTTTCTTTCCTTCTTTATAAGCCTTAATCGCGTAAGTATAGGATGTATCTGGTTTTAATCCTGTAACTTCGTATGTACTCTCTGTTCCATCGACTGTTCCGATCTGAATATCACTTCCATCAGAATAAATCTGATAAATACGATATTCATCAGCTCCTCTTTCTCCTGCATCCCATGTAATCTTCGCAGAATCAGATGTTACACTCTCTACTGCCAGATTTTCCGGTGGAAACGGAGGTGCGATAACATTCGTAAGCACATAACCAAGAACCGGTATTTCTGTACCATTTACCTTTGTTGTCCAATGTGCAAATTTCCAGTTAAAATCATAACCTTCTACCTGTTTACCTGTAACTGCACCCGTCTTTGTAATCGCCTCTGTATTAATCGTAGACTGCGATTCCGAATAAGTTGTACCGGCACCGCCTCCTGCTTTTACTCCAAATACAAGTCCATAAGCAGTAAACGAAGCATTCAGGTCATAGGTAAATGTCTTTTCCTGTTCTGTCTCTGTTGAAAATTCCTGTGTTACCGTTCCTTCCTTTCCATACTGGGTAGTTATTTTGCTTTCTGCCACATTATTAAGACCCGCTGTACTTGAACGGTAAGAGAATGGATTGCCCGGTGTGGCAAGTGTTCCATCTGCGATTTCTTCCAGTTCATAGCTTTGAGCTGCCTCATTATACTCATCCACCGGAAGCATACTTGTCAGCAGAGTACCCTGTCTCGCAAGTACCATCGTATCTTTTGTTCCTTTAATTTCATACCGATATGTTGTAACCGGTCTTCTGTAAACAATAACTTGATTTTCTCCCGTATCATTGGAGTAATTTAAGGAAAATTTCTTTGTCGTACTCGTAGCAGTCTCCCAGGTATATCCCTGTTCTACACTCGTCTCAAAGCCGGCACCGCATACAAAGCCGGCACAGATATCATCAACAGACCACTCAAAACCAGCTACGATATTCGTGGTAAGTCCCTCTGCTGTTGATACAGAAGTTCCCTCTCCATTCTCCTTACCATAAGCTGTTTCACTATTGCCGATATCTCCCTCGTCTACCTCAGAAAAATATGGAGTTGATTCAAGAAGTGCAAGCACTTCCGGCTCTGTATATGTTAAAGATACGTCTTTAATTCTTGCGATCGTACTGTCTGAGTCAATATCTGGTGCACATAAAGATGTGTACGCATTCCCCTTCTTACTAATACGATATCCTGTTGAGTTACACTGCCAGGAAGATTTACCTGTCTTTTTGTATGTATAGGTCTTATAGAAATATTGATTTTTTGATGCTCGTTTCTGACAGGTTGTAAATACAATCTGTTCCCTGCCTTCTTCATTGCCGGAAAAATTACCGGATACTGCATCCTGTACCAATCCATTTGTAATGATAGAGGTACCAATTCCATTATCACTGTGATTAAAATAATCCGTACGGTATTCCTCATTAAGACCTTTCCCTGCTTCATAGGTATATATCGTATCCATAATCAGTACAGAGGCTGCTGCGTTCACACCATCTGCAGCAAAGGTATCTACAACGACCAGGGACTGCACGTCATCTCTGTAATGTCCATCCTTTGTAAATCCACTGACCTGTGGCTGTCCATTACTTCCTATTGCTGGTACTTCACTTTTCGCATACGTTCCTATTGCAGAATTACCTTTTTTAGTTGTTTTACTACAAGATGTTACATATGCACCGATATCATGGGTCAGATCTGCATCTTTATTTGTTTTCTTATCTACCCATCCTGCTGTGATAATCTCCGGATAGTCCGCACCGCTGCCGGTCATAACAAGATTACCTACAGAAGAAGATGCCCAGCGGAGTCTCTGATTACCATTATTATATCCTTGGGTATTTAACTCAAAAGTTTTATTCCAGTAAGTTTTTTCCTCTGTGATTTTATCATAAATAAACATTCTCGACTGGCGGTTATTTACATCCGCCTTCGTATTATTCATTCCCGCTGTGACAACAAGCTCATCTACGCTATCTTTGTCTGTATCTGCTGTTGTCATCTGAACAACTGGTGTATTTCTGAATACTTTTCCGTTATTTGAATGTTTTGTTGCTATATTCTCTGTACCTAAAATATCAAATATATTGCAGACAGTTCCTGTTTTCTCTAACTGCATATTACTTCCGATAGAGAACTCCCACAACTGAGGCTGTTCACTATCCGATTCCATCAACGGAGCATAGGCTATAACTGTATCCTTTCCATCTCCGTTAAAATCGCCTGCTGCTACAGAAACAAATCCTGTATCTTCAAATGCATCTGCTTGTTCCAGATAATCAAGCGTTTTTTCTCCTCCAATAGCATAAGTATTGCTTACCCTGTTTCCGTCTTTATCTGCAATATAAAGCTCCAGACGCTTTCCTCCAAGCCAGTAACCAAGAACAGCTACATAGCGCTTCTGCCCTTCGCCCTTTGCATCGACAGGTGCCGTATCCATAATGGTAAATCCGTTTTTGTTCCCTTCCTCTTTTTTACCTGTCCGAGTTCCGTCTGTTATGCTTCCAATGGAACCTTCTTTATGATCTCTGTCATTATTATAATTATAGGTTTCAAAACTTCTGTAGCCATCATACCCCTGTGAAACAAACAGTTCCGGTACGGTAAAAAGATTCACCCATCCTTTTGTTCCATAAGGGTTATTCGCTTTTTCCTTTTGGGTATCAATGGTTGTATCCATCTTGATTCCAAAAGCATCCGTGTTTTCGTTACTGTTCTCATCCTGCGTTTTTGCTGTCGTTTCCGCTGCTTTCGCTGGTAAAGTTACCTGCGGAAAGAATGGAATGATTAAGGCTAACGCAAGAAAAATACTTAAAAATCGTTGCTTCATACTTTCTCTCCCTTTCTTTTTGATACTTTTAGTCCCATTTTTAATTTTACAAAAAAACGCAAAAAATGTCAATATATTTGTGCAGAATGCCAGTTTTTTGAAAAAATTTACTTGTGTGGCGAAAGAAAGGCCAAAGTCAGCTCCCTGTCAATCAGAAAAGCATTGTTAACTTATTTTTTATTTATGGTTGACAATTCGTTCTACTTCTTTTATAATGGAGCCAGTTTTATTTTTAACAATACATTTTAGAGAGGAAATTATCATGTCTGCTGTTACTACTACAAAGAAAAAATCTTTTACAACATTCCAGATGGCACTCATCGCTGTTATGGCTGCCATCACCTGTATTTTAGGACCACTCTCCATCCCAATTCCGATCAGCCCTGTTCCGATTTCTTTAACAAATCTGGCAATTTACCTGACTGTATGTCTGCTTGGCTGGAAGTTTGGAACAATAAGTTATCTAATCTATCTTCTTATTGGTATTGCAGGACTCCCTGTTTTCTCCGGTTTTAGTTCTGGTTTTGCAAAGCTTTTAGGACCTACTGGTGGATACCTGATCGGATTTATTCCAATGGCAATCATCTGTGGATTTGCTTTTGAAAAGTTTTCTAACCGCGGTATGCAGATTGTCGGTCTTGCCATCGGTACTATTGTTGCTTACATTTTTGGTACGGCATGGCTTGCCATCGAGGCACACCTTACCTTTTACCAGGCATTGCTTGCCGGAGTAATTCCATATATCCCTGGTGACCTTGTGAAAATCATTCTCGTTGTCCTTGCTGGACCGATTGTTAAAAAAAGATTACAATCTGGCGGCTTTCTTTTGTAAGCACTATTTTTTCTAATACTTTTTCAAAATATTTTGCTATACATTTTTGAAGAAAATGCAAAGAAAAACCACATTTATCGATGATATTTTATCATTTGATGTGGTTTTTTCTGTCTTTTTTATAAATTAATGCTCTCTTCCTGCTTTCTTTTGCAAATTGTTATTATTATAACATTTTTATTGTAATGATAATAAATTATCATTTCTTTTCAAATTTTTTCTCATATGATATAATCGCGTCATTGAGACTATTTTTTGCTATCGGGGCAATATCCCTGTGAATGGAGGAGATTATGAGTAGACTTGAGGTCAGAAAAAAAAGCAAGGCCCAGTTAGTCGTTGACAATCTGTACGAAGATCTGGAACGCCGAATTATTGCCAGTCCTCCCGGACTGTGTCCTGTTGATATGACTGCTTCTTTCCTGAAGCTGTTTCATGCACAGACTTGTGGAAAATGCGTTCCATGCCGTATCGGCCTGGGCGTTCTTGAAGATATGTTAGAAGATGTACTGGATGGAAAAGCCACTTTAGAAACACTTAGTTTAATTGAACGTACTGCAAAAGCCATTTATGACAGTGCCGACTGTGCCATTGGTTACGAGGCTGGAAGAATGGTTCTTAAAGGATTAGAAGGTTTTCGTGAAGATTTCATTGAACACATCACGAACGGACATTGTTCCTGTCATCTGGAACAGCCGGTTCCTTGTGTTGCTCTTTGTCCTGCCGGTGTTGACGTTCCTGGTTACATTTCTCTTATCGCAGATGAACGTTATGCAGATGCTGTTAAGTTAATCCGTAAAGATAACCCATTTGTTACTTCCTGTGCACTCGTATGTGAACATCCTTGTGAGACAAAGTGCCGTCGTAACTTCGTGGATGATGCAGTAAATATCCGCGGGCTCAAGCGTTACGCCGCTGACCACTGTGGTCTTGTGCCACCTCCAGAATGCTGCGAACCTACTGGTAAAACAGTTGCTATCATCGGTGGCGGTCCTTCTGGTTTAAGTGCTGCTTACTATTTACAGCAGATGGGACATCAGTGTACTATTTTCGAACAGAGAAAAGAACTCGGCGGAATGCTTTACTATGGTATTCCTAACTACCGTCTCCCAAAAGAGCGTCTTGCTGAAGATGTTCAGAACATTCTTGCTACAGGTGTTGAGACAAAGATGAATACCTGCATCGGTGATGGAGATGGAGAGATTTCCTTTAAGATGTTAAAAGAAAACTACGATGCAGTTTATATTTCTATCGGTGCACATACAGATAAGAAGCTTGGTATTCCTGGCGAAGATGCTAAGGGTGTTATTTCCGCTATTCAGATGTTGCGTGATATCGGAGATGGAAATCCACCTGATTTTACAGGCAAAAATGTTATCGTTGTCGGCGGTGGTAACGTGGCTATGGACGCTACCCGTTCTGCTATCCGTCTTGGTGCTAAAAACGTTAGTGTTATGTACCGACGCAGAAAGGCTGATATGACTGCCCTCATGGACGAAATCGAGGCTGCTATCGCAGAGGGTGCAGAGATTCTTGAACTCCATGCCCCTCAGGCAATCGAAACAAATAAAAAAGGGTATGTAACTGCTATGGTTGCTGACCCTAAGATTATCGGCCTGATTACTGGCGGTCGTCCTTCTCCTGCAAATTCCGGAAGAGAACCTATACATATCCCTTGTGATATTGTTATCGTTGCAATCGGACAGGATATCGTTTCTGAACCATTTGAACGTGCAGGCATCCCTGCAAAGCGTGGACGCTTCTTAGCACAGAAGGATAGCTCTATTGCGGAAAAAGATGGTGTATTTGCCGGCGGAGACTGTGTAACCGGACCTGCTACCGTTATCCGTGCTATCGCAGCCGGAAAAGTAGCGGCTGCCAACATCGACAACTACCTCGGATTCAATCATAAGATTGAAAGCGGCGTTGTTGTTCCAGAACCTCGTATTGAGAACAAGACACCTTGCGGACGTGTTACTATGATGGAAAGAAATACTACAGAGCGTAAAAAGGATTTCAATATCGTGGAGAACGGCATGACCTGCAAAGAGGCCAATCAGGAAGCACACCGCTGCCTGCGCTGTGACCGTTTTGGTTATGGAGTATTTAAAGGAGGACGAGTTGAAGAATGGTAAATATTAAGATAAATGACGTTCCTATCTCCGTTGAAGAGGGAACTACGATTTTAGAAGCCTGCAGAGAGGCAAAAATGATTGTCCCTACTTTGTGTTATTTAAAAGATATCAACGAAATCGGTGCCTGCCGTGTCTGCGTTGTAGAAATAAAAGGTATCGAAAGGCTCGTCACTTCCTGTAACAATACAGTAAAAGAAGGAATGGAGATTTACACAAACTCCCCAAAAGTACGTGATGCCCGCCGAATCAATATTAAGCTGATTCTCTCACAGCACAACTGCTTCTGCCCTACCTGTGTTCGAAGTGGAAACTGCCAGCTTCAGAAAGTTGCCAACGACCTTGAATTCGGAAGTGGTACTTTCAAACAACACATTACAGAAGAGAAGTGGCCTATGGACTTCCCTCTTATCCGTGACGAGAGCAAATGTATCAAATGTATGCGCTGTATCCAGATTTGTGATAAAGTACAGTCTTTAAAAGTATGGGATATCGCCAAAACTGGTTCCCGTACCACCGTTAATGTATCTCTTGGAAGAAATATTAAAGAAGCCGACTGTGCTCTTTGCGGACAGTGTATCACTCATTGTCCAGTTGCTGCTCTGTCAGGCCGTGACGATAAACGTCCGGTATTCTCTCAGAACGGTATGTTAAATACAAGAAGAAAAACTACAGTTGTTCAGGTTGCTCCTGCCGTTCGTACCGCATGGGCTGAAGCCTTCAAGCTTTCCCGTAAGTTTGCTTCCCCAGAACGACTTGCCGGTGCACTTCGTCTGATGGGATTTGATTATGTATTTGATACAACTTACGCTGCCGATCTTACTATTATGGAAGAAGGAAGCGAGTTCTTAGAACGACTGAAACATAAAGAAGACTACCAGTGGCCAATGTTTACCTCCTGCTGTCCTGGCTGGGTTCGTTTCTTAAAATCCCAGTATCCTGACATGGTAGACTGCCTTTCCACAGCAAAGTCTCCTCAACAGATGCAGGGAGCCATCATCAAGAACTACTTTGCTGATAAGATTCATGAAGATCCTGAAAACATTTTCAGCGTTTCCATCATGCCATGTATCGCAAAGAAGGCCGAATGTGCACTTCCTACTATGGACAGTACAGGAACTGGTCCTGACGTTGATGTTGTATTAAATACACGCGAATTCGTTGACTACATGAAGTCCCTCAACATTGATGTTTACGGACTTCCAGAAGACCACTTTGACTCTCCTTGCGGAGAAGGAACTGGTGCTGCCGTAATCTTTGGAACAACCGGTGGTGTTATGGAAGCTGCTTTAAGAAGCTGCTATTATCTTGCAACAGGACAGAACCCTGACCCAGATGCATTCCACGGTGTACGAGGAATGGACGGCTGGAAAGAAGCTGCTATTGACATCAATGGCACAGAAGTTAAAGTTGCCGTAGTAAGTGGACTTGGCAACGCAAGAAAGTTAATCGAAGCCGTTCGCCGCGGTGAAGTATTCTACCACTTCGTAGAAGTTATGGCCTGCCCTGGCGGCTGCGTAGGCGGTGGTGGACAGCCAATCCACGAAGGAAAGGAAATGGCTGAGATTCGCTCTAAGAACCTCTACTTCCTTGATTCCCAGAACGAACGTCGTTTCTCACATGAGAATCCGGAAGTGTTAAAGACTTATGAGGAGTATCTGGAGAAACCTCTTTCTCGTATGTCTCATAAGCTGCTGCATACTGACCATCATGGGTGGGATATGCCGTTGGCTCCAAAGTTGAAGAAACGATAAATAGGGGGTTGCCGCAGGCAAAGTTGACGCTCTCTGGAAGATAAATAAAGCATATTTGTGACTTTAGTCGCTGCAGG
>ENA-ORUO01002206-ORUO01002206.1-human-gut-metagenome-genome-assembly--contig:-NODE-2206-length-16045-cov-2.128768_pt1 | contig 16045 bp, 12 predicted proteins | sample MGYA00242082_ERZ509215 | MGnify/ENA primary metagenome ERZ509215 (study PRJEB26280, sample SAMEA2338829) | human gut metagenome | biome: human gut; feature: human-associated habitat; material: faeces... | reverse complement strand
ATCTGACCTTTGATGAAGCTGCGGTCGCGTTCAAGCGATACAAGGTGGATTTTTTGGAGGACAAGTATATTGCGCTGGGGCTTCGGAACATCCACGACGATCAGTATACCAACCTGGCGCTGCTTCTGTCCGACCAGTGCCAGCACACGACGAAAATTGCCGTATTCAACGATGAATCCTGCACCGAGTTCCGGGACAGCAAGGAGTTTGGCGGCTCGATCTTCAAGCAGTTTGAAAACTCGATCAACTATCTGGCGCTGTGCAACAGAACCGTCTCTACCATCAAGGGCGTCGTCCGTACGGATAAGCAGGACTATCCCGAGGAAGCCATCCGCGAAGCGCTGCTCAATGCGCTGGTGCATCGGGACTACAGCTTCAGCGGCAGCATTATCATCAACGTGAACGACAGCAAAATGGAATTTATTTCTCTGGGTGGCCTCCTGCCCGGCCTTTCCACGGAGGATATCCGCCTCGGCGTTTCTCAGCCGAGGAATAAGAAGCTGGCGGAGATCTTTCATCGTCTGCGCCTGATTGAAAGCTACGGCACCGGCATCCGCCGCATTTTCAAGCTCTATGCAAACTGCCCCGTCCAGCCCAGCATTGAGGCAACGACAAATGCATTCCGAATCGTACTGCCGAACATGAACGCCGCTTCTGCGGGCGCAGAAAACGCGGCAGAAGCAAAGCCCGCCGTGCCGGTCATCACGCCGCAGATGAAAATCGTTCTGGACTACCTCAAGGAATACGGTGAAATGCGCGACGAGGAGTTGCAGGAGCTGCTGCATATCAAAAAGACCAGAGCCTATCTGCTGACCCGCCAGATGAGCGAGGAAGGGCTGATCGAGGTCGTCGGCAGAGGGGCGGAAAAGAAGTATAGATTGAAGTAACGAGGAGGTGCGCTATGGCACTGGAAAATAAATTGGGACTGACGAGTTCTGCCGACCTTGCGCGGGAGGAAGAGCGCATCAGCAAGAAAAAGGCTGTGTGGCTGTTTGCGAGTGGTACGTTGGACAGACTGCCTGTTGGCACGTTCGCGGCGCTCAAGGCGATTCACAAGGCACTTTTTGAGGATATTTATGACTTTGCGGGTGAGCTTCGCACGGTGAATTTGGCAAAGGGTAATTTCCGCTTCGCGCCGCTCATGTATCTGGAAGCGGCGCTGACCAACATCGAGAAAATGCCGCAGAGTACATTCGATGAAATCATCGAAAAGTATGTGGAAATGAACGTCGCTCACCCGTTCCGCGAGGGTAATGGGCGCAGTATGCGCATTTGGCTCGATTTGATGCTGAAAAACGGTATCGGACAGGTCGTGGATTGGAGCAAGGTCGATAAGGAGGACTATTTGCTTGCCATGGAGCGCAGCCCGATTAAGGACGTGGAGATCAAGGTGCTGCTGAAAGCCGCGCTGACGGATGACGTGAATAGCCGTGAGGTCTTTATGAAGGGCATCGACCACAGCTATTATTACGAGGGGTATACAACGTTCAAGACAGAAGAACTGTAGGTCAATCTAAAGAGTCAGCACGGACAGCGGATGACTTTCCACTTGCCCGTGCTGACTTTCTTATACGCTGATCCGCACTATGTACCGCACCGCCTGCATATGCCCCTCCATGATCCGGTTATTTCTTGTAAATCTCGCGGTTCGTATGGGGCACACGTTCTTGACCATCTGGCCGCCGACGGAGCCGGCCTCACGGGAGGTCAGGTGACCGTTGTAGCCCTGCTTCAGGTTGACGCCGACTTCGTTGGCGGCTTCCATCTTGAACTTGTCCATGGCCTCGCGAGCTTCCGGGATATTGATCTGGTTCGTATTTTTCATTGCGTACATCTCCTTGAAATGTGATTTTGGGTACCGCAGTCATAGCATTGCCCGAAAAAGATCGAATATGCCGGAAGTCTGTCAGGGAATTTCCGGCCGTTCTTCTGAAAATTGGGCGGCGGAAAATGCTGTCAAAAGCAATTGACAAATTCCGGACGGCTCTCTATAATGAATTAAAGTGATGAACAAAGGCGCGGCTTGCGCAGCGTTTGCCGCGGCGGGCCGATACTCTGTTTCAGAGCACAAGGATACCGGCAAGACCGGCAGCGATTTCTGCTCGCTGAAAACAGGAGAGTGAATCATGAAAGCAGTACGATTAAAAACGGAATATCTGCAGGACCCTTTGGGCATTGATATTCCGCATCCGCGGCTGTTCTGGACTTGTGAGGACGGGATCACGCAGAGCGCATTCCAGATCCTTGCAGCGACGGACGGCCGTACGGTATGGGACAGCGGGAAGGTGCCCTCCGGCTCCATGCACGCGGATTATCCAAACGCGCTTGCTTCCCGGCAGCGCGTCAGCTGGCGCGTGCGGCTCTGGGATGAGAACGACGATCCCGGCGCGTGGTCGAGCGAGGCCTTTTTCGAAATGGGGCTTCTGAATGCTTCGGACTGGAGCGCCCTGTGGATCGCGGGGGACTATCCCGTCCGTAAAAAGCAGCGCTACCCGGTGGATTGCTTCCGCAAGGTGTTTTCCGCGGGACAGGTTCAAAAGGCCCGGCTGTATCTTACGGCCTGCGGCCTGTATGAGGCGCGGCTCAACGGCCGGCGCGTCGGGGACGCGCTGCTGACGCCCGGCTCCACGGACTACCGCAAGCGCATCCAGTATCAGGTCTACGATGTGACGGACCTGCTGCGGGGCGGCGAAAACGCCATGACCGTCGAGCTGGCGGACGGCTGGTACCGCGGCTCCAACGGCGGCGCAGGGCAGACGAACACCTTCGGCACGCAGACAAAGCTGCTGGCGCAGCTGGAGCTGACGCTGGCGGACGGAACGACGCAGACCGTCTGCAGCGACGGGAGCTGGGCGTGGAGCAATGACGGCCCCATCCGCTTTGCCGACCTCAAGGACGGCGAGATCGTGGATGCAAATCGCGAGCCGTCCTATTCCGGCAGTGTCCGCGTCGTGGAGGAGCATGCGCCGCTGACGGCATCCGACAACGTACCGGTCCTCGAGCGCGAGCGCTTTGCCCCGGTCGAACGGATCACAACGCCGTCCGGCAAGACTGTCCTCAAATATGCGCAGAATCTTTCGGGCTATGTGTCCTTCCGTGTGACGGCACACAAGGGCCAGCGAGTCCACATCACGATGGGCGAAACGCTCGATGACAGCGGCGAACTGACGCTCCGGAACATCCAGTGCATTACCAAAGGAAGACCCTCACCGCTGCAGGAGCTGGATTACACCTGCAGGGAGGGCGTGAACGAATACACGCCGAAATTCTATTACGGCGGCTTCCAGTATGCGCAGGTCGACACGGACGTCGAATTCCGGACAGAGGACTTTACGGCAGTTGCCGTCTACAGCGCCTTTGAGGAAACTTCAAAATTCGAGTGCTCCAATCGCCTGATCAACCAATTTTACCACAACACTCTGTGGTCCCTGAAGAGCAACTCCACCGACGTGCCGACGGACTGCCCGACGCGTGAGCGCATGGGCTGGACGGGCGACAGTCAGGTCTTCTTCAACACGGCGTCCTATCTCACGGACTATGCGGCCTTTGCCCGCAAGCATGTGCGCGACATTTTTGACCGCCAGTGGCGCAGCGGCCGCCTGCCGCAGATCGCGCCGTTTGCAAACGAGTCGCCGAGCATCAACAAAATGAACGGCTCCGTCGGCTGGGCGTGCGCAGGTGTCTATATCCCGTACTATTTCTATCAGAAATACGGCGACGACCGCCTGCTGCGTGCGTATTACGACAACATGCTGCGCTATGCGGACTTTATGATCCGCCGCGCGGGGAAATGGGGCGGGATCTTCGCCAAGCCCATGCATCTTCCCCACAAAAATCGAAAGTATGCTGTTAACTGCGGCAAGTCCTACGGCGAGTGGGCCGAGCCGAATGACGTCATGGCCTTCCACGGGATCGACTTTTTCATTCCGCACCCGGAGGAATCCACGGCCTATACATATTTTACGCTCAAGCGTGTGCTGGAGATCGCCTCGATCCTCGGCAAGCCGGAAACGCCGCAGCTGGCGCGCATCCGGGAATACAGCGAGGGCGCGAAACGCGCCTATCAGGAACTCGTTACGAAGGACGGCTACTCGCTGGATACCGACCGGCAGGCCAAGCTCGTCCGGCCCTTGTATATGGGGCTGCTGACGCCGGAGCAGGAGGCCTTTGCCAGAAAGCGCCTCATCGCCGCGCTGGACCACTATGGCTGGCGTCTCGGGACCGGCTTCCTCTCCACGCCGATGATCCTGGACGTTCTGGCGGGGCTGGATATCAGCTATGCCTACCGTCTGCTGGAAAACGAGGAAATGCCCGGCTGGCTCTTTATGCCGAAGTCCGGCGCAACGACGATCTGGGAGGCCTGGGAGGGCAACCAGAAGGACAAATGGATCGCCTCGCTGAACCACTATTCCAAAGGCGCGGTCTGCGAGTGGCTGATGAACACGATGTGCGGCATCCGGATCACCGGAGAAAACCATGTTACAATTGCACCGAAGCCCGGCGGGGACATCACCTTCGCACGGGCTAGTTATTGGAGCATTTGTGGAAACGTTACGACAAGCTGGGAGCGGACGGAGAACGGCTATCGGCTGACCGTGGGCATCCCTGCGAACACAACGGCGGAGATCCTCCTGCCGGACGGAACGGGCCGGATCGTCGGAGCCGGACAGCATCGGTATGAATGGAAATGAAACGATATTACCTTGCCATTGACATCGGCGCGTCCTCCGGGCGGCACATTGTGGGCTGGCGGGAGGACGGCGAAATCAAAGCAAAAGAGGTCTACCGCTTCCCCAACGGCGTACAGGAGCAGAACGGCCATCTCGTCTGGGACGTGGATGCGCTGCTTTCCCATGTGAAGGCGGGCATCGCGGCGGCGAAGGCCGAGTTCCCGGAGATCGTCAGCCTGTCTGTCGATACCTGGGCCGTGGACTATGTGCTGCTGCGCGGCGAGGAAGAAGTCCGTCCCGTCTATGCCTACCGCGACAGCCGCACGGAGGCGGCCATTCCCAAGGTTCACGAAATTCTGCCGTTTGCGGAGCTGTACGCCAAAACCGGCTGCCAGTTCCAGCCGTTCAACAGCATTTATCAGTTCTATGCGGATAAGCTCACGGGCAGGCTGGAGGGCGTGACGGATTTTCTGATGATCCCGGAGTATCTCCTCTGGAAGCTCTGCGGTGTGAAGTCCAGGGAGTACACCAACGCCACTACCACCGGCATGGTAAACGCAGAAACGGGCAAATTTGACCCGGAGATTATTTCAGCGCTCGGTCTGCCGCCCATCTTTCCCAAACTCCAAAAGCCGGGGACGGTGCTGGGCGAGTATGAGGGGATAAAGTGCGTCCTCTGTGCCACCCACGACACAGCCTCAGCGGTGGAGGGAATCCCTATGGACGGGAGCCAGCCCTACATTTCCTCCGGTACATGGTCGCTCTTGGGCGTCAAAACGCCGAAGCCCATTACAAATACCGCCAGCCGTGCCGCCAATTACTCCAACGAGGGCGGCGTGGGCTATAACCGCTATCAGAAGAACATCATGGGCATGTGGCTGGTCAACGAGCTGCAAAAGGAGCTTTGCAGCGGGCTGAGCTTTGCGGAGATCGTGAACGCCGCAAAGGAGAGCCGCTGCGATGCCCTCATCGACGCCAACGCCCCGGAATTTCTGGCTCCCAAGAGTATGAAGGCCGCCTTTGACACGGCGACCGGCGGAAAGCTCATCAGCATCGGCGACTATTTCCGCTGCGCCTATCGCAGCCTTGCAGAGAGCTATGCGAAAGCCCTTGCAGAGCTGGAGCGAAACACTGGAAAGCAATACGACAAGCTGTACATCGTGGGCGGCGGCGCGAAAAACGACTTGCTAAACCGCCTGACGGCACAGGCCACCGGCAAGCGGGTCGTTGCCCTGCCCATTGAGGCGACGGCGCTGGGGAATCTGAAAATACAAATGGAGGCAGACCTATGAGCTATACGGAAGCAAAAGAAAAATACGCCGCCCTCGGTGTGGATACCGAGGCGGCGCTTACAAAGCTGAAAACCGTGCCGCTATCCCTGCACTGCTGGCAGGGCGATGATGTGCGCGGTTTCGACACCGACCCCACCAAGCCCCTTACCGGCGGCATCCAGACCACTGGCAGCTATCCCGGCCGTGCGAGGACCCCGCAGGAGCTGATGGCGGACATTGCGGAAGTGCTGAAGCTGTGCCCCGGCACGAAGAAGCTGAATCTCCACGCCAGCTATGCTATTTTTGCCGAGGGCGAGTGGGTCGACCGCGATAAGCTGGAGCCGAAGCATTTTGCACCGTGGGTGGACTTCTGCAAAAAGCACGGCCTCGGCGCGGACTTTAACCCCACCTTCTTCTCCCACCCTAAGTGTGATCCGCTGACCCTCAGCTCCCCCAACGAGGAAACCCGCCGCTTCTGGATCGAGCACGGCAGGGCCTGCGTGCGCATCTCGCAGTATCTGGCGGAGGAGTTGGGGCAGGTCTGTACCATGAACATCTGGACGGGCGACGGCTTCAAGGACATTCCCACTGACCGCCTCGGGCCGCGCATGCGCTATAAGGAATCCATCGACGAAATTCTCTCGGAGCCATTTGACTTTACCAAGGTCAAGCCCTGCGTGGAGAGCAAGGTTTTCGGCATCGGCGTGGAGAGCTACACCGTGGGCAGCGCGGAATTTGCCTTGAGCTACGCCGCCATGAACAGGGATAAGTGCATCCCCCTGATGGACAACGGCCACTATCACCCCACCGAGGTGGTCAGCGACAAAATTCCGGCACTGCTGACCTTCTTCCCGGAGATCGCCCTGCACATCACCCGCCCGGTGCGCTGGGACAGTGACCATGTGGTATTGTTTGACGATGAAACAAAGGAACTCTGCAAGGAGATCGCCCGCTGCGGCGGCTTGGACGGCCGGGTGTATCTGGCGCTGGACTATTTCGATGCCTCCGTCAACCGCATCGCCGCGTGGGTCACGGGTTTCCGCAATGTGCAGAAGGCCCTGCTGAACGCCCTGCTGACGCCGGATATGACGGCTGAACAGAACGCGGGTAATTTTACCGATCTGCTGGTTCGGCAGGAGGAACTGAAGACCATGCCCTTCGGAGAGATCTGGGCAGAGTATTGCCGCCGCTGCGGCGTGCCGGAGGACGGCGCGTGGCTGCCGCTGGTGCGGGCGTATGAAAAGAACGTTCTGGAGGCGAGAGCATGAAAAATATTCTGACAGCCCCGTGGATGGTGGAGATGATCCGAACCGTGACGAATATGTACGACCACGGCTGGGACGAGCGCAACGGCGGCAATGTGAGCCTGCTGCTGGAGGAATCTCAGGTCAACGATTATGTGGACGGCGCGATTTTGCGGGAGTTCCCACGGGCTTTTCCTGCCCGGAGCTGGAGGGCAAGTACTTCCTCGTCACCGGCACGGGCAAGTATTTCAAGAATGTCCAGTATGCGCCGGAAATCAATCTCGGCCTCGTGCGTCTGACGGACGGCGGCGAGACGGCGCAGCTTCTGTGGGGCTTTGCGGACGGCGGGAAATTCACGTCCGAATTTCCGGCACACATGATGAGTCATGCCGCACGGCTGAAAATCGACCCCCAAAACCATGTGGTGATGCACTGCCATCCGGCAAACCTGCTTGCCATGACCTATGTCCACATGCTCGATGAAAAGCAGTTCACCCGCACGCTCTGGCAGATGTGCACGGAGTGCATCGTCGTCTTTCCGGACGGCGTGAATGTGCTGCCGTGGATGCTCTGCGGCACGAACGAGATCGGTGAGGCCACCGCTGAGAAGATGCGCACCGCCCGGCTTGTTGTCTGGGCGCAGCATGGCATCTACGGCGCGGGAAAAGACCTCGACGAGACGTTCGGCCTCATCGAGACCGCCGAAAAGGCGGCAGAGATTTACATGAAGATCGCCCATCTGCCGCTGGTCAATACCATTACCGATGACCAGATGCACCAGCTGGAGGCCCACTTCGGTGTGAAGGCAAGAGAGGGCTATCTGGCCTGAATCCTGTTTCTGTTATAGACCAAACCGGCAGCCGGAAACGCATCCGGCTGCCGGTTTGGCCTGTGCTCAGGCACAGAGGTCGAAGAACAGGAAGTGCTCCGGGTCGATGAGGTCGATCGCGAGGATGCTCGCCTCGGGACAGATCCTGTCGAGATCCAGCCGGGCGTCGGTCTCGTCATAGGTGGCGGGCTGCGGCTCGGCGGCGAAGATCAGGCCGTCGTAGTCCTCGGGCACATAGACGATGTAGCTCTTCGTAAAGAGCCGCCCACCGTCCGCGGTGTCCTCCCACTGCGTGGAATAGAAGAATTCGATCTCGTAGTCCGTGCCGTTCCAGCTGACGGTGTGCAGGTAGTGATTCTCGCCACGCTCTGTGTCGTCATAGGCGGAGGAGGCGGTCAGCCACATGCCCGTGTAGTAGTCATAGAGCTCGCTGCTCAGGACCGTCTGGAAATCCTGCTCGAAGTAGGGGATCGACTCGGCCGGGATGTAGCACACGGCGTCAAAGGCGATCTCGCGCAGGCCGTCGTGGACATTGTCGTCCTGCTTCGTCACCTGCCACAGGCAGGGCGCGGTCTGGTAGCCGTCGCCGCCCTCTGCGTAGAAGCAGACGCCGTCCTCCAGCTCATATGGGCCGCCGCCCACGTCGCAGTTGATCATCAGATCGCCGTTTTCAAAGGCGGAGCGCAGCACGATCGCGCTGACCTGCCGCAGAACGCCGCCGTTTGCGGGATCGAGCAGTTCGCCGGACGGGGAATACTCCAGCACGAGCCTGTCGTCGGAATCCTCATAGCCCAGCTCCACGCCCGCCGCGCCGGCAGTGGCAATGCCGGATTCCAGCACGGTCTCCTCGGAATTCAGAATATCCCATGTGCCGTCCTCATGGATGCGGATCCAGAAATTCTGACCGACGTATTCCCAGAGGCCAACATAAGCTGCGAGGTATTGCGTGGAGTCTGAGGCGTAGGGACCGTAGGAGGCGTCCGGCTGGAACTGGAAGCAGTCCTCGCCCTCCCAGTACCAGACGAGCACCGTTTCGGTGCCGTCCTCCTGCCGGAATTCCAGCCGGATGTCGCTGCTGCCGTCGCCGGTCACATCGTCAAAGGAGATGCTCCAGTAATCGGACGCGGCGTTCGGGATTTCAACGGGATAGGTAACGCTGTCAAAGCAGATCTGTTCCGCCTCGTCGTAATAAAATGTCGTCCATTCGCTGCCGATGCAGACGCAGACCGGCGTTTCCACGCCGTCCTGCACGATCGTGCCCCGGTCGTTTACCATGCCCGTGGTGCGCCAGTCCTCGCCCGGCAGCTCCTCCGTCGGGGCTTCCTCTCTGCCGCAGGCGGCGAGGGTCAAGAGGAGTGCAAGGGCCAGAAGCAGGGAAAATGCTCTTTTCATGATTCGATCCTTCCTTTCCGTTTTCTGCCGGGTAAAAAATTCCACCGTACAGAGACATTGTACGGCGGAATGTTCAGAAAGTCTATTAACCAAAGGTTAACCAGACTGCTTTAACAGGGCTGCAAGCTCCTGCCGTTTCCGGCGGGTGTCGCCGTCGATGTGGAGCTTGGCATAGAGCTGGTTCAGATACTGCTTGACGCTGCCCTCGGAGAGGCCGAGCCGCCCGGCGATCTCGCGGTTCGTCAGGCGCTGCGCAAGCAGGTCGGCAAGCTCCAGCTCCCGCGGGGTAAGCCCGGCGAGGGCCGCAGGCCGGGTGCGGCGCGCCTCAGACAGCCTGCCCAGTTCCGCGATCGCCTGCGTGTCCGGGCGATTTTCCAGCAGCGGCGCAAGATAGCGGTAATTCTCCGCAAACGGCAGAATCAGTCCGTCCGGCGCGGCATCGGCCAGAGCCTGCTCCAGCAGCGCCTCGGCCTCGGCGCGTTTGCCGAGCTGCGCATAGGCGGCAGCCGTCTGGATGCGCACATGGAGGGCGACAAGGGCATAGGGGAATCGCGCGCAGGCGGCCAGAAGCGCCTCGCTCCGGCCGATGAGCCGGGCATACTCTCCCTGCGCCAGCCAGACCTGATTTTCGATCATGTCATACATCGGCCGTCCGGGGGCCAGAATGTGGACGGTGTCGAGCCGGTGCAGGCGGAACAGCTCCGGAATGCGCTCCGTATCTCCGCGCAGCGCATCATAATAGGCAGATGGCGTAAAAGATCGGGAGCCATGCGGCGTTGTGCTGCCGCACCAGCCCGGCGTTGCGCTGCTCGCGCGTGTACGGCAGGGAAACGTCCCGGAAAAGCGACAGCCGCAGCGCCAGAAGGTCGCAGCACAGGGCCATGCTCTCCTGCAGAGGCCCGGTGCTCCGGGCGCGCTCCAGCGCAATATGGGCGTCGGCAAAGCGGCACTGCAGAAGCAGCGCCTCCGCACGCATGATCTGCTCCGCCCCGCGGCCGTGGCCGTTCGTGACGCGGTAATAATGCGGCATGCACTCGTCCATCTCGGACAGCTCTGCCTCCAGCGCGCCGGGCGTCCGATGAAACATCATCAGCACGGAGGGCGAGCCGAACGTCCAGCCGCCGCTCCGGCGGATGGTGATGGCCGGACGGGTCATTTTGCTGCTGGCGCTGCGGTGCAGGCGGCTCATGGCCGAAATATCGTTGTAGGATAGGAAGCTCAGGATGAGGTCGCATTCGCCAAGCAGATTTCCGCGCTCGTTCGGCGGCAGCTCCGGGTGCGCGTCCAGCGCGCTCTGCAGCAGCTCGCGCAGCTCCAGCATCTTCGGGATACGGCTCCAGTTGAACATGCAGCGCATCAGCACCAGAATGGCAAGCGGATGTGCCAGCAGCGCGTCCTTCGGGCATTCCTCCAGCGCAGAAAGCACCAGAGCGGGGGCCAGCGTGGAAAGCAGAATGCCGGCGTCCTGCGTCACAGCGTCCAGCAGGGAAGCATAGTCGCCGCAGCGCCGGAAGGAATCCATGGCGTGTAGCATCTGCCCGTGCGCGGCGTACCAGCGCCCATAGCGCGCCCGGCAGGCCCGCTGCCGGGGCTCCGGGAGCGTGCGGAAGACCTGCACGGCGCAGGCCTTCATCATGTGGTGGAAGCGATAGGTCACGCCGTCCGGAAGAAGGCTGGCAAAGGCGTTCTGCGCAGTCAGCGCGCCCAGCAGCTGCTCCGTTTCCGGCTCTTCGGTGACAAAGCGCGCCATTTCCGCCGTGAATTCATCGGCAAGACCGAGCACGGCCAGAAATTCCCGGGTGCGCTGCGGCAGCGGGTCAAGCATGGCGGCCGTGAACATGGCGTAGATATCCGAATTTCCGCCGGCCAGCGTTCCTCGCTCGGCCAGCGAGCGCAGATTGAGGTAGACGGCGGAGAACCAGCCCTCCGTGGAGGTCAGAAGCGCGGTCAGCTGCGACTCGGACAGCGCGGAGCCGCAGCGGCGGGCATAGACGGCCAGCTCCTCGCGGCCAAGCCGGAGCTGCTCCGCGCCGATCCGGTGCAGGCGGATGCCCAGACGCAGCTGCGCGTCGGCTGGCAGAAAGCGGTCGCGCCCGGCAACGATGAGGTGGACGTTTTCCGGCAGGCGGTTTGCAAGCGTGCACAGGAAATCTGCGACGCGCGCATCGGCCAGCAGGTGAAAATCGTCGAGGAAGAGATAGCACGGCTCCGGCCCGGCCAGCCCGCGGCACAGGCCGTCCGCCAGCAGCCCTGCGCCCGCGGCATCGACAGGGCAGTCGTAGTCACGCAGGAACGGGAACCCGGCGTGGGCAAAGGCCTCCTGCGCGCTTCGCCAGAGAATGGCAAGGTGGGCGGAATAGACGCTGATGCGGATACAGTATGGCGGCGCCTCTCTGGCGAGAAACCAGTTGACGGCCGTCGTCTTGCCGTAGCCCATGGGTGCAACGACCGCCGTCAGCGCACAGCGGGAGACCGGCCGCAGGCTCTCCTGCAGCCGCCCGGAAATATAGATCGTGTTAAGATCATGCCTGATGCGCGCCATCCGCTCACCTCCGTGCTTCCTGCGCTGCAGAGCAGGGAAGCATTACGGTCGCGGTAAAGAAGCCGTGGTCCACCGTGAAATCTGACATACCATGATATTCCTCTGTGATCAGGCGAATGCTGCGGATGCCGAAGCCATGCAGTGCGCGGTCCCGTTTGGTGGTCTTCAGCTCCGGATTTGCAGCAAGTACATCGGAATCGACCCGGTTCATGACGCAGCAGAACAGATGATTCTGTTTCATACGCAGGCATACACGAATTTCCGGCTGGCGGACATGAGCGCTGGCCTCCAGTGCGTTGTCCAGCAGGTTGACGAGCAGACTGCAAAGATGCGAACCTTCGACCGGAAGCTCCGGCGGCAGAGCTGCCTCCAGCACGATAGGGATCCCCTCCCGTTCTGCTGATTTGGCCTTTGACCAGAGAATGGCGTTTACGAGCTGATTGCCGCTGTCGAGCCGATTCGTCAGCTCGTCCGCTGCGGTTTCATATTGTGCATAATAGGCATCCAAAGCGGCGTAGTTCTTTGTCCGAAGAAGGTGACGGACGTAGATCGCCTGATTTTTCGCTTCGTGCCGAAGCTTGCGGAAATCCAGATACAGGGACGAAAGTTCGTCCGCATGCTGCAGCTGCAGGGCATATTGCTGCGCCATGCGGGCTTTTTCGGCCGAGGCAACACGCAGGCGGACCATCTGCATGGTGATGGTGAAAAACACCGCCAGCTCTACAAGGAACAGAAAATACAGTAGGACGGTGACGGCGGGGTAGACCTGTGCCTTTACAAAGAACTGATTCAACAGACGGCCTATGGCATAGAAGCACCAGAGAAACAGACAGCACCGCCCGGCAGAGGCTGGGAGCATGTTGGTGATATCGCGGGATTGGCGAACGGAGAACAGACTAATCGCAGCGAACAGCAGCAGAATGATACTCTCGGAGATCAGCTGCTCACGAATCGCAAACTCCGTGACCACAACAATGTGGTGCTCGAAGGTATAGATCACATAGGTTGCAAGGATCTGGCAGAACTGCATTGTGATCAGAACGTGCGACAGCAGAAACAGCGAAAGCTGCCACGGCTGCCGCAGGGCGATCCGCCAGAACAGCAGCATCGTCAGTCCATTCATGAGGACGTAACGCAGCGTGAATGTTGTTTCCGTAAAATATCGATTGACAAGATAATATGCCAGCCCCTGCAGCAGGCCGGAGGTCAGAAAGAGCCACCAGAAGCGCGCAGCGGTGCGGACTGCTGCGGCAGGGCGCTTCAGCAATCCCCATGCCAGAAAAAAGTTGAGGAGCGCCGCTTCAAAAATATATTTGCCGGTCATGAATGCAAGATTGGCCAAGGAATACCCTCCTAAAAATCCAGAAAACCGCTGTCCCGCCGGTGGCAGGCCATAAAGCGGCTGATCACGTCCTGATAGCGGTGCTTGCTCAGCGGGAGCCTCTGTCCGTCGGTCAGAAGCACATGATCCTTCTGAATGCGCGCGATTGCGCGGTAATTTACAAGATAGCTCTTATGAATGCGCAGAAAACCGGCCGGGGCCAGCAGCTCCTCGGCTGCGCTGATGGTATAGCGGAAGCTCACACGCTCCTGCGCCAGCACGACAGTCAGCGTCTGGTTCAGGACCTCTGCATAACGGATGTCCTCCAGCGGGAATTGGTACAGGTCCTTTCCGTCCTGAAATACGACATTTGCGCTGCGCTGCAGATGGCGCAGCACGGCGCCGACGGCGTCGTCGATCTCAGCTTCAAAGTAGGTCTTGCGCAGAAAGCGGAGCGGCCGGACCTGCAGGGCACGGAACACCAGCTCATCCTTGTTGGAGAGAAAAAGAATGGCAGGTGCGGGCTCCTGCGCAGTGAGCAGCTTAGCCAGCGAGATGCCGTCGAGTCCCGGCATGTCGATGTCCAGAAAAACAACGTCAAAGACGGCACCCTCCCGGAGTACTGCTGCAAGCTGCAGCGGGTCAGCGTAATCGGCGAGCGCAGCGTTGACATTCTGGCGGGAAAATGCGTCGAGGATCCCTACGTCGAAAATCTGCCTGGCTACCGTTTCGTCGTCACAATATGCAATGCGCAGTTTCATGCCGATCCCCTCCGTGCTTCTATTATACCATACGTCAAATTCGGCCGCAACCGCAAAAGGGCCCGCCGCGGTGTGCGGCAGGCCCAGAGAATGCGCTGCGTTACTGAATGCCGTTGGTGGCGATGAGCGTCTGGAAGCGGAGCAGGAACGTCGCCGCCTGCGCACGCGTTGCAGTGCCGGCGGGATCGACGCAGAGCTGCCCATTCAGCTCCAGACCTTTCAGCAGGCCGCTCTGCGCTGCCCATGCCGTGGCCTCCTTCGCATAATCAGAGACAGAAGCGGCGTCCGCAAAGACGTCCAGTGCTGCGGGGTTGGAAGTGACCTCGCCAAACTGCTGCGCATAGCGGTACAGCATGGTCACAAGCTCTTCGCGCGTAATGGCACGGTCCGGGGCAAACTCCGTATCGGAGATGCCGTTGACGACCTTGTTCTCGCGTGCCCACACCACAGCCTCAGCATACCATGCGTCGGCCGCAACATCGGCAAACTGTGAGCTGCCGGTCACGGCCGGAGAACCGGCCATGCGGTGCAGGACCATCGGGAGCATGGCGCGCGTTGCTGCAGCATTCGGAGAGAACTCCGTTTCAGACGTTCCGAGGAACAGACCGTCCTGTGCGGCCGCCTGCACGGAATAGTAATACCAGTCCTGCTTCGCCACATCCTCAAAGCGGCTGTCCTCCTGTACGGTCAGGGAGCCGTCAGCGTTGCGGCTGAACTGAGAGAGGAAACGCCACATGATCTCGGCGGAGGCAGGCAGAACATTATGGGAGACGTTGTAGATATCCACAAGCTTCGTGTAGACAACGCCATCCTCTTTACTTGCAAGGAAGTGTTCATTCAGCACAGCACGCTCATCAGCCAGACGGATGCTGTTGTCCAAATCAAATTCCGCGCCCCAAAGGCCGCCAAGCTCCGTGTTGTAGGCGTATTCAAAGCCGTTGACGGTGCCAAGGTTGGACAGGACCTGCGCGGCGATCTCAGTGTCGCGTGGGAAGATCTTATAAAAATCATTCTGACCGAGCAGCATGTAGGACGGCATGGTGTATTCCGGGGTCGATGCATTGAAGTGCGAGAAGACCGGCTCGTACAGGCCGATGGCCGCGATTTTATCGGAATAGGAGCAGGCAAGATCATACGACAAGCGCGCACCCTTGGAGAAGCCGGTCGCATAGACGCGGGAAGGATCGATGGCGTAACGCTCCTCAAGCATATCCAGCAGGTCTGCGACGGCATTTGCGTCGTTTTCCGTGTTGTAAAGGCCGTTGACGGAGACAACAAGGAAGCCCTCTTTTGCCGCTAGAACAGGCCAGGTCGTATTCTGCGCGATGGCCTGCGGATGCATGCCGCTGCCGTGGAGCACGAAGACGAGCGGATACTTTTCCGTCTTGCTGCTGCGGTCGACGGTTTCCGGCGTGTACATATAGTATTCCAGCTCGCCGACATCGCCGTACTTTGTTTCGAACGTCTCAACTGTTTCAGAGACGCCGATCTCGTCCCAGTAATAATACGGCGTGCGGAACGCGACCTTATTGTTCACAAACATGACGCTCGTGTGGCGGACGGACTCCCAGCCCTCGGAGACGAGCTGCGCCGTGAAGCCGTTTTCGGCATAGACATAGCCAGCGCCGAAGATATCGCACCACGAGTACCATTCTGGCATGTAGTAGGTCGCACCGTCCGTGTCCAGATACTGCTTGGCGAACGCAGCGGCAGAGCCTTCTGCAAAGATGTAGTGGCGGAAGCGGCCGGTATGGAATTTGCCCTCTTCGCTGATGCCATGGGAGTAATCCGTGCCGTAGAAGTAGTTGTCACTGGCGTTGCCTGCGAGCGTCTGCATCATGGCGTAGTCGGCCTCGGTCCACTCGGAACCGTTCGACGGGCTGACGAACAGAACGGTGCAGCTCTCCTCATCGGCAATCGCGCGGAAGCCGAACGTGTTGAGTGCGGCGTTTGCGCTTTCCACCGTGAAGCCCTTATCCGCAAGGACATACAGAAGCGGGGTGTTATTGCCGCGG
>ENA-ORUO01002159-ORUO01002159.1-human-gut-metagenome-genome-assembly--contig:-NODE-2159-length-16365-cov-2.724525_pt1 | contig 16365 bp, 17 predicted proteins | sample MGYA00242082_ERZ509215 | MGnify/ENA primary metagenome ERZ509215 (study PRJEB26280, sample SAMEA2338829) | human gut metagenome | biome: human gut; feature: human-associated habitat; material: faeces... | reverse complement strand
ACTATGCGTACATGAACATTGTTCATTTTTGTTCAAAAAATTTCCCACAGCAATTGTGGGAGAATTTTAATACAACGTTTTCTTTACAAGCATCAATACTGATGATGGATCATAATCCTGACGGATCATCGACACAAGAATCAGGGAAAACAGTATGTCTGCAAATTTTTTCTCTGTGAATTCCTGGTCAAATACATCTGCACGGACCTTTGGATCATTTTCTAAGACCTCACATAATCCATTCAGAATATGTCCCCATGTCTTCATCATTCTTTTCTTCCCACTTGTTTTTTCATCTCTCATAAAACCAAATGAATGTAATGAGAAGAACCCAGGAAACTGACGATTACCGTATTCTAATCGTTCATAGATCCATGAGATACAAGATTCGACATCGTGAAAGACCTGTTCATCTTCCGGATGAAAAAAGATTTCATGCCAAATACTCTCTATTGTATCACTGAGCAAATCTGCCTTGGATTCATAATAATTATAAATAGTACCTGCTGATACAGAACATCGGGACGCAACAGCCCGTATACTTACGGCAGCCCATCCATTCTCCTTTATCAGATCTCTGCTGGCAGCTAATATGTCTTCTTTTGAAGTAGCAAGATGATTCACGATCTCACCTCCGATATCTCATTTCTGTATTCTAAATTTATAATGAACACTGTTCATTTTGATAATATACAGCACTCAGGTAGGCTTGTCAAGACATTTAACTATTTCTTTTGTGTTTTATTTTATGTTGATTTCAATCGACATATTTGTTATCATATGTTCAGGCTTTGTGCCTGGGTGCTACTTCACACTGACGTGAATGGCGGTTCGCTTTGCGCGGAGAGTATTAAATAGCTCCGATTACATAGATCATCTCTCTTGAGAAATCTTGGAAAGGAGATCTAGCTTATGCTGACCATTACTGACCTGATTGCAGTGATTTCACTGTGTGCGACTTTTTATAGTCTTGGTTACGTGCGTGGAAAGCATGATTCCAAGACGCAAAAATAACCGCCCATCGTCCTGAGAAAACATGAGCGGTTATTTACACTTATAAACTATCAGGCGAACCGTCATCGGTAGCACCTTTTCTATTTATTATATTAGCATTTCTTTTTTCTTATGTCAAATAGATCTTTTCAGCATTACCAGCATTGTAATAAAGCATAAACTTCCGCCAATCACATTAGATATAGGCTCTGCCAAGAACACCCCTTTTGTTCCCATGTGAAATGCATACGGAAACAAATATGTAAGCGGCACAACGATAAATACTTTTCTAAGTAGCGAGAAGAAGATTGCCTGCTTCTTTTTGTTCAATGATTTGAAAACGGTCTGACCAACATATTGCAGATCCATAAATATAAATGCTGCGAAATATAGTTTCAGTGCGCCCACGCAATCAGCAAGCAGTTCTCTATCCGTGCTGAAAATTCCAATCAGAAATTCCGGTTCAAAAATAATCACGCTCCACGCAATTGCTGTATAGATCAATATCATACAAGTCAATACGCAGATAGCTTTCTTGACTTTCTTCGGACGCTGAGCTCCATAATTATAGCTCAAGATCGGAGAAGTTCCTTCATTGATAGCATAGATCGGAGTTTCCACCATCTGACGAACACTTGATACGATCGTCATAACAGAGATATATACATCACCGCCAATTCCTGATAAGACGCTGTTACAACATATTGTTACCAGACTATTGGTCAGCTGCATGATAAACCCTGCACTTCCAAGGCTCACAATATTCTTCGCATCATCTCTACATGCTTTCCATTCTCCTTTTGACAGCACCCGCACTTTCAATTCCGCTTTCTTTCTCAAGAAATAAAATACATATGCTGCCGATAAAGTCTGGGAGATGATTGTTGCGATCGCCGCTCCTTTTATGCCTAAATTCAATCCAAATATAAACAATGGGTCCAGAATCAGATTAGCAACGGCTCCAATTGTAACAGATAACATTCCTGAAGTTGCATATCCCTGCGCATTAATAAATGGGTTCATCCCTGTTGCAATCATAGATGGGACTGTTCCGATCAAATAAATCATCATGTATGGATATGCGTAAGACAGCCCTTCTTCCGACTCCCCGAACAACACCAGAATCGGACTTGCGAACAGCATTCCAATCACCATCAATGTCACTCCACAAATGCACAGCATTGAAAATGATGTATTCATGATCGCTTCTGCTTTTTTTATGTTTCCTTTGCCTCGGTTAATTGAAAATAACGGGGCACCGCCACTTCCAAATAAATTGCTGAATGCAGTGATGATCACAATAATTGGAAAGCACAAGCCCACTGCTCCAAGCGCTGTTGTTCCTACTGATGGGATCCTGGCAATATAAATCCGATCCACAATGTTGTACAAAAGACTCAGTATCTGAGCCACAAGCATCGGTAACGCTACTCCCAAAATATTTCCTGTAACCGTTCCGTGGTCAAAATCAATCTGTTTCATCTTTATAATATTATCTTAAACCAATCTTTCTCTTCAAATTCAACAACCGTACAATCATTTGCATAAGTACATTCCGGAAGTACGATCATTGCATGAAGTACCTCATTATTCGCCGGAAGTGGACATAGATGCCAGATCGCTGCATTGATCTTTACCATGCATCCCTTTGGTACAAGGAAAGCCTTCGCAAGTTCCGGAACCGGTGTTCCGCCGGAAGCAGGTGCAACATGGATAAGCATGTCGTCATCAAGAGCAACAATCCCTTCCCATGTAGTTGTATGATATTCCGCCATCTTGACAATTCTTTCGTCCTTGCGAACTTCAATCGGTGAAAATGCCATTGTTCCAACACAGGTTCCTGAGATGCGGTCTGGATAGAATTTATGAATCTCTCCCTCCAGTGGATATCCCTCTGGTTCTGTCATACTGCAAAATGTTCCGTACGGTGCAAAATCTGCTGCATTAATCTTTACTGCTTTTACTTCTCTCATCGAGTAAGTCCTCCTTTGTTTTAATATAATCGTATCGCTGATGGAAAGCAGACCAGCTTGCTCCACTCTCACTACCAACTCATCACGTCTAGTATATCATAATCAGGACCAATAGCGGGTGGTTTTTTGTTTCTATGGATTCTGGTCTATTGACTCTATACAAGGAAAACCGAATCACTGCGGAAACAGCTCTGGAGTATGATGCAAATCCGGAAATGTTGAAACGTAAAATGTAACGTCTTCTTTCCGGCAAGAATTGCCACACCTGTGTCAAAAATCTCAATCTGATTTGTCGCTTTATTCAAATCAATGTCATTTTTCACATAAGAACCTCCACTTTTCTTTCGTAAATCAATATAACCCACTGGAAGAAGACCTTCTGTACATCTTCAACCCTCTGGAACTTCGAGATTTCACAATGGGACTCTTGTGCAGTATCTCCAGTGCAGACCTTATGCCTTGTGCATTTAAATGCGTAGTCACCTTAAAACCACAGGAACACACAGAGAACTTCCGCCATCAGTTGCTTTTTACAAAGAAGGATCTTAAACGGTTAGAACAACTTAATATGCTGTTGGTGGATAATAAAGATAATTAACATACAGTGAAAGGGTTCGGCATCTTGCCGAACCCTTCGTTTTCATCTGACATATCACCGCAAAACTACTGCGGATAAAATCATAAATCCTACAATTGATACCATCGTGTATACCGAAATCGCTGATGAGTAGGCAACATCTATCTTTTCACATATCTCTGATTTCTGCTACGTGGCTTGTCAGGAACTGTCATTCGTATCAATTGAAGTTCCATTGCCGGATTCAGATAATTCTTGCGAAATGATTCCTTTGACTTTAGCCCCAACAACTCCATCAAAGTAACTGCGGTGTACGGAACTTCGTCATAATCCCATGTATGTGCTTTAATTCTTCAATATCATAAGGATCGATCTCATTTATTTTCTCATATGCTTCGTATGCGTTCTTTACTTCTTGTATTTCCTTTTGTTCTCCAAGCACAAGCTTTCCATCTATGACATCTCTTACCTGTCCGATCGTCAATGAATTTGCCTCGATTTTCAAAGAAGAATAGATTGATTTAACTCTGTTATTTTTTCTCAAATGTGGCTTTGACTCCAGATTTTTTCCAGTAGTGATTCTTCCTACTTTTTCAGAAATTGATGCGACTAAATCCAGCATTGTATTTGTAAGTTTGAATGGTGGTGCATAAGTATTCATATCATTTCCCCTCGTATAACTTACTTATTATCTTGTACGTTTTCTTACTATATTATACTAGATTTTTATTTATTTTACTATAACTTGCTTGTTATCTTGTACGTTTTCTTGTCTTTTATTAATTTGCGAACATATCAAGACTTCTCTCCACATTTTCCTCAAATTATCATCACAATCAACATTTTCTCTTGACAATTCCTCAAATCTTCATATAATTATCTATGATAATTAACCTTGGTAACTATATAGGAGTTTTATTATGACAAATAAAAAAATCAAACGCATGCTCGATGCATGTTATCAGGCAAAGCGAATTCATGAGATGCTCCCTCCGCTGCCGGAAGGTATCATGTCATCTCACATCCGCTATATGGATATGATCCAGGAGCTTCAGAAACAGAACGACCATGTAAAAGTTTCTGATCTGAGTGACGTTCTGAACATCCCGCGACCGGGTGTCACAAGGACAATAAAAGAAATGGAGAAGAAAGGATTAGTTCAAAAGATCTCCTCTCCGGATGACGGACGTGTCACATACTTGTCTTTGACCGAACATGGTAAGGAGCTATCTGAAAAGTATAATGAAAATTATTTTAATGAGCTACTTCCTTACCTTGATGCTATATCTGACACTGAAGCCGACTGTATGATCCGGACAATTCAGAAATTTTACGACATCATGTGTGAAAGGAGCATTCAAAATGACAGATAAAACTGCTGATTTTACACAAGGAAGTATTTTAAAGAAACTGGTGGCATTTATGCTGCCTGTGCTTGGTGCACTGATCCTTCAGGCAGCATATGGAGCGGTTGACCTTCTGGTCGTTGGAAGATTTGGTTCTACCTCCGGGCTTTCTGCTGTTTCTACCGGAAGCCAGGTTCTGAATCTGGTTACTTTCGTAGTTGTCCAGTTTGCTATGGGTATCACGGTTCTGATCGCGCGTTATCTCGGCGAAAAGAAACCGGAACAGATTGGCTCCGTCATTGGCGGTGCTGCAATTGTATTTACAACGATTTCAGTTGGATTGTTCATCGTTATGGTTTGTTTTGCACACCCGATCGCAATCCTGATGCAGGCACCTGCTGAAGCTGTCGAATTGACTACTGTTTACATCCGTATCTGCGGTGGCGGAATCTTCTTTATCGTCGCTTACAACCTGCTTTCCGCAATTTTCCGTGGACTCGGAGACAGCAAGTCTCCTCTGCTTTTTGTACTTGTCGCATGCATCATAAATGTTTTCGGTGACTTGATACTTGTTGCAGGTTTCCACATGAACGCAGCCGGTGCCGCAATTGCAACTGTTTTCGCCCAGGCAGTCAGTGTTGTCTTCGCAGTAGTTCTTCTTATCAAAAAGAATTTGCCGTTTAAGATTATGAAAAAAGACTTCTGCCTGAATCCACAGTGCAAGAAATTCCTCATTATTGGACTCCCTCTTGCACTCCAGGAATTCCTGACACAGATGTCATTCCTCGCACTCTGCGCTTTTGTAAACCGGCTCGGACTGGAGGCTTCTTCTGGTTACGGCGTTGCCTGCAAAATCGTAAACTTTGCAATGCTGGTACCTAGCGCACTTATGCAATCTATGGCTTCTTTCGTCTCTCAGAATGTCGGTGCCGGAAAATCAAAGCGTGCAAAGAGATCTATGTCCACCGGAATCGGAGTCGGCCTGGTTGTCGGATGTTTCGTCTTCGCTCTTGTATTTCTTAAGGGAGATGTCCTGTCCGGATTCTTCTCTACGGATGTCAACGTTATTCAGAATGGCTTTGCTTACTTGAAAGGATTCGCACCGGAAACGATTTTAACAGCCGTCCTCTTCAGCATGATCGGTTATTTTAATGGAAATGATAAGACGCTCTGGGTTATGACACAAGGACTCATCCAGACACTGCTGGTCCGTCTGCCAATGGCATACATCATGAGTATCCAGCCGAATGCCAGCCTGACAAAGATCGGTCTTGCTGCACCGGTTTCTACAGCAGTTGGAATTATGTTGAACGTTGGATTTTATGTTTATTTAAATCGAAAAAAATAGCCCCCTGCAACCGCTGCCACCGGCATTACAACCACGCAGGCGATTGCTCCGAAGATCATTGAGGCACAATTTTCAAACATGATTTTAGAATTCAACAGTAGTTCAAACGAATATCCCTGCATCCGCAGATAGGAAAAAAGCAGAAGTGATTCTCCTAAATATGCAAACAGAAGTGTATTCACCGTTGTTCCGGTCACTTCTTTTCCTATCTGCATTCCGCTGTGAATCAGTTCTTTAAAAGTCATATCTTCTTTATGGCTTTTCACTTCATAAACAGATGTGGTAACTGTCAGTGCCATATCAAGAACAGCTCCAAGAGTACTGAGAAGTATAACAGAGACAGCAACATTTCTCATACTGATATTCAGGTTCATATTATAATAAAATACATCTTCTCCAACCTGTTGTATCTCGTTAAGACCTCCCGCCTCACTTCTCCATACAACGATATATATGAAGAAAAACAGCAACAGCATTGTGATCATAGTTGCCAGAAATGCACTCCATGTCTTTCCATTTCTACCATTTTGATAGAACACGTAATACAGGAAATGACAACGCCGACACAAACCGTAACGAGAAGAACAGGAACTCCTGATGCCATAAGCCAGATTGCAAGACTTAAGATCAACAGATTTCCACACAAAGCAATAAGCGAAACGACACCTCTGTCTCCACCGACGACCATAATTAAAATCAGTAAAATCAATCCAAGTGTTATCAGCATTTTCCTTCTCCCTGCACCTTTCTTGCTTTCTTCTGTCTATGAAACATTCCTGGAACCTTTATCATCACAGAAGTAACCAAAATAGAAATCGGTATTGCCAGAACAATTCCTATACTTTCCACCAGGAATCTGCACAATTCACATGGAATGTGCAATTTTATAATAGTAATTAAACTCACATCATTATTCATTCGAATCAGACACATTGGGATCAGTCCACAGCTAAAGACAAACAACAGCACATTTATCATCGTTCCCATAATGTCATATCCAATTTCTCTTCCTGATTTAAATAATTCCAAAAATGTCACTTCCGGCTTCTTTTCAACGATTTCACTTAAGGATGCAGCAATGGCGACCGCCACATCCATGATTGCTCCCAGTCCTGAGATCAGGATTTCTGCATGGAAAATTTCATCCGGATTTTCAATACTTCCAAGATACTCCATGGTCGAATAATCAAGATCTTCTGCATGATGGATTACAACATCAAAGATTCCCATGATCATTACAAGAACAATCAATGTTGTAAAAAGTGCTGCCCATGTCTTTTTATGAATCCCGTTTAATCCAACCAATGTAATAACCGCAAAAAGAATCACCAGCCTGCTGCACATTTCCAGCACATTTGATGTATCTCCCGCTTTCCAAAAACCAATTGAAAAAACAGTAACATTAAAAATAACGGTCAATATCGTAAGCGCACCCTGTCTTCCTGCAACGATAATTAATATAAACATCAGAAATCCTATGAGTATCATAAGCTCTGTATCTCGTTTCAGTCCACGAATTCCAGAACCCATTCTCTTGCTTGTTCCATTGAGCAGTACCTTATCTCCCTTATGATATGGCTGTTTCATCATTCCGGTATACGTGTACTCATTCGTAAAACTTATTGTCTTTCCCTTGTTTTCCCCATTTAGGATTACTCCCTGGATGTTCTGCTTATATTTTTTCTCCTTCGTTCCTCTGGTTCCGGTCTCTTCTCCTGAGACACTGGTTTCGACCTTTGTCAGTTTTGCAATGGGTGTGCTATACAACCATGCATCATTTGCAACAAAGATAATACACAGCAGATACAATATGCCAAGGATACAATATAACTTTCTTTTCTTGCTTTGTTTTACAAATTCCAACATTACTTTACTTCCATCTCGAATCTATCAAAAATCATTTTTTTATTTTAACGCAAAAAATTTTATTGTCAAGGTGAATTTGAAAATGATTTTCATGTTAAAAGAACAGGACAACACGCTAACGCGCACTGCCCTGTTCTTCTTTTCTCTATTCTACTTTGCTTCTCCCTCCGGGAAAATAATTTTATTCACGAAGAAGAATACCACCATCGACACTCCTCCGTTGAGCACGGTTGTTCCGATATTGTAAAGCCATCCAGGTACGAACATTCCTGCTACTGCAACCCAGATACAGTTAATTGAGTTTACAATACATGTAACAATACAAAATGCAATCAGATACCAGAACGCCTGATACCAGATCTTTCCTTTGCTGCGGAACACAAAGCTTCTCTGGATTGGGAAGTTGATGCACTCGCCAATGAACATTGCGATCATGTATGCACAGAAGTACGGCAGTCCGCCATGCGCCGCATCATATCCGATGATATTCCATTTAAATGTCTCACCGAATAATGTAATGTCGATTCCCGGGAAACCGAAATCAATATTCGGAAGTCCTGCAAACGCAAGTGGCAAAAACAGCAGCATTACATATTTAAGTACAGTGATCAGATTACTTACGATTACGAACAATCCGCCTTCTCTTATCCATTTTGAAGCACTCGGATGTTTCTCTGCAAAACGATTCCATATGTTGTTTAGCTTATTCATTCTACATTCTCCATTCTTCTAAGATTCTAGATTCTCTTGTCCTCCCTTGGACTTCGTATCTATATCCTAACATGGATTACATGCCTATCTATTATACTTACATAACCTGCACTTTTTCTGCATAAACTGTAAACTTAATCTCCTTGTTCTTCTTTAATCGGAATCAAAATTTTCAAGTCAAACCAGTTCTCTTTTGTATCGATCGTGACTGCCCCGCCGTATTTATTCACTGTATAACGAATACTCTTCATTCCGTATCCATGATACTTTTTGTCTTTCTTTGTCGTCGCAATATTTCCATCCTGGTACTGCAGTTTTTCTTCACAGTAATTCTCGAACTTAAGAATCAAAAATGCCTTCTGTCTGGATACTGTCACATGGATCAGTCTCTTTTCCTTATCCGGTATTTTCATCTCGCATTCGATCGCATTATCGAGTGCATTTCCAAAGATACTGCAGATATCCATAACATCCATAAAGTCTAACAGCGTTCCGTCTGCCACACAGGTAAATGTAATTCCATTCTTATTACAATACAGACTTTTGCTCGTCAGCACAGTATCAAGTACCTTATTTCCGGTTTTATTCTGTGCTTCATACTGACGGATCTCCGCCTCCATCTCATCCAAAAATGCTTCTCTTTTCTGAGGATCTTCCTCACTTCTCAACACCGCAATCTGATGTTTCAGATCATGATATTTGTAATTGATCAGTTCAATACTTTCTTTTGACTGCACATACTGTGCATACTGATTCTGAAGTACATTCTGAACTGCCTCAAGCTCTTTTCTTGCCCGCAGCTCACAGCATTGCATGAGATGTGCGTACAGAATCGCAATTCCGGCCAAATCCACGATCGTACGAATATTTGCTATCTCAAATGAATACCTTCCGGAAAATGGAGTATTTACCGTGAGATAACTGATGTTGCTGACAGCGAATACAGATATTGCAATCAAAAATGCTGACAAGCATTCTTTCCAGCCAATCTCCATCTGTCCGTCTTCCGGGAAATGTACATGCAAGATCTTGTACAGAATCACACTGATCAATCCGTATCCCAAAATGAGAGCTGACCATTCTTTCCACCATACTCCCGATTGTGCTATGCCGAAGTAACAGACAAACTGCCATTCGATCGATGCCATGAATTCTGCCACAACAAATGCGATCAATACGCCATAGACCGCATCTGTTACTTCAATCGAACAGGATACATAAATGAAAAGCAGCATAAGAAGCACGGCTCCGATCATACACGGAAGCCAGAAGAACAGGCTGACATCTTCCGTCAGTACCATGAATCCACTCTGCACAGCAAGCATCACCGCCATGATCACACCTGTCTTTATTTTTGAAAATCTCTTTTTAAATGGCAGGATAAATATCATGCATGCAAGCCACTCTGCAATTGCCGAGTAAAGTCTTGGGATATCCGGTATCAAGTGATCGATCATTTTATCACCTCTCCCCAATATCTTGTCAAAGCTTCCATGAATTCCTTTTTACGTGCACGGCTCAACACCAGCTCTTCGCCTTTTACTACCGCACAGTTGTCCTGAATCCGGTCCACATGCTGCAGATTAATCAGATATCCTTTATTTCCTCTGCAGAAATTCATCCCTGAAAGCTTTTCATCCATCTCTTTCATTTTCCCGGTCGTCTCATAATCCCCAAGAATCGTATGAAGGATCAACGTATGTCCCTGACTTTCAATATAGTAAATATTTGCGATGTTAATACGCACCATACCGCCTTTTATATTTACCATAATGACCTTTGCTTCTCGCTTTTTCATACGTTCGATTGCACGGTTCAATCTCTGTGAAAATGCGAAATAAGATACCGGTTTTAATACATAATCCAGCGCATCTACCGCGTAACCTCTGATCGCATACTGTGCCATGTTTGTAATAAAGATAATCACAACTTCACTGTCCATCTTGCGAATCTCTTCCGCAGCAGACATTCCATCCATGAATTTCATCTCAACATCCATAAGGATAATATCAAATTGGGACTTGTATTTATTTACAATCTGATCTCCGTCTGAATAGATTGTGATATCGAATGCTTCATAGTTTTCCGCCTCATATTGATGCAGAAATTCTTCCAGCTGTTTTGCATACATTGCTTCGTCTTCTACAATCGCAATTTTGATCATTAGGGTACCCCCTTGTATGTGTTTTCTGTAGATTTATATTCTATGATTTTCCCTCTTATAATAAAGGAATTTTCATTCTGTCACAAGTCATATATAACATGAAAACAGGATTGTCCTGTTTCTATCTGTCCAATCCTGTCTTTCATTTAATATATTACGCCTCTGCATAATCTACATTTTATTCTCTGTTGATTGCAGCTTTAATCAGATGAGCTGTTCCTTTGATTCGATGTCCATTCGCCATCTCAGTCAATGCTTCTGCCATTTTCATCGTCACAACACCGCCTGTCATTTTTGCATACCCGCGGATTGGCATATTGTAGTTGAATAAGACGTTCAGGTTCGGTTTTCCCTTCCAGTCACTGATCTTCAAAAGCAGTTTCAGTGCAGCACAGAGCAGTTTTCCAAGAATTCCTTTTCCGTAATACAACTGGCAGACTGCATCGTTCATTCGGATCTCACCGCTCCAGCTTCCATCCGGAATCTCTCTTCCATACAGAATACGGAATTTTTCGTCTGAAATGTCTTTAATCTTGCCGCTGAAATATTCCGGCAGTTCTTCTTTCTTGTAGCCACCGTTTTCAACAGTACCTTTTACGTCTAAAGCACCTTCCAGAACCATCTGCTGCGCATTTTCACCGATCATGATCTGATAAGTACCGCTTTCAATCTCCCAGCTATCTGTTCTTGTATCATAAAAACGGAATGTCTTATCATCAAATCCGATTCTTACTTCCTTTTCTTCTCCCGGCTGAAGCTCTACTCTTACGAAACCTTTCAACTCGCGAATCGGTCGAAAGACAGTCTCAGAAGATTTTCCAACATACAGCTGTGCGATCTCAGTTCCTGACACATTGCCTGTATTCTTAATTGTAAATGTCACACCTTCTGTATCTATTTTCAAATCTTTATATTCAAAGGTTGTATAGCTCAATCCATAACCAAATGGGAAACGCATTGTTTTTCCGACTGTTGTGTAATAACGGTATCCAACGTAAAGTGATTCTCTGTACTCACTGCTTCTTTCTTTGCTTGGGTAATATGCGTATGCCGGTGTATCCTCGTAATGGAGCGGGTAAGTCTCATTCAGCTTACCTGACGGATTTACTTTTCCGGTCAGAACATTCATCATTGCTGACGCGCCTGCCTGTCCGCCAAGATAACCATGTACGATTCCTTTTACATATGGATACCATGGCATCTCGATCGCTGATCCGGCTGAAAGAACTACGATTATATTCTTATTTACTGTTGTAAGTTCATTAAGTAATGTCTCCTGTGCGGCCGGCATGGACATATGTGTACGGTCAAGTCCTTCGGATTCGCTGATTTCATCAAGTCCTCCGAAGAAAAGTACGATATCCGCCTTCTTTGCAAGTTCTACTGCTGCCTTTGTCAACTTTTGATTCGGTTTTCTGTTGCGAATATATCCCTGCTCATATGCAACAACATCCAAATCTGTTGATCCAATCACATCAAGGATTGCTTCCGGCTGTTTTGCAGAATTTACAAGCGATGACCCGGCTCCCTGATATCTTGGGACTTTCGCGAAATCACCGATCACTGCAACTTTCGTTCCCGGTTTCAACGGAAGGATCTGATCCTCATTTTTCAGGAGAACAATACTTTCCTCTGCCGCTTTTCTTGCCAGGTTATGATGCGCTTCCACATCAAATGTTTTTCCCTTTGCGTCTTCTGTTGCCTGATGTGTTGAGAAGATTACATTTAAAAGCTCATCCAGTCTCTGATCCAATACCGCTTCTTCAAGATCACCATTCTCAACCGCATGAATGATATCATACATTCCTGATTTTCCTGTTCCTGGCATCTCAAGATGGCTTCCGTTCTTCACGCCAAGTGCATGGTCGTTACTTCCGCCCCAGTCAGACACGACAAATCCGTCAAATCCCCACTCATCTACAAGAATTTCCTGTAGCATGTGGCTGTTTTCATTTGCATAGACTCCATTTACTTCATTATAAGAAGACATGATGGACTTTGATTTACCTTCCTTGATTGCAATCTCGAATCCGGTTGTATAAATCTCACGGAACGTTCTTTCGTCTACGACAGAATCGTTCGCCATACGGCGCAGCTCCTGACTGTTTGCTGCAAAATGCTTTGGACAAGCTGCAATACCCTTGCTCTGGATTCCACGGACATATGCTGCTGCCATCTTTCCTGCATGATACGGATCCTCTGAAAAATACTCAAAGTTTCTTCCACACAGCGGACTTCTCTTGATATTAAGTCCAGGTCCGAGGATCACATTGACTCCCATTGTCACTGCCTCTTCCGCAAGTGCTTCCCCGATTTCCTCTCCAAGTGCTTCATCCCAGCTGTTTGCCACTCCTGCCGCTGTCGGAAAACAAGTTGCCGGAAGACTGGCATTCAATCCCAAATGATCTCCCGCTCCTGCCTGTCTTCTCAACCCGTGAGGTCCATCAGACATTACCATCGACGGAATTCCATATTTTTCAAAATCAACGGTCTCCCATGTGTTCTTCCCTGACATCATAACTGCTTTCTCTGCCAGTGTCATTTTTCTGATCAACTTTTCATATTTCAGACTCATTTTGAAACCCACCTTTTATTTTATACTATGTTACTTTGTTACCCTTCGCAGTACCTGTGATCAGTTTTCTTGCATTTTCCATATCACAAGTGTCTTTTTTACTGAACTTATCATAACACAAAAAGCAGACCGCTAAGGTCTGCTTTCATAAATGGTCGTTTTTTCTACATAAACTGTTTTAATAACATTTTTTATTTTGATTTTTTCAATAATTTCTTATACGAGAAATCGATCGCAAATGCGCCCAGCGGAGCTGTCAGCACAATCGCTAAAACAGCCACGGTAAGAACGGTATCTCCGCATGCAAATCCCATCGCAAGAGGGATTCCACCGATTGCGGCCTGAACTGTTGCTTTCGGTGTATAAGCCATCATGGCAAATAACCGTTCTGTCTTCTTGAGACTTGTTCCAAGAAGGCAGACGGATACACCAAGCATACGAAACACCAATGCACCTACGATAACAACTAACGCTTTCACACCGATTTTTCCAAGATATCCGACATTCACTGTTGCTCCTACAAGCACAAACAGAAATACTTCTGCTGCCACCCACAGCTTTCCATATTTCACAGAAATCCTCTTCGCAACAACTTCTCTCTTCTTCTGCAAACCGATCCCAATGAACATGATCGCGATCAATGCTGAAAATGTAATCGCCGTATTCAAACTGTCTTCCATAACAACAAGCAACAGAGAAATACTCAAAATGATCAACACTTTCGAGGTATCTCTTATATGCACTTTCTTAAAGAAATACGCAAGACATGTCCCTATTAATAATCCAATCCCAATTCCAATGAAAATAGAAACCGGAATATTGATAAAACTGAATATAGATGTACTTTGTCCCTGCATCATTCCTGTAAATGTTGAAAACAGCACGATGACATAGACGTCATCCACAGATGCGCCCGCAAGAATCAGCTGCGGAATCCCCTGTTTCACGCCATAGCCTTCCTCCATCAGCTTCACCATTCTCGGTACTACAACAGCCGGTGAAACTGCTGCAAGCACAGCTCCCATGATTGCAGCTTCAAGTATAGATAATCCCATCAGCTTCGGAGCCAGCAGTACAATTCCAACAATCTCAAACGTTGCCGGAACAAAACACATCATCACAGCCGGTCTTCCGATCTTTTTAAGTCCTGAAAGATCCAGACCAAGACCGGCTCTTGTAAGGATGATAATCAGCGCGATCTTTCGAAGCTCGGCTGAGATTCCAAGAATACTGTCATCCAACAGATTCAGTACATATGGGCCGAGTATCATCCCCGTGATCATCATTCCAAGCAAGCTTGGCAGTTTGATTTTCTTACAGATCCAGCCCATAGACATTCCTACAAGCAAGATCAAAGCAATACTTAGTAACATCTATTAAATTGCAAGCAAGTTCTTGATTGCTTCCATGTAAATCTGTACTGCTTCTTCAACTTCAGATACGAGTGTGTACTCGTCTGCACCGTGGATGCGGTAATCTACGCCCGGTTTCTCCGGTCCGAATGCGATGATATTTTTTAAGGACTTCGCATATGTTCCACCACCGATTACTAACGGTTTGTTCTCTGTATCTCCTGTTACATCTGTATAAGCTTTGTACAGTGCCTCTACAAGTGGAGACTCTTTCGGGAAGAACAATGGTTTTGTAGTTGTGTGGATCTCAATGCGTCCGTTCTCGTCTTCGAGCTTTCCTTCGCACATCTTGAGCATATCTTCTACAGAATATGTTACCGGGAATCTGATATCGATTGTAGCGGAGATCACACCGTCTTCTTTCTTAACGATTCCGTTACAGAATGTAAGCTCTCCAAACTCATCTGCGCATTTCAGTCCGATTCCTGATCCGTCACATGCTGTACCAATGTGTGAGTTATAGAATTCTACGAAATCATCTTCAAATCCGGCTTTTGCAAGACAGTCAAAGATAACACCTGCAGCATTAACTCCAAATGCCGGTGTACTTGCATGTGCAGATACTCCCTTTGCATAAATAGTGATCTTTCCATCTTCCTCTGTTACTTTGTATTCCTGAAGTTTTGTCTCTGCGAAAGCAGCTTCCAGTCTGTCTTTCAGTCCTTCTTCTGCCGGAATCTCTGCTGTACATGCATCACATACGGCATTGAATACAAATCCACCATTGATAGAAATAATCTTTGTATTCTTAGAAGTTGCCAGCATGCCAAGCATACCTTTCTCTCCGTGAATACATGGGTAATTTGCATCCGGTGTAAATCCACAAGATAACTCTTCTGCCACTTCATTATAATGCTCCATACATCTGGAACCATTTTCCTCATTACATCCCATGATCAGACGAACTCTCTTGTTGAGCTTCACACCTGAATCACGAAGAAGCTTCATTGCATAAAGCGCTTCCATAACAGGTCCTTTATCATCTGTTGTTCCACGTCCGTAAACGTAATCTCCTTCTCTTGTCAGCTTGAATGGATCATATGTCCAGTCACCGCCCGCCGGTACGATATCCAGATGTCCTGCGATACCAACGATCTCTTCGCCTTCTCCCATCTCTGCATATCCACAGTAGTTATCCAGGTTCACTGTCTTGAATCCGAGCTCATCTGCAATCTGCAGTGCTTCGTGAAGAACCTTTGCCGGTCCCTCTCCAAATGGCATTCCTTCTGCCGGTGTTCCAAGCTGTGAATCTATCGCTACAAGTCTTTCCATATTGCTTAACAATTCTTCTGTTGTTGCATGAATCTTTTCTTTGATATCCATTATTTTCATCCTTCCTTTTTTACGTTACTGTTCACACGATGTGCGACCAGCAACGCATCTCGCCATTTTAAATCGCC
>ENA-ORUO01002157-ORUO01002157.1-human-gut-metagenome-genome-assembly--contig:-NODE-2157-length-16370-cov-10.204291_pt1 | contig 16370 bp, 13 predicted proteins | sample MGYA00242082_ERZ509215 | MGnify/ENA primary metagenome ERZ509215 (study PRJEB26280, sample SAMEA2338829) | human gut metagenome | biome: human gut; feature: human-associated habitat; material: faeces... | reverse complement strand
ATGTAATTCACGTAAGCGCTGTAGGGGCGGCATATATGCCGCCCGCGAGTTTATATGGGATACCGTTCGCCGGTTGTTGTTTTTCTTTCAACATTGGGCTGGCCATACGATTGAAAATGTATCCTCGTTGCCGGGCATGGACGTTTGATAACCGACTGCGCCCCACTTTGTTTTCAGTACAGCTACATCTGTGTTTTTAACAACATTTCGGACTTTTCCACCGCGAGGTTCTACAACTATAGGCAGTTTTCAACATTTTCAACAGGAAAATAAGGTCTGCAGAGAGCCTTTCGCAAAAAGTTCCGCTCATTTTCTGCGAAGCAACGTTATTTTATAGTTTTCCACAGTTTTCACGAGTTTTCCACATGGAAAACCCCGGGAAACGGTGGAAAACCGGTTTTCCTGTGGAAAAGGGGTACCTGTAGGGGTGCTGGCCGTGGTTACGCCTATATCTTGTTTACAAACGGTTCATTTTTGCCCCATGTATAGCCGGTTGTGAACGGTGGAAAAATAAGAGTTTTCAACATCACTGTGGAAAACGGTGTGGAAAGAGTTTAGAGGGGGAACAGGAGACTGCGGGAGGGGAGGCTTTGGCGGGCTTCGCTCGGATTTAAGCAACAAAAAAGCAGCTGCCCGCACAGGAGCAGCTGCTTTTTTCAACACTGTTGTTTAAAACTCGATCTTGCCGAAGGCGAAATCGTCACCGTCGTGGATGCGCTCGGTGGTCTTGGGTGCCATCGGCTTGGCTGCGGGGTCGCGCGGGGCATCCGCAAACTCGCGGGCGGGCACGCTGGAGCGCGGGCCGCCGTAGCGGGGGCCGCCGCGGTTGTCGCGGCGGGGAGCACCGTAGCGGGGGCCTCTGCCGCCCTCACGCGGGCCGCGGGGGCCACGTCCGCCACGGTTGTCACGGCGCGGCCCCCGTCACGGCGTCCGCCGCGCTGGTTGCGGGCGTTGTCGCGGTCAGGCAGGTTGCAGGCATCGGGGTCGGTGGAGTACAGCACCACATGGCGGGCCGGGCCGTCGCCCTTGCTCTCGCTGCGCACACCGTCGATCTCGGCGATGGCCGTGTGGATGATGTGGCGCTCGTAGGGGTTCATCGGCTCCATCTCATAGTAGCAGCCCGTGCGGATGACGCGGTCTGCAATGCGTCTGGCAAGGGCAGAGAGGTCGTCCTCGCGCTTGTTGCGGTAGCCGCCGACATCCAGGCCCAGCTTGACGTAAGGGCCCTCCATGCGGTTCACAACGAGGCTGGCGAGGTAGGACAGGGACTCCATCGTCTCGCCGCGGCGTCCGATCAGCGCGCCCATGTGCTCGCCGGAGACCTTCAGGACCGTGGCAGCGCCCTTCTTGACGGCGGTAAAGGTGAAGTTTTCCACACCCATCAGGTTGAAGATCGGGGTCAGGTAGTCAACGGCGGCCTGCAGGCGCGGGTCGGCGTCGATGTCAAGGGGAACCTCGACTTCCTCACCGGGGACGGGGGCCAACTCGGCCTCCTCGACCATATCCTCGACGACCTCCTTCTGGATTTCAGGGGCGGTCTCGTCAGAGATTTCAACAACCTCGGCGGGCTTTGTGGAAACTTCAGCCGACTTTTCCGCCTCGGGCTCCTCGACCTTCACGAGGACCTTGGCGGGAATGGTCTTAAACAGCTTACGGGTGGGGAATTCGAGGACTTCGTAGCTTACGTTGATGTCATCACGGTCAACGCCGAGAGCCTCGCAGGCGGCCTGTACGGCGGCCTCAACGGTCTTAGCGCTCATTTCCATACTGCGCATAGGGGGAACCTCCTTCTTATTTCTTATCGTTACGTTCATCACAACGGGGAGCGGGGCGGGCGCATATAGAATGCGCCCCTACGGCGGCAGGGGATACACTCCCTCACAGCCGCCAACGGCGCGGGCGAGCAATGCTCGCCCCTACAGTCTCTGCAACGGGAGCGCGCCTCTTTTGCTGTGTAATCAATCCTTATTCAGTGGGGTGGTGCGCTCGTCCTTGTAGAGTTCGGCCTCGCGCTGGCGGGCCATCTCCAGGCGCAGCTTGTTGGCCTCGCCCAGGGTGACCTCTTTTTCGACCTGCTTACCGTTCTGCTCAACGGTGACGGTGCGCTTTTTCTTCTTCTCGGCGCGCTTGGCGGCAAGCTCGGCCTCATACTGGGCCTTGAACTTCTCGGGGCTGTAGATCTTGTAGGTCACGTAGGACTGGAAGATCTGGACCACGTTGGACACGCCGTAGTACAGGGAGAAACCGACGGGGGCATTGAAACAGAACGTGACGAACATCAGGTTCATGACGAGCATCATGACCTTCATGCTGCCCTGCATCTGGGCATCCATGCCGGAGAGCTTCTGGGTGATGAAGTAGCTGACGAACATCGTGACCGTGGCGATGGCCGGGAAGATGGCGATGGGGGTCAGGTGGAAGCCGGGCACATCGCACATATCCATGCCGAAGAAGGAGGTGTTGAAGTTCTGGATCTCGGCCACAACGCTGGCGGAGATGATGGACGGGTCGATGGACGCGCCGTTGTGGATGGCCTGGATCAGCGCGGTCTGCATCGTGGAGGTGTTGGTCGTTGCCAGGCCGATGGCCTCGCACGCGGCCTTGACGGCCTCATTGCTGACGCCGAAGATGTAGTGTACGGGGTAGTACACAACGCCCAGGAAGCCGAACAGGACCAGCATCGTCAGCAGCATGGGCATGCAGCCGCCCATGGGGTTGTAGCCGTGCTCCTGCTGGAGCTTCATCAGCTCCTCCTGCTGCTTCTGGGGGTCGTTCTTGTACTTCTGCTGGATCTCGGTGATCAGCGGCTGGAACACGGACATCTTGGCCGTGGACTTCTGCTGATGGATGCTCAGGGGGAACAGCAGCAGCTTGAGGATGAGGGTGGCAACGATCATGGTTGCCGCGTAGTTGCCGATGAAGCTGTACAGGATCTTCACCAGCGGGCCGATCAATACGGCCAGGAAATACATAAAAGACATAGCCTTTCCTTCTGCCCCGTCTGCGCCCGGGACCTTTATTTTTATGTAGGTCTCTGCTGCGCAGTGCAAAGACATGAGAGGCGATGTTGTGGAGATAATAGATAATAAAATTGGTGGGTCGCGGTGCCGGCGCACCGCTCAAAAATCTCTGCCGCCGTAGGGGCGCATTCTATATGCGCCCGTGCAGCTTCCGGCAGGTGCCGCGGGCGGATATGGAATCCGCCCCTACGGTATGTTTTTTGTTATCTTTTATCTATTATCTTTCGTCAGCCTTCGCTCCGGGTTGACCCACTTTCCCTTTTCGGGTACCGGGTCATAGCCGAATTTTGCAAAGGGCTGGCATCGTAAAAGGCGCCACACCGTTAAAATCAGACCCTTTACAAGGCCGTGTACGGCGAGCGCCTGCATGGCGTATTCACTGCAGGTGGGTATGAACCGGCAGTGATGCCCGAGGTGCGGACTGATATATTTTTTGTAGCCGCGCAAAAGCGCGATGAGAAGGCGGGCGATCATTGCGGGGCCGTCTCGGGCACGGGGGCCGGGGCGGCCTTGTCGGGCAGACCGGCCTTTGCAAACAGCTTGCCCAGCGTTTTGCTCAGCTGGGTGCTTTTCAGGTGGGGGGTCTGGCCGCGGGCGACCAGGATGATGTCATACCCGCCGATGTTCTGGGCCAGATGCTCCGACAAAGCGGCGCGCATGACGCGGCGGGCGCGGTTGCGCTGCACGGCATGGCCGACCTTTTTGGTGGCCGTCAGCCCGATGCGGGTATAGCCCAGCCGGTTTTTGGCCACATACAAAACGCAGTGCGGATGCACATAGCTTTTGCCCCGGCCATACACCCGGTTGAACTGCCAGTTTTTATCTAAAGTGCGGTAACGCATAGTAGTATCCTCCCAAGGCTTCTCCCTCGGGAGAAGCTGCCGCCCGCAGGCGGCTGATGAGGGCAAACCTTTCGGTCAAAACCCATTTGCGGGAAATTTCGGGAAGGTTTTCCCTCATCCGTCCGTGGTCGGGGCCACGGACACCTTCCCCAAGGGGAAGGCATTCCTACACATATATTATAATGAATCCCGGCTTCTGTAAAGCCATATTTGAAAAAAGGGCTGCCGATTTTACAATCAGCAACCCTTTTGTTCACTTAATTCTCTGAAGTTATCAGACAGTCAGGCTCTTACGGCCCTTCGCACGGCGGCGGGCGATGACCTTGCGGCCATTCTTGGTAGCCATGCGGTTCAGGAAACCGTGGACGCGGCTGCGCTGACGCTTCTTGGGCTGGAAAGTACGCTTCATTTTTCATTCCTCCTGTTGAAATCCCGGTATGGGCTGTTTGCTCAGGGCTTCGCCCATACACTGGGGCAGCCTTGCAGAGTTAGATTATACGCGATTTACCCCCACTTTGTCAAGGGGGTTTGGGCAGAATTTTTCGCTCCCGCGTCAAAGAATTGGAGCTACAGAGAGTTATCCACTACATTTTGTACTATTTACTGTTGAAAATTGCATCTGTTGTGGAAAACTTTTATTTTTCTTTGCTCCGCGTAAAAATTTTCAACAATTCCGGCGTATAAAAAAATTCCTACTTTATTATATATAGGTGTTGTTTAAAACCCGGTTTTGTGGTATACTGTATTTAGTATTTTTGCGCCCTGTTTGGATATGGGGCGTTTACTTATAACAGGAAGTGGGGAGTATCGAGAATCATGGATTCCTTCAATGATGTAATGGACGCCGTCAAGGCGTACTGCAAAGGACGAGTATCCGATGCATCATACAGAGTTTTCATCCAGGACCTCAATCTGCTGAATTTTGAGGGCACGAACATCATCATCCTGGAGGTTCCCAACGACGTCGTCATGCGGTTTGCGGCGGCGCGCTATGCCGATCTGCTCAAGGAGGCGTTTGCCTCGATCCTCGGCTTTGAGGTGGAGCTGAAGTTTGTGCTGGCCGCGCCCGCACCGGACGGCGGCAAGGCTGCCGAGAAGCCGAAGCTGGACGAGAACGACCTGCCCAGCGGGCGGTACGAGTTCACGTTCGAGAACTTCATCAAGGGGCCGTCGAACCAGTTTGCGTTTGCCGCCGCGCAGGCCGTGGCCGCGAACCCCTCCGGCGCGTACAACCCGCTGTTCATCTACGGGCCGTCGGGTCTGGGCAAGACGCACCTGCTGAACGCCATCAAAATTGAGATCCAGAAGAACCACCCGGATTTCAACATTGTCTACGTGGATTGTGAAAAATTCACGAACGAGACGATCACCGCCATCAAGACGGCAACGATGGAGCAGTTCCGCCAGCGCTACCGCAAGGCGGACGTGCTTTTGATCGACGACATCCAGTTCCTGGCCGGCAAGGAGAGCACGCAGGAGGAGTTTTTCCACACCTTCAACACGCTGCACAACGATGGCCGCCAGATCGTCATCGCGTCGGACCGCCCCGCGAAGGAGATCAAATCCTTGGAGGAGCGTCTGCGCACCCGGTTTGAGTGGGGCCTGACCGCCGACATCCAGCCGCCGGATTTTGAAACGCGCGTTGCCATCGTCAAGCGCAAGGCCGAGCTGTTGAATCTGGACCTGCCGAACGACGTGGCCGAGTACATTGCGAACCACTTAAAGCAGAACATCCGCCAGCTGGAGGGCGCGGTCAAAAAGCTGAACGCCTACTATCTGCTGGAGGGCATCGAGCCGTGCATCGGCGTAACGACGACGGCGATCAAGGACACGCTGAACGACAGCCAGCCGATCCCGGTCACGATCGAGAAGATCCTGAACGAGGTCGCGCGCACCTACAATGTGATGCCGTCGGACATCCGCGGCAAGAAGCGCAATGCGAATGTGAGCGCGGCGCGGCAGATGACGATGTACATTATCCGCGAGGTGACCGGCATGAGCATGGAGGCCATCGGGCAGGAGTTCCAGCGCGATCATTCCACGGTGGTGTATTCCATCAAAACGATGGAGGAAAACATCAAGCGCGACCAGCATCTGAAAGAGATGTGCAGCGACATCATGAAAAACGTCCGCACCTGACCTACTTTCTTGAAAGAAAGTAGGCAAAGAACTTTCAATAAGTTATCCCGGGGACGGGATTTGGGATGTACTGTACGAAGCATCGCACATTCTCACCCTAGCATTTGGAATTTCTTTTGTTCTTTCTTTGTAAAGAAAGAACACCTCGTTTTTCAACAAAGTTTTCAGTTATCAACAGCGCGTATTCCACGGGGCTTGTTGAAAAAAGGCGTTTTCCGGGTTTTCCACAGAAAAGTCCACAGACTGTTCAAAACAATCCACCCGCGATTTTCCGCGGCGCAATCGGGTCCCGCGGAGTTTTCCACGAAACTAACACCCCCTACTACGACTACTACCATAGTTTAATAGTTTCTGCGAACGGAACCGCAAAATACACTTCCTCACACCTACAAAACACCGCTCCGGCTGTGGAAAACAGAAGGAGCACCCTTTATAGAAACCGCTGAACGTTTTTTGCCGAGGCTTTTTTCCAAAAAAGCCGGAGAAAGAGATAGAAACATGAAATTTGAATGCGAAAAAACACTGCTGGCCAGCGCCATCGACGGCGTTTCCCGCGCGATTACGAACCGCGCCGCCATCCCCGTGCTGGAAGGCATCTACATGAAGGCCGAGGGCTTTAACCTGACGCTGACCGGCTACGATATGGAAATGGGCATCACGACCACGATTGAATGCAACGTACTTGTACCCGGTGAAACTGTACTTGACGCAAAACTGCTGAGCGCCATGGTCAACCGTATGCCTGCGGGCGATGTCTGCATTGAGCTGAACGACGAGGGACAGGCAAAAATCAGCGGTGGTGTGGCAGAATTTGAGATCCCCGCGCTGAACGCCAGCGATTATCCGAGTCTGCCCGTGACCGGCGCCGACAATACGATGACCGTCAAGTGCGGCATGCTGCGCGAGATGATTGAGAAAACCATCTATGCTGTCAGCCAGGACGACAAAAAGCCCGCCCACACCGGCGAGCTGTTCGTCATTGAGCCGGGCAGCCTGACGATTGTGGCCCTGGACGGCTACCGGCTGGCCATTATCCAGCGCGACGTCGAGTGTACCCGCGACATCCGCATCATCATCCCCGCCAAGACACTGCAGGAGCTGCTGAAAATTATGGGCGGCGCGGACGACGACGTGAAGATCGACGCGAACCGCCGCTATGTCGTGTTTACCTCCAACGGCTATACGATCATGAGCCGCCTGATCGAGGGCGACTTCCTCAACTATGAGAGCGTCATCCCGAAGGACAGAAAAACACGTGTTACCGTGGAATGCAAGAACTTCATCGACACAATTGAGCGTGCGTCGCTCATTATTACCGAGCGTTTGAAGAACCCGCTGCGCATCTCCTTTGCCGAGGATCGCGTGACGGTCCGCTGCCAGACGCCGCTGGGCAAGGTCGTGGACGAGTTCGCGCCGGTCTCGATGGAGGGCGACGCGGTAGAGATCGGCTTCAACAACCGGTATCTGCTGGATGCACTGCGCTTCTCGAAGTGTGAGAAGATGGTGCTGGAAATCAACGGCCCCTTAAGCCCCGTCAAGCTCCTGCCCGAGGACGGCAAGGACTTTATCTATCTGGTGCTGCCGGTACGGTTCAAGAACGAGGGGTAAAAACAACGCTGCTCCGTAGGGGCCGGGCATGCCCGGCCCGCAACATAAAAAGGCTTGCCCGTTGCCGGGCAGTTGCCGCAAGGCCGCGGGCCGGACTTGTCCGGCCCCTGCCGCTGCAATAGAAGGAATTGTATGGAAAAGATTCGTATTACCACCGAGTTTATCAAGCTGGATGCGCTGCTCAAGTTCGCCGGTCTGTGCGAGACGGGCGGCGAGGCGAAGGAGCTGATCCAGGGCGGGGCCGTTAAGGTCAACGGCGAGGTCTGCACGATGCGCGGCAAAAAGTGCCGCGCAGGGGATACCGTGGAGCTGGACGGCCAGACCGTACAGATCGCGGAGGGCGCGTAATGCGCTTAACGCACTTAGAAGTAACGGATCACCGCAATATTTCCCACGCAGAGCTGCACCCCGACCCGCACCTGACCGTGCTGTGCGGCCCGAACGGCCAGGGCAAGACGAACCTGCTGGAGGCTATTTGGCTGCTGACCGGCGGCAAGAGCTTCCGCGGGTCAAAGGACGCGGAGCTTATCAGGCGCGGCTGTGACTTTTCGGTCATCGAGGGCGCGTTTGAGACACAGGACGTGGAAAAATCCATCCGCCTGACCGTGGGCAGCAGGCAGAGCCAGCGCCCGGGCCGCACCGGCAAATTAAACGGCGCGGACGTTGGGCGCGCGGCGGCGCTGGCGGGGAACTTTCAGGCCGTCGTCTTTGAGCCGGACCTGCTGGGGCTGGTCAAGGGCGGCCCGGACGGACGGCGGCGGTTTATGGATTCCGCACTGTGCCAGGTCTACCGGCCCTACCTTGTGGCGCTGCGGCGGTACATGCGGCTGACGGCCCAGAAGAACGCCCTGCTGAAAAGCTACGATATTACGCCAAACGGCAATATGCTGCTGGACACCTACGACGAGCAGCTGGCCGAGTACGGCGCGCTCATCATGGAGCACCGCTGCAAGTTTCTGGCGGCGGCGGCTCCCATCGCCGCGCAGAATTATAGGGACATCTCCCACGGTGCCGAGGTGCTGGCGCTGAACTACCAGATGTGCACCGCGGCCCCCACCGCCGCGGCGCTGACCGAAAAGATGCGGGCCATGCGCAGTGCCGAGCTGCGCGCCGGGTTCTGCCTGGCCGGGCCGCACCGCGAGGATCTGGAAATTTTGCTGGACGGCCAGCCCGCCCGGGTGTTTGGCAGTCAGGGCCAGCAGCGCAGCTGCGTGCTGGCAATGAAGCTGGCCGAGGCGACAGTGGTCGGTGATTTGTTCGGTGAGCACCCGGTTTTGCTGCTGGACGACGTTTTGAGCGAGCTGGACGACGAGCGCCAGACCTACCTTTTGACCCGCATGGGCGAGCACCAGACGATTGTGACCACCTGCGACACCGCCGCTTTTGCGCGTACCAATGGGAAAATTGTGATGGTGAAGGGCGGAGTAGTCGAAGAAGCGTAGGGGCCGGACAGCTCCGGCCCGCAGCAGTACGGCGGCTGCCCGCTGACGGGCAACGATGCAGAGTGGAGGGCCGGGCATACCCGGCCCCTACAGGGAGGTGCAGGATTTGTACTTTCACGCAGGCCAGGACTTTGTCCTGAATACCCGGGATGTGATCGGGGTGTTTGATCTGGACACAGCCGGGGCGTCGCGGCGGACGGAGGAATACTTCCGCCACGTCGAGAGCGAGGGCGCCGTCGTGGACCTCTGCGCCCCGGGCACGCTGCCCAAGAGCTTTCTTGTCACCGATTTCCCCGACGAGACCATTTATATCAGTCAGTTATCGCCCGCCGCGCTGAAAAAAAGAGCGGAGAGGCTGGAATTTTAAGAGTTACAGCTGCTGTTTATCTTGCTTTGTAGGGAGGGGTCTTGACCCCTCCGCAGACAGGCAGCCGCGTAAACACGGAGGGGTCAAGACCCCTCCCTACAGAACATCCGAAAACGGGATGTATAGAGATACCCACCCACAACAGGAGGCTATCATTTCATGGCAGAAGAAATCATCACCGAAACCAACCGCGAGACGGCTACCGACCATGCCTACGGCGGTGCGCAGATCCAGGTCCTGGAGGGTCTGGAGGCTGTGCGCAAGCGCCCCGGCATGTATATCGGCTCCACCGGGCCTTCCGGCCTGCATCATCTGGTCTACGAGATCGTCGATAACGCCATCGACGAGGCACTGGCCGGATACTGCACCCATATTGAAGTGACCATCAAGCCCGGCAACATCATTGAGGTCTCGGACAACGGACGCGGCATCCCCGTGGACATCCAGCCCAAGCTGGGTATCCCGGCTGTGACCGTCGTCTACACCGTGCTGCACGCCGGCGGCAAGTTCGGCGGCGAGGACTCCGGCTATAAAGTGGCCGGCGGTCTGCACGGCGTCGGCGCGTCCGTCGTCAACGCCCTGTCCGAGTGGCTGACCGTCCGCGTGCGCCGCGACGGGGCCGAGTATGAGCAGAGCTTCAAGCGCGGCAAGCCGGACGGCGACCTGAAAAAAATCGGCGCGGCGGCTTCTACCGGAACGACAGTCACCTTTAAGCCCGACCCGGAGATGTTCCAGGAAACGACGCTCTATCGCTATGAAACGCTGCTCAAGCGCCTGCGCGAGGAAGCGTTCCTGAACGCCGGTGTCAAGATCACCCTGACCGACGAGCGCCCCGACGCGGACCGCCCCCAGGACGAGCAGTCCGGCGAGATGCGCACCGAGACGATGTGCTACGAGGGCGGCATCCGCTCCTTCGTCAGCTACCTGTGCGAGCGCCGCGACTTGACGCCGCTGCACCCGCAGGTCATGTATATGAAGGGCGAGGGCCAGGGCGCTGTGGCCGAGGTCGCACTGCAATACTACGACAACAGCTACAATGAGCTGCTTTTGAGCTTTGCCAACAACGTCCACACCCCCGAGGGCGGCACCCACGAGGAGGGCTTTAAGCTGGCTCTAACCCGCGTGCTGAACGAATATGGACGTGCCAAGGGCATTTTGAAGGACAAGGACGAGAACCTGTCCGGCCCCGACGCCCGCGAGGGCATCATTGCCGTCGTCAGCGTGAAATTGCAGGAGGCGCAGTTTGAAGGCCAGACGAAGGCGAAGCTGGGCAACACCTTCATCAAGGGCCTGGTCAACAATGTGGTTTACAAGGCGCTGACCGAGTTCTTTGAGGAAAACCCCGCCGTCGCGAAGGCGATTCTGGAAAAAGCGACCCAGGCCGCCCGCGCCCGCGCCGCCGCCAAGAAGGCCCGCGAGCTGGTGCGCCGCAAGAGCGCGCTGGAATCCAACCGTATGCCCGGCAAGCTGGCCGACTGCCACGAAAAAGACCCCTCCAAGACCGAACTGTTCATCGTGGAGGGCGATTCTGCAGGCGGCTCGGCCAAGATGGGCCGTGACTCCAACATTCAGGCCATCCTGCCTCTGTGGGGCAAGATGCTGAACGTCGAAAAGGCCCGCGCGGACCGTATCTACGGCAACGACAAGCTGATGCCCGTCGTGACCGCGCTGGGCACCGGCATCGGTGACGAGTTTGATATCAGCAAAGTCCGCTACCACAAGATCTTCATCATGGCCGATGCCGATGTCGACGGCTCGCATATCTGCACGCTGATGCTGACCTTCTTCTTCCGCTATATGCGCCCGCTGATCGACCACGGCTATGTCTACGTCGCCCAGCCGCCGCTGTTCAAGCTGCAGAAGGGCCAGACCGTCAAGTACGCCTACAACGACGACGAAATGAAGCTGTTGAGCGCCGAAATGCCCGGCGCGAAGGTCAACCGCTACAAAGGTCTGGGCGAGATGAACCCCGACCAGCTGTGGGAGACCACGATGAACCCCGACAACCGCGTCATCGTGCAGATCAAAATCGAGGATGCCGAGCGTGCGGACGAGGCGTTCAGCATCCTGATGGGCGAGCAGGTCGAGCCGAGACGGCAGTTTATTGAGAAGAACGCAAAGTACGCGAATTTGGATGTGTGATGTTCCATGTGGAACATTGCGGCGATGTATGGAAAACGAAAAGCCAAAACGGAAGCTTATCCGTTTACAGCAGTTTGATTATGCGACGCACGCCTACTACTTTATCACAATATGTTGCAAGGATAAAAAGCACTTGTTTGGTAAGGTTGTAGGGGCGGCATATATGCCGCCCGTGCACGTTTGCCTGAATGAGACGGGAAAAATCGCAGAGCGCAACCTGCTGGCCATAGAGGCACACAACCCACAGACACATATTGAAAAATATGTGGTCATGCCAAACCATCTGCACATGATCCTTTCTGTGGGATGCAGTGGTGATGTGCCAGCGGGCGGCATATATGCCGCCCCTACAGTGCCAAGGCTCATGAACAGCTATAAGGCAAGTGTGAGCCGCGACGTGGGCTTTCCCGTTTGGCAGCGCTCGTTTTATGACCACGTCATCCGCAACCAACTCGATTTTGAAGAAACATGGAAATATATCGACAACAACCCGTTGCAATGGGTGTTGGACGGAAAAGCGTAAAGTTTTTGTAACGTAATAGATAGTTAAGGTGATACAATGGAAGAAAACATCATCATGGTGCCGGGGTCCGGTACGAAGGTCATTGTGCGCGATGTGAAGCAGGAGATCGAGACGGCGTTCCTTGACTACTCGATGTCTGTTATCGTGGCGCGCGCTCTGCCCGATGTGCGCGACGGCCTGAAGCCCGTCCACCGCCGCATCCTGTACACGATGCACGAGCGCGGCAACGACCCGCAGCACCCCTACCGCAAATCTGCCGATACCGTCGGTGCGGTGCTGGGCTCGTACCACCCGCACGGCGACGCCTCGGTCTATGATGCCATGGTGCGTCTGGCGCAGGATTTCAGCCTGCGTTACCCGCTTGTGGACGGCCAGGGCAACTTCGGCTCCGTGGACGGCGACCCCCCGGCTGCTTACCGTTACACCGAGGCCCGCATGTCCAAGATGGCCTGCGAGATGCTGACCGACATTGAAAAAGACACCATCGACTGGGACCCCAACTTTGACGAGAACAAGAAGGAGCCCCACGTCCTGCCCAGCCGTTTCCCGAACCTGCTCGTCAACGGCAGCCAGGGTATTGCCGTCGGCATGGCGACGAACATCCCGCCCCACAACCTGCGCGAGATCGTCAACGGCATGGTCGCCCTGATGGACGACCCCGAAATCGACCTGGCCGGGCTGATGGAGTACGTCAAGGGCCCCGACTTCCCGACGGGCGGCATCATCATGGGCCGCAGCGGCATCCGCGCTGCTTACGCCACGGGCCGCGGCAAAATCACGCTGCGGGGCCGTGCCGAGATCATCGAGAAAAAGAACGGGCGCTACGAGATCCTGATTTCGGAAATCCCCTACATGGTCAACAAGACCCGCCTGATCGAGTCCATCGCTGACCTTGTCAAGGATAAGCGCATCGAGGGCATCAGCGACCTGAACGACGAGTCCTCGAGCCGCACCGGCATGAAGATCGTCATTGAGATCAAGAAGGACGCGAACCCCCAGGTCGTGCTGAACCAGCTCTACCGCTTCACCCAGCTGCAGGACACCGTCGGCGTCATCATGCTGGCGCTGGACGACGGCGTGCCCAAGATCATGAGCCTGAAAACCATGATGGAGCGCTATATTGAGTTCCAGATGCAGGTCATCCGCCGCCGCACCGCGTTTGAACTGAAGAAGGCAAAGGAGCGCGAGCACATCCTCGAGGGCCTGCACAAGGCCGTTGACATCGTCGATGAGATCATCGCGACGATCCGCGCCTGCAAGGGCGGCTTTGCCGAGGCGCGGCAGGCCGTCATGGACAACTTCGGCTTTGACGAGCTGCAGGCGGACGCCATTGTCAAGCTGCAACTGGGCCGTCTGGCTGGTCTGGAGATCCTCAAAATCGAGCAGGAGTTGGGCGAGCTGCGCGAGGCCATCGCCGATTATGAGGACATTCTGGCCAACGACGAGCACGTCAAGCGTATCGTCAAGACCGACCTGACCGCGCTGGCCGACAAGTACGGCGACGAGCGCCGCACCTCCATCGAGACCGTCTCCGGCGAAGTCGATATTGAGGACCTGATCCCCGAGGAGACCTGCGTCTTTACGCTGACCCACGAGGGCTACATCAAGCGCACGACGCTGGACACCTACCAGGCACAGAACCGCGGCGGACGCGGCGTGCAGGGCATGACCCAGAAGGACGACGACTTCACCGAGGAACTTTTTGTCGGTTCTACGCATGATTATATGCTGTTTATGACGAACCAGGGCCGCGTCTACCGCCTGAAGGGCTATCAGGTGCCCGAGGGCAGCCGCACGGCCAAGGGCAGCCATATTGTGAACCTGCTGCAGCTGCAGGAGGGCGAGAAGGTCACGCTGATGCTGCAGCAGAAGGCCGGCGTGGACGAGGACAACACCTACGCCACGATGGTGACGAAGCAGGGCCTCATCAAGCGCACGCCGCTGTCCCAGTTCCGCAACATCCGCAAGATGGGCCTGATCGCCATTGCGCTGAACGAGGGCGACAGTCTGGTGTGGAGCCACCTGACCAAGGGTGACGACGAGATCATTGTTGCCACCCACGACGGCGCGGCCATCCGCTTTACCGAGGACGGCGCCCGCTCGATGGGCCGTACCGGCCACGGCGTCCGCGTCATCAAGCTGCGCGAGGGCGACTATGTCGTCGGTGCAGGCGTCTGCCGCCCGGGTGCGAACGTGCTGACCATCAGCGAGGAGGGCAAGGGCCGCCGCAGCCGCATTGACGACTACCGCATCACGAAGCGCGGCGGCTTGGGCATCCGCAACTACTCTAACGGCAACGTGGCGGGCATCAAGATCGTGGATGACACCGACGATCTGATCCTCATCAGCCAGAACGGCATTCTGATCAGAATCCATGCGGCGGACATCAACGTCCAGAGCCGCTACGGCAGCGGTGTCCGCGTCATGCGCCTGGTCGAGGACGACAAGGTGGCCGTGGTCGCCCGCGTGGACCGCGACAACGACGCCGAGACCGCAAAAATCGAGGATACCGGCGAGACCGACCCGACCCCCGAGGAGCTGGCGGCCATCGAAGCCGAGGAGCTGGCGCAGGAGGCCGCGGAGGACGCAGCCCCCGAAAACGAGACCGAAGAATAAACCAATACAGGGGAGAGGCCGCGGGTCGGCCTCTCCTTTTTGGTGAACAGGTAGGGGCCGGGCATGCCCGGCCCGCAGCCTTGCGAAAGCTTGTGCTTCCGGGTGGGCTTGCAGGGAAGGCATCACGCCCATGAATTTACTGCACCTACTGGAAAATATCCCTGTTTCATGGTATTCTAAAGTATTCCCATCACAAAAAAGGAGCGCTCCACATGGAACATCTGCACACAACGATCTGCGCACTGGCGACGCCACCGGGCGAGGGCGGCATTGCCACCGTCCGCGTGTCCGGGCCGGACGCCTACGGCATCGTCGGCAAAATCTTTGCGCCGGTGCGGCAGGGGAAAAGCGTGGCCGACGCGAAGGGCTACACCGCCATGCTGGGCCATTACCTGCTGCACGGGGCCGAGATGGACGAGTGCGTGGCGCTGTTTTTCCGCACACCGCACTCCTACACCGGCGAGGACGTTATTGAGCTGTCCGTCCACGGCGGCACGGCCATGGCGGACGGTTTGTTAGAAGCGCTCATCACCGCGGGCTGCGCGCCTGCCGGACCGGGGGAGTTCACCCGCCGCGCACTGGAAAACGGGCGGATGTCGCTGACGCAGGCCGAGGCCGTGATGGAGGTCATTGCGGCGAACGGGCGGCAGGGGGCTGCGCTGGCAAAATCCGCGCTGGACGGGCGGCTGGCAAAGCGCATCGGTAAGATACAGACCGCACTGCAAACGCTGAACGCCCACCTGACCGCCTGGGTCGATTACCCCGAGGAGGACATGCCCGAGCTGTCCGACGCGGCGTTTGTCGGGACGCTGACCGAGCAAAAGGCCGCGCTGGACGCGCTGATTTCCGGCTACAGCGCGGGCGCGGTGCTGCGCCATGGCGTGGATTGTGTGCTGCTGGGGCGGCCCAACGTGGGCAAAAGCACGCTGCTGAACCTGCTGGCCGGGTTTGACCGTGCCATTGTCACGCCCGTGGCCGGTACGACCCGCGATATTGTGGAGCAGGCCGTGCAGCTGGGCAGCGTGCGGCTGAACCTGTTTGACACTGCCGGTGTGCGGGAGGTGGGCGAGGACGGCGACGCCATCGAGGCCGAGGGCATCCGCCGCAGCTGGCGCAAGCTCGACGAGGCCGGGCTGGTGCTGGCCGTGTTCGACGCCGCACAGCCGTTGTCTGATGATGATTGGGAGCTAGCCCGCAGATGTCAGGGCCGCCCGGCCATCGCGGTTTTGAATAAGCAGGACCTGGCGGGGGAGACGGATGTTCCACGTGGAACATTGGAGCCGTATTTTAAGAAAATCGTCCCGATGTGTGCGCGGGATGCCGTCGGCCTGCAGGCCCTGACGGATGCGGTTGCGGATTTGTTAGGCACAGCGCAGCTGGACCCGGAGGCTGCGCAGTTATGCAGTGCCCGCCAATTGGCCGCCGCGACCCGCGCGAGGGATGCGCTGGCGGAAGCGATTGCGGCGCGGCAGAACGGCTTTGGGCTTGATGCCGCCGCGGTGTGTTTGACGGACGCCTTGCAGGCGCTGTTTGATTTGACAGGAGAAAACGCCAGCGACGCAACGATAGAGGAAGTTTTTGAGACGTTCTGCGTGGGCAAGTAAGTAAAAAATGACGGAGCCTTCTCCCCTTGGGGGAGAAGGTGTCCGCGGCCCCGCCCGCGGACGGATG
>ENA-ORUO01002119-ORUO01002119.1-human-gut-metagenome-genome-assembly--contig:-NODE-2119-length-16572-cov-2.367863_pt1 | contig 16572 bp, 8 predicted proteins | sample MGYA00242082_ERZ509215 | MGnify/ENA primary metagenome ERZ509215 (study PRJEB26280, sample SAMEA2338829) | human gut metagenome | biome: human gut; feature: human-associated habitat; material: faeces... | reverse complement strand
ACTTTTGAAGAATTCCTTCAAAATGATTTTTTTATTTCTTCTGTTAAATATCCAACAGAAGAGATACAAGAGTTTTGGGATCGTTTTGAGAAATCTACTCCTTCTAATATAGATGATTATTTTGCGGCAAGAGAATATATAGAAACGATTTCTACTTCAGAAGGTGATTTGCTTTCGGATCAGGAACTGGGAGAGTTGTGGGCTGATATCCAGACAACAAATATTAAAAATGATAAGATTAAACATAAAAACTTTTTCTGATAGGGGTGACTGCCGCAGCCAGTGTAGCTATTTTGGTTGGTAGTTTCTTTTTATTAAAGAATTATCAGGCGGTTTTGGCTCCTGATATTGCGACATTTGCAGTTCAGACTAAGACCGAATTACCGGCTACAGAGGAAACATTGTTGATTCTGGCAGAAGATAAAGTCGTAAGTCTGAAAGAAAAAGAGACTACAATTACCTATGATTCTGTAGCAATTAAAGCTAACGAAGAAAATATATCCAAAAAAGAACTGGCGGTTTATAATCAGTTGGTTATCCCACGTGGAAAGCGTTCTGTACTGACATTTTCTGATGGCTCTAAAGTATGGGTGAATGCAGGTACCAGAGTCATTTATCCTACAGAATTTGAAAAGGATAAACGCGAAATCTATGTTGACGGAGAAATCTATATTGAAGTAGCTAGAGATGAAGAACGTCCTTTTTATGTACGTACTAAAGATATGAACGTTAGGGTGCTGGGTACTAAATTCAATGTGACAGCTTATGAATCTGAGCCAATTCGCAGTGTGGTGCTGGCTCAAGGGTGTGTGCAGGTTGAGACGACGCAAACCCCAAAAGCTATTTTAGCTCCTAACCAGATGTTCAGTTCTGTAGAAGGGAAGGAAAATATTTCACAGGTAGATGTGGAACAAATGATTTCATGGGTAAATGGTCTCTATTGTTTCAATAGTGCCGATTTGGGAATTGTATTGAAACGTCTGTCCACTTACTATGGAATAAATGTCGAATTTGACTCAGCGCTAAGTAAGATAAAATGTTCCGGAAAAATCGATTTGAAAGACAACTTTGAGACAGTAATTAATGGATTAACCTTTGTAGCACCAATATCTTATGCCTATGATGGACAGTATAAAACTTATCGGGTCGTGAAAAAATAGACACAGAAAAATATAGTAATTAATAAAATAAATCTCAAGAATTTATGGCGATTTTTATAAAGAGTGGATAATACTGCTGTATTATCCAGATGGGGCTCATATGCCTGTAAGTGTTAAGTTATAAAATAATAATATTATGAGAAATTTGGACATTGTTAATATGAAAAATTCAATTAAGGGAAGAAAGAGCAAAATACTCAAGCTATTTCTTTGCTTCTTACTTTTGGGAGTAAGTTATTCTTTCGCTAATAACAATAATTATTCCCAGCTCAAAACTCTCTCGGTGAACGTGAACAATAAGACGTTGAGAGAAGTCTTTCAAACAATAGAGAAAACCAGCCAGTTTGTCTTTTTCTATTTGGATGATGCAATAAATCTGGATCGTAAGGTATCCATTGATAGCAAAGACAAGAAGATAGACGAAATCCTTACTGAACTCTTTGAAGGTACGTCCTGTACTTATAGAATCTCTGACAGACAAGTTTTTATCTCAGGAAAGTCAGCTGCCGTTTCTGCCGCGCAACAACAGAATGCTCGAAAAATCACAGGTCGTGTAACGGACACCAAAGGAGAGCCACTTATTGGTGTGAATGTTACTGTGGATGGAGATACCAATGGTTCAATAACCAATATGGATGGGTTATTTGAATTGCGTGTCAGCAAGAAGAATGCTGTTCTTAAGTTTACTTATATCGGATTTAAACCTTCGGAGGTAAGAATAAACTCATCTACAAATATCTATGATGTTGTACTGGAAGAACAGGTAAACGAACTGGAAGAAACTGTGATTGTCGGTTACGGTACACAACGTAAAATCAGTAATATCGGTGCACAATCCAGTATGAAGCTGGAAGATATAAAAACTCCTTCGGCTAGTTTGACTACCACCTTGGCCGGTCGTCTGGCTGGTGTAGTTGCTGTACAACGTACAGGTGAGCCTGGAAAAGATGCAGCAGATATCTGGATTCGTGGTATTGCTACTCCCAATACGGCTACTCCCTTGATTTTGGTGGACGGAGTAGAACGTGCATTCAACGATATTGATCCTGAAGATATCGAATCATTGACTACTTTGAAAGATGCATCAGCAACTGCTGTTTATGGTGTACGTGGTGCGAATGGTGTAATCATAATCAAAACAAAGCCGGGTAAAATAGGTAAACCGACAATTAGTGCTGATTATTATGAATCATTTACCCGTTTCACTAAAATGGTGGATTTGACAGATGGTGTCTCTTATATGAAGGCGGCTAATGAAGCGTTAAGAAATGATGGACTGGCAACTAAATTTACAGATTCACAAATCCAGAATACAATCTTAGGTAAAGACCAGTATCTGTATCCGAATGTGGACTGGCTGAATGAGATATTTAATGATTGGGGACACAATCGTCGTGTTAACGTGAATGTACGTGGTGGTAGTGAGAAAGTTTCATACTACGCTTCGGTCAGCTACTTCAATGAGACTGGTATGACAGTGACAGATAAGAGCATCAATACCTTTGATTCAAAGATGAAGTATAGCCGCTATAACTTTACTACCAATCTGAGTATCGATGTGACTCCGACAACTAAAGTGGAAATTGGTGCTCAGGGTTATCTGGGTGAAGGTAATTATCCGGCCATATCTTCCAAAGACTTGTATAATGCTGCTATGTCCATTTCTCCGGTAGAATATCCGAAAATGTTCTTTATTAACGGTGAGGCATATATTCCGGGGCGTTCCACCAATAACAACTTCAACAACCCTTATTCACAAGCTACACGTCGTGGATATGATAATCTGACCAAGAATCAGATTTATTCTAATTTACGCATTACGCAAGACCTGGATATGCTTACTAAGGGATTGAAATTGACAGCTATGTACGCATTCGATGTATATAATGAAATACATGTTCATCAGGATCGTGCAGAGTCTACTTATTATTTCTTGGATACGAATGTTCCTTATGACTTGGACGGACAGCCGATTCTGCAAAGAATCTATACGGGCACCAATGTCTTGAGTTATAAGCAGGAAACGAGTGGTAATAAGAAAACATATCTGGAAGCTTCTTTAAATTACGACCGCGCATTTGGCGATCATCGTGTAAGCGGATTATTCCTCTTTAATCAGCAACAGAAACTTCTTTATCCCAAAGGAACACTGGAAGATGCCATCCCTTATCGTATGATGGGTATTGCCGGACGTGCTACTTATTCATGGAAAGACCGCTATTTTGCAGAGTTCAATATTGGTTATAATGGTGCGGAGAACTTCTCTCCTAAAAATCGTTATGGTACTTTCCCTGCGTATGGTGTTGGTTGGGTGATTTCAAATGAAAAGTTCTGGGAACCGCTGTCAAAGGTAGTATCATTCCTGAAGATCCGCTATACGGACGGTAAAGTCGGTAATAGTGATGTTTCCGACCGTCGTTTCATGTATTTGAATCAGATGAAAGAAAATGGAGACTATGGTTATAAACTGGGACCTAACGGGACGAAATATTCAGGATATGAAACATTGAATATGGCTGTGGACTTGATTTGGGAAGAAGCACGCAAACAAGACTTAGGTATTGACTTGAAACTGTTTAATGATGATCTTTCAATAATCTTCGATATCTTCAAAGAGCGCCGTGAAAATATCTTGTTAAAACGTGAAAACTCTATTCCGTCATTCTTAGGATATAATACATCTGCTCCTTATGGAAATATTGGTATTGTTGAAAATAAAGGTTTCGATGCTACAGTAGAATACAATAAAAGATTTAATAAAGACTGGACGCTTGCTATTCGCGGTAATATTACCTATAATAAGGATAAATGGATTGAAGGTGAATTACCGGAACAACGCTATGATTGGATGAATCAATATGGACAGAATATTCTAGGAAAAAAAGGATATATCGCAGAAGGTTTGTTTACACAGGCTGAAATTGATGATATGGCACGTTGGGAGTCTTTGTCCCAGGCAAATAAAGCTACTACTCCGAAGCCGTTTGCTTCTCAGTTTGGTACGGTAAAAGCGGGTGATATCAAGTATAAAGACCTTAATAATGATGGTCAGATTGACGCTTATGATAAAACTTATATCTGCCGTGGTGATGTACCTACTATGGTATACGGTTTTGGCTTCACGCTGGGTTGGAAGAACCTTTCATTAGGTATGATGTTTCAGGGTACTCATGATGCAGAACGTATAATGAGCGGTAGCAGTATTCAACCGTTTAACGGCGGTGGCGGTTCCGGTAATCTGTATAGCAATATTGATGACCGCTGGACTGAAGATAACCCGAATCAGAATGCTTTTTACCCGCGTTTGTCCTATGGAGCTGAAACTTCCAGTAACATTAACAATTTCCAGCCGAGTACATGGTGGGTTCGTGATTTTAGTTTCCTGCGCTTAAAAACAATGCAGATCTCCTATAACTTACCGAAAGACTGGGTGAATAAAGTACGTTTGAAAAATGCGGCAGTCTATGTGATGGGAACAAACTTGTTTACTCTTAGCAAATTCAAATTGGGATCCGGAGTTGAATACAGATAGCGGTGCTTCTTATCCGAATACAACCTCTTATTCTGTAGGCGTTAATTTCACATTCTAAAAACCAATAACAATGAAAAAATATAACTATATACTATTGGGTATGTTATCACTCTTTTTTGTGACAACACTTACTTCCTGTTCAGATTATTTTGATCAAGTGCCCGATGACCGATTATCTTTGGAAGAAATTTTTAAGACCAGAGATGGAGCATTGAAATATCTTTCGAATGTTTATACCTTCTTGCCGGATGAGTTTAATCAGCGCCAGGTACATGAAACCAGCTTGTATCGTACACCGGGACCATGGACCGGAGCGAGTGATGAAACCGAATGGACTTCATCAGGCAATAAAGCCAAACTGATCAATAATAACTCTATTGATGCAACCGAAAACACAATGGTATTGTATCGTTGGAAAAGCTGGTATTCGGGTATTCATGAATCTGCTGTATTTACCAAATATGTAGATCAGGCTCCGCTTACGGCATCGGAAAGAGCACAATGGAAAGCTGAGGCTAAAGCTCTGCGTGCTATTTATTACTTCTATTTGGTTCGTACATATGGTCCTGTGCCTGTTTTGGAAGACGATTATGCTTTGGATACTCCCAGTAATGAATTGCAATTGTCTCGTAGCACTGTAGACAGATGTTTTGATTTTATTGTGTCCGAATTGAAAGAAGCACAGAATGCTGGTCTGCTGGAAGATGCTTCGTCAGATAAAACAACAGGTGTGGGACGTATAGACAAGGCTATAGCCCAGGCATTTATAATTGAAGCATTGACTTATCGTGCCAGCTGGTTGTTTAATGGAGAGTGCACTTATTATGCCGATATGGCAAATCCGGATGGAACGAGATTATTCCCCAGTCAACCGGATGCAGCCACTATCAAGGCTGACTGGCAGAAGGTAGTTACTGAATGTCAAAAATTCTTCGCTGATTATGGCAATCGTTTCCAATTGATGTATACAGATAAATCAGGAAAATCGGTAGCAGGCCCTGATGCTGAGGGATTCAATCCTTATGAGTCTTATCGCCGTGCTATCAGAACGTTATTCTCAGAAATGGGTAATAACAAAGAAATGATTTTTTATCGTATGGATAATGCAGCAGGTACTATGCAGTATGATCGTATGCCCAATAAGTCAGGTAATACAAATGATTACAGAGGTGGCAGCTTGTTGGGAGCTACACAAGAGATGGTTGATGCCTATTTTATGGCCAATGGTATGTCACCTGTTACAGGCTATGCAGCTGATGGTGTCACTCCGATTATCAATGAGGCTTCGGGCTATAAAGAGGACGGCACTTCTTCATCAGACTATAAATCGGCAGATGGTACTCTTTATGCACCGGCTGGAACACGCAATATGTATGTTAACCGCGAACCGCGTTTCTATGCTGATATCACTTTCAGTAATTCTAAATGGTTCTCAGGTACAGAAGGCGATTATACAGTTGACTTCACTTATAGTGGAAACTGTGGTAAGGCTCAGGGTAACAATGACTTTACCAGTACAGGCTATCTGGTACGTAAGAATATGGATTCGGGTGACCGTAATCAAAACTTGGTTTGTGTGTTGCTCCGCTTGACGAATATTTACTTTGATTATATCGAAGCATTAGCATATGTAGATCCAAGTCATGCAGATATTTGGAAATACATGAATCTGATCCGTGAACGTGCAGGTATTCCGGGATATGGTACTGCCAGTTTGCCGAAAGCAACCACTACCAGTGAAATCATGAAACTGATCCAGAAAGAGAAGCGCATTGAGTTAAGCTTTGAGAACTGTCGCTATTTTGATGTGCGTCGTTGGGGACTGACGAATGAGTTCTTTAACAAACCAGTGCATGGTATGAACGTGAACTATGATGGAAATGAGTTCTACAAACGTACAGAAATCACTTCCCGTAATTTTGATCGTCAATACTTCTTCCCGATTCCGCAGAGTGAAATTGATATTGATAAAAATCTGGTTCAAAATGAAGGCTTTTAATTAATTGATTAATAAATCGCAATATATGATGAAACAATATATATTTTCTGCATTATGCTTAGTCTCAGGTGCGTTTTGTTTGTCGTCTTGTAATGATGATAAAGAAGCTAGACCTTATACTCCGGATTACGAGATTGTGCCTGAATATACAAACGCAGATACATGGAAAGCTTATGAGGCATTTAATGAACATCTGTTAGATCAGAATAAGTTTATATATAAAAGTAGCACTGCTGACAAGGCAGCTGTAGACCGTTGGAATGGTGCTGCCGCAATTTGGTGTCAGCCGACTTACTGGGATATGGCAATGAATGCTTATAAGCGTGCAAAGGCTGAGGGTGATACTCAGAAAGAACAAAAATTTAAACAGCTTTGTGATGATCTGTTTGCCGGCAATAAAGCTCATTATGCGAATTTTGATTTTGATGATAATAACGAGAATACCGGCTGGTTTATTTATGATGACATTATGTGGTGGACAGTTACATTGGCACGTGCCTATGAGCTATTCGGAGTTGAGGAATATCTGAGCCTTTCTGAAGAAAGCTTTGGCCGTGTATGGTATGGCTCAGAGAAGGTAGGTGATACCGGTTCTTATGCAGACCCTGAAAAAGGGCTGGGAGGTGGTATGTTCTGGCAATGGCAACCTATCAAGAATCCGAATCCTAACGAAGCTGACCACGGTAAGATGGCCTGTATCAACTTTCCGACTGTGGTGGCAGCTCTGACATTATACAACAACGTACCGACCGGAAGGACAGAATCGACAGACTCCCATCCGAGCTATCAAACGAAGGAACAGTATTTGGCTAAAGGTAAAGAAATTTATGCCTGGGCAGTGGAGAACCTCGTTGATGTTACTACCGGACAGGTAGCGGACAGCAGACATGGTAATGGTAATCCTGCATGGAAAGATCATGTATACAATCAGGCTTCATATATTGGCGCTTCGGTGCTGCTTTATAAAGCGACTGGTGAAAAACAGTATCTGGATAATGCAGTAATGGCTGCGGATTATACGATGAATACGATTTCGGGAACATTCGACCTCTTGCCTTTTGAGACAGGTGCTGAGCAAGGTATTTATACTGCGGTCTTTGCACAATATATCGCAATGCTGGTATATGATTGTGATCAGACGCAATATATACCTTTTGTGAAACGCAACATTAATTACGGCTGGGCTAACAGAGACAAAACGCGTGATATATGCGGAGGCGACTATACCAAGCTACAGGTAGAAGGTGATGCTGTTGAAAGTTATTCGGCCTCGGGTATCCCTGCTCTGATGTTATTGTTTCCAACCGATAAATAAGTATAACCTATAAATGAAAAGAATAATGAATACAAAATATTCTATTAAGAAAGTATGGTACTATCTGCTTTGTATGATAATGACTCTTCAGCTAATAGCTTGTACGGAAGAGACTCACGAGTCATATACTGCAGCACCGGAGGTCGAAGATATCTATATTGACCAGCTGGAAGAACTGATTAATAAGATGAAGGATTTGCAGAAGAACTCGGAATATGGAGAAAAGAAAGGGCAATATCCTACAGAGAGTCGTGCCATCCTGACAGATGCTATCGATGATGCCAATCGTTCAGTTCTGTTGATCAAATATCAGAATCCTGTTCCGTCGGAGCAGGAAAAGCAGCGTTACGTTGCCAGTGCAAAATCTGCAATTGATAAGTTTAAGGGTACTATTCGTACGGAAGATGCTGAAACAACACCTGCAGAACTGTTTGTTGATGGTAAAGGCGGCAATTCATATATTGATTTCGGACGTAGTGAAGAATATGTTAAGTTTGGAGAACAAGGTCATCAATCATTTACCGTAGAGTTGTGGGTAAAGGTTACGGAGCGCGGCAGATGGGATAATTGCCTGTTCCTGTGCTCATACATGTCAGACAGTAGCTGGCGTAATGGCTGGATGATGTACTGGCGTAAAGATGATAATGGTGTTTACCGTACTACTTGGGGTGGATTGAATACGACCAATGGTGACAGGGATCTTTGGGAACCGAAATTCCAGATTTCTGATGATTTGAATAAATGGCAGCATTTTGTAGCAGTATATAGTGATGAAGGTTTGGACGGCAATTCTACATTACGTGCAAAATTATACTTAAATGGTGAGTTGAAGAAAGAAGAAACAGTTTCTCCTACAACGAGAGTTTATCAGTCAGGACATTATTCAGATTACTCAAAACCGATGACTGCATTTGGTCGTTACATGAGAGTGAGCGATGATTTGTATGAAGAAGGATTCTCCGGATATATGAAGAAAATCCGTATCTGGAAAACGGCAAAAGGGGCAGATTATGTAAAGCAGTCTTATGAAGGAACAGCAGAAGTAACCGGAAAAGAAACGGATTTGGCAGCCGGATGGGACTTTACATCTAAACCATCGGGAACAGATAACGAGATTATTGACTTGACTGGTCGTCATACAGCGAAAATTATAGGTACCTATAAGTGGGAACGTATTCTAGAATAATAAAGAGAGAAATAATGAAAGACATGAAACAATTAATTAATAAATGGGGAGAGAGTATGCTCTTTTCCCTTCTGATGGCGCTTTGCCTCACATGGACTTTTACAGCTTGTTCGGATGATAAAGATAATGAATATATATCTGATACGCAACTTAGCATATTAGAGGACAATCGGACTTCTTTATCATATTTGTTGAAAAACTCTACCTTTGGAACAGCGCCGGGAACTTTTCCGGAAGCCAGCAAGGAGATACTGAATAATGCAATAGCGGAACTGGACCAGTTGATTACCAAGGTAAAGGGCGGTGAGATGTTTGATGAGGCGACCTTTGAGGCTACAATAGCTAAGGTAAATCAGGCAATAGATGAGTTCAAAAACTCTAAATACTATAACCTTTCTCCGGAAGCCCAGAAGTTCATTAGTGATCTGATGGCAAAAGCAGATGAGTTAAGAGAAATGATAGCTAATGAAGCATTGTGGGGAAATCATCAGGGACAATATCCGGTAGAAGGTAAGGCTACACTGGAAAGTGCAGCGGAAGATTTGGAGAGTTTGGCAGACAGAATCAAAACCAGTGCCATCACAGATATGACGCAGGAGATATATGATGATGCCATTGCGGCTGCTGATAAGAAACTGCAAGAAGTGGAAAATTCCGCATGGCCGGAGGATAATCTTGTCTGGAATTTATTTGTGGATGGTAATAAGGGTGGTTACATCGACTTTGGATATAGCGAGGATTTTGTGAAATTTGGTGATGATAATAATCAGAATTTTACGATTGAGCTTTGGATAAATATCAAAGAATTCTGTTCTAAGTCAGGGGAAGACAATAGTACCTTCCTTGCTGCATTTGTTAATTCTCCCCGAAGCGGCTGGCGTGTTCAGTATCGTAAAGTGAATGGTGGCAATGAACACTGGCTGAGAGGTTCTATGGCACATTGGCAGAATGAAGGTCCAAAAGATCCGGAATGGTGGGAGCCGAGAGCCATCGTAAACAATCCCAAAGATAAATGGACACACTTTGCTTTTGCTGTAGCGGATAATGGTGTTCCGGGATTTGATCCACCTCAGGAACATACTAAATCCTGTGTATTTGTGAATGGTTCGCAATCCGGCGAGGTGATTCGTGTAGGTGAGGCTTGGAGAACTTATATTAACAATGGTTGTATTGAAGAGAAAATGCCTATGACTGCCTTCTGCCGTTTGAATACAGATAAAACGACTCGTGAAGAATACTTCTCCGGTTATATCAAATATATGCGTATATGGAAAGGTATCAGAAGTCGCGATGATCTTCGCTTATCTGCTATGGGGCAGGTTGACGTAGATCCGAATGATCCGAATCTGGTTGCAGCCTGGGACTTTGAAGTCTTGGGAGCACAACCTACCGGAACGACAATCACTGATATTACAGGACGTCATGTCGCTACTCTAAAAGGTCCGGAAGGAACATATCAATGGGTGGAAAGTACGACTATCGCACAGTGATTAATGCAGATTTTTCAATAGTGTATTAAATTATATCAGTGCTTCCCTTTGCTTTGCATAATGCAGGGCAAGGGGATTTTTTTAAGTCATTATCTGCGTTTGCAAATAGCAAAAGGGTGTTTTGGTCTGTATTTGTTCTTTATTGAATAGAGATTATCGTTCTTTTTCGTCTATTTCTGCAATCTTTGTAACAGGAAAAATATTAAAACTTATCAACTATCATGAAAAGCAAAATTCTTTTGGCGGTAGCTTTACTGCTGGCGATATCAACTACTAGTGTATGGGCGGCTGATAGCTCAGAAAAAACGAACCAGAAGACAGGGTCTTACACCAATGAAGACGTGTGGGCGGCATACGAAGGATTTAATAATACGCTGCTCGACCCGGATAAATATATCTATAAAACGACTTCGGCCTATGAACAGGCGGTAGACCGTGGTCATGGCGCAGCTGCTATCTGGTGTCAGCCTATTTACTGGGATATGTCAATGAACGCCTATAAACTGGCGAAGGCTCAGAAAGATAAAAAGAAAAGAGCCTATTACAAAGAACTCTGCGAGAAGATATTCGCAGGAAATAAAGCTCAGTATTGTCAGTTCGATTTCGATAATAATAATGAAAACACCGGATGGTTTATCTATGATGATATCATGTGGTGGACGATCTCTTTGGCACGTGCATACGAACTGTTTGGTGTGGATGAATATCTGAAACTGTCTGAAGAGAGCTTCAGCCGTGTATGGTACGGTTCTAAAAAAGTAGGCGATACAGGATCATATGACAAAGAGAACGGAGGGATGTTCTGGCAATGGCAGCCGATCCATAATCCCAAGCCGAACAGACCGGGGGACGGAAAGATGGCTTGTATCAATTTCCCTACCGTGGTAGCAGCACTTACACTGTACAATAATGTTCCGAAGAAGAGAAAAGAATCAACCGAAGAATCACCCAAGTATCAGACAAGAGAACAGTATTTGGCTAAAGGCAAAGAGATTTATGAATGGGGAGTAGAAAACCTGTTGGACAAGAAGACGGGCCGGATAGCTGATAGTCGTCATGGCAACGGTAATCCTGCCTGGAAAGCGCATGTATATAATCAAGCTACCTTTATCGGTGCTTCCGTATTGCTTTACAAAGCGACTAAAGAAAAACGCTACCTGGATAATGCAATCCTTGCAGCAGACTATACAGTCAATGAAATGTCTGCGAAGCATAACCTGCTGCCCTTTGAAAGAGGAATCGAGCAAGGTATCTATACGGCTATTTTTGCAGAATACATAGCTATGCTGGTATACGATTGCGGACAAACACAATATATCCCGTTCCTGAAACGTAATATCGAGTCCGGTTGGGCAAACAGGGATAAGACACGTAATGTATGTGGCGGAGAATATGAGAAAGCATTACCGGCCGGTGCTGAGATAGACAGCTACTCGGCTTCCGGTATACCGGCATTGATGCTTCTGTTTCCGGCAGAAAAATAATCCGAAGAGAAACGGGGCAACGACCAGATATAAAAATGAAAATACACCTGAATATCATGAACAATAAACATTTACTGATTGCTCTCGGCTTGCTTCTTGCCTGCAATCATGCTACTTATGCGCAAAAAGGAAAAAGCAAAGAAGCTAAGACCACGTTTCAGACCGCTGAACCCTGGAAACCCGAAACAGACGTACGTGCTGATGCCACGATGGTATATGGTACACTGGATAAGCCCGGAGTAACTTTTGAACAACGCATTCAGTCATGGAGAGACAAAGGTTATCTGACGGAATTTATGACCGGAGTTGCCTGGGGCGACTATAAGGACTATTTTCTGGGAAAGTGGGACGGAGTAGACGGGCATCTGAAAGAAGGACAGCGCGACCGTAATGGAAATGAAATAGCTCATGGTCATCTGATCCCTTATATCGTACCTACCGAAAGTTTTATCCGCTATATGCAGGAAACACAGATCAAACGGGTGATTGACGCCGGGATAACATCCATATATCTGGAAGAACCGGAGTTTTGGATGCGTGGCGGATATAGCGAAGCTTTTAAATCCGAATGGCAGAAATATTATAATTTCCCCTGGAGAGCTCAGCACGAATCTCCCGAAAACACATACCTTTCCAACAAACTGAAATATCATCTGTACTATAATGCGCTGGATAAGATATTCACTTATGCCAAAGAATACGGAAAATCGAAAGGACTGGATATCAAATGTTATGTGCCGACGCATTCTTTGATTAATTATACTTCCTGGCAGATTGTAAGTCCGGAAGCCAGCCTGGCTTCATTGGATTGTGTAGACGGCTACATTGCCCAGGTATGGACAGGGACTGCCCGCGAACCGAATTTCTATAACGGCGTGCAGAAAGAACGTGTATTCGAGAATGCGTTTCTGGAATACGGGTGTATGAAGTCGATGACTGCACCGCTGAACCGGAAAATGTATTTCCTGACAGACCCGATCGAAGACCGTGCGAAAGACTGGCTGGACTATAAAATCAATTATCAGGCCACTTTTGCAGCACAGTTGATGTATCCTATGGTAGATACCTACGAAGTAATGCCCTGGCCGGACCGTATCTATCAGGGACTGTACCGGATAGCGGGAACGGATCAGAAAGAACGCATTCCCCGCTCTTATTCCACCCAGATGCAGACAATGGTGAATACACTGAATGATATCCGTACTTCCGATAAAAAGATTACAGGTACACAGGGCATCGGTGTACTGATGGCAAACTCACTGATGTTTCAACGTTTTCCGAATCATAACGGTTACGATGATCCGCAATTTTCCAGTTTCTACGGACAAACTTTGCCTCTGTTGAAGCGTGGTATTCCGGTAGAGCTGGTACACATGGAAAATACCCCTTTCAAAGAAACTTTCAAAGGACTCCACATACTTGTCATGTCTTATTCAAACATGAAACCGATGAAACTGGAATATCACAACTATTTGGCTGATTGGGTGAAGAAGGGCGGAATACTTATCTATTGTGGAGAAGATATCGACCCTTATCAAACGGTACTGGAATGGTGGAATACAGATGGAAATGAATATAAAGCGCCTTCGGAACACCTGTTCGAGAAGATGAATCTATCCCGTAATCCGGGTGAAGGAACTTACCGCTATGGTAAAGGAACGGTGATTGTGATGCGTGAAGACCCCAAACATTTTGTTTTGAAAGCCGGAAACGATCAGAAATATTTTGAAACGATCGCATCCGCTTATCAGAAAAAGATTGGCAAAGAGATAGAAACCAAGAACAGCTTCATTGTAGAACGTGGTCCATATACCATTGCTGCTGTCATGGACGAAAGCGTTTCCAAAGAGCCACTGACGTTATCCGGATTATATATCGACCTGTTTGACAAAGACCTGCCGGTACTGACTTCCAAACAAATCCAACCGGGTGAACAGGGGTATCTTTATGATCTGAATAAAGTATCCGGTAAAATAAAAGCCAAAGTGCTCTGCGGAGCTTCTCGTATCTATGATGAGAAAGTCAGCAAACAAAGTTACTCTTTTGTAGCCAAAAGCCCGATAAATACAACTAATGTATCAAGAGTCCTCTTGCCTCGTAAACCAGAGAAAATACGTGTGAATGGAAAAGAGGAACAACCGGAATGGGATGAATCATCAAAAACTCTTCTGTTGAGTTTCGAGAACGATCCTGCCGGTGTGAATGTGTCAATAGAATGGTAAATAGATTAAATAAAACAGGTAATTAAATTATGAAACAACAACTGATGACGCTGTTGCTGGGAGCAGCCTCTGTATTTTGTAGCTGTGAGACCCAGCTGGAACAGCATGTGAAGAGCGAGTTGCGTGCTCCGGCTTATCCGCTGGTGAGCATAGACCCGTATACCAGTGCATGGTCTTTCACGGACAACTTATACGACGGTTCGGTCAAACATTGGAGCGGTAAAGATTTCCCTTTGATAGGGGTGGTTAAAGTCGACGGACAGACTTACCGCTTTATGGGAACGGAGGAACTGGAGTTGAGACCTCTGGTGAAAACTTCGGAACAAGGTAACTGGACAGGAAAATATACAATTCAGCAACCTGCCGACGGATGGCAAAATGTCGGCTTCAATGATGCTGCCTGGAAAGAAGGTGAAGGTGCCTTCGGAACCATGGAGAACGAACATGTAGCCAAGACCCAGTGGGGTGAAGAATTTATCTGGGTACGCCGTGTTGCTGATATTCAGGAAGACCTGACAGGTAAGAATGTATATCTGGAATATTCTCATGATGATGATGTGATTATCTATATCAACGGAATAAAGGTTGTAGACACAGGAAACGCTTGTAAGAAGCACGTACAGGTGAAGTTATCGGAAGAAGTGGTAGCGTCCCTGAAACAGGGAGAAAACCTGATTGCCGCTTATTGTCACAACCGTGGAGCGAATGGCTTGCTGGATTTTGGTTTGCTGGTAGAATTGGATAATAACCGTTACTTCAATCAGACTGCACAGCAGACTTCTGCCGATGTTCAACCTATGCAGACTTATTATAACTTCACTTGTGGTCCGGTAGACTTGAATTTGACATTTACCGCGCCCCTGTTTATGGACAATCTGGACTTGATGGCACGCCCTGTCAACTATATTTCTTATGAAGTCATTTCTAACGACGGACAGGCGCACCAAGTTGAACTCTATTTTGAAGCTGCTCCTCAATGGGCACTCGATCTGCCTCATCAGGAATCCGTAGCCGACAGCTTTACTGACGGTGATCTGTTGTTCCTGCGTACCGGCAGCCGTAATCAGGACATCCTGAAAAAGAAAGGTGACGATGTACGTATTGACTGGGGACACTTCTACCTGGCTGCTGAAAAAGAGAACAGCACCTATGCTATCGGTGACGGAAAGAAACTTCGCCAAAGCTTTACAGAGAACAAACTGGAAGCTCCTACCACCAATGGTTATGACAAACTAGCTTTAGTACGCTCACTGGGTGAAACAAAGAAAGCGAACGGACACCTGCTGATCGGTTACGATGATATTTACTCTATCCAGTACTTTGGTGAAAACCTCCGTCCTTACTGGAATCGTACAGGCAGTGAAACAATCGTATCACAATTCCAGAAAGCAGAACAGGAATATAAGACTCAAATGAAAAATTGTGCAGCTTTCGATAAGAAACTGATGGCGGAGGCTGAAGCGGCCGGCGGACGCAAGTATGCCGAACTTTGCGCTCTGGCTTATCGTCAGGCATTAGCTGCCTATAAACTGGTACAAGCTCCGAATGGTGACCTGGTATTCCTTTCCAAAGAGAATTTCAGTAATGGTTCCATCGGAACAGTCGATCTGACTTATCCGGGAGCTCCGTTGCTTCTGCTTTACAATCCGGAACTGGTCAAAGCTACCATGAACCATATCTTCTATTATAGTGAAAGCGGAAAATGGACCAAACCGTTTGCTGCTCACGACGTAGGTACATATCCGCTGGCTAACGGCCAGACTTACGGAGGCGATATGCCAATCGAAGAATCTGGCAATATGGTAGTCCTTGCTGCAGCGATTGCTGCTGTAGAAGGAAATGCCGACTACGCACAAAAGCATTGGGAAACTCTGACAACCTGGACGGATTATCTGGTAGAGTATGGTCTTGATCCGGAGAACCAACTTTGTACGGATGACTTTGCCGGACACTTTGCGCACAATGCCAATCTTTCTATCAAGGCTATCATGGGTATTGCTTCTTATGGCTATCTGGCAGATATGTTAGGCAAGAAAGAAGTAGCCGAGAAATACACTCGGAAAGCGAAGGAAATGGCTGCCGAATGGGTGAAAATGGCAGATGACGGTGACCATTACCGTCTGACATTTGACAAGCCGGGAACTTGGAGCCAGAAGTATAACCTGGTGTGGGACAAGCTGATGA
>ENA-ORUO01002108-ORUO01002108.1-human-gut-metagenome-genome-assembly--contig:-NODE-2108-length-16679-cov-3.377045_pt1 | contig 16679 bp, 14 predicted proteins | sample MGYA00242082_ERZ509215 | MGnify/ENA primary metagenome ERZ509215 (study PRJEB26280, sample SAMEA2338829) | human gut metagenome | biome: human gut; feature: human-associated habitat; material: faeces... | reverse complement strand
CCTTGCGGCTCGTGGGCTATACCACCGGTAGGGAATTGCACCCTGCCCTGAAGATTTTATTCAATTTACAGGATAAGTATAATCATCTGTTCAATAGTTGTCAAGATTTTTTAGGAATAATGGGCTGCTGCCTGTTCAAATTCTTGTGTGTTACTTTACCGCACATGAGCATTCCCGAATGGTATATTGTTTCAATGGAGTTCACCTCCCAATGGAATACGTCAGTCAGAGATTCCGATACACTTCGACATCAAAGAAAGCGGCCGGATTGATGTGGTATGTGGGGTTTACCTCAAATTCAAGATCTGTACCGAACAAGCTCTGAAGATCGGCTGTTTCAACCTTGAAAAATCGCTGATGTTCTGGACGCTTTTTATCTCCCAGCACCAGACAGATCTTCTCATAGTCGTCATAGAAGTACTCCTGCAGAAGTGGAACGACCTTATCCCGGAAGATTTCGCCCAGGGTCTGAATGGAGCGGGACTGACGGAGAGGGGTAAAGAAAGCGTGTCCCAGCGTATGCTCCCGGTCAAACAGAACCTCGATCCGGCGATTTAGCGTCGTAATCAAACCGCTGATGGAAATGCCCTCGACCTCTACACCATCCAGAACGCCACTGTCTGGCATCATTTCCGTGAAACTAAACCGGCGGCGAAGGGCAGTATCCAACATAGCAATGGAACGGTCGGCCGTATTCATAGTACCAAGCAGATAGACATTATCAGGAATCCCGAAAAGCTTTTGAGAATACGGCAGTCTAACTTGTAATCCCTCACTTTGGCCGAGACGTTTGGAGGGTTCAATTAATGTGATCAGTTCTCCAAAAATTTTAGAAATATTTCCACGATTGATCTCGTCAATAATAAATACATAGGGCTTTGTTTCTACCGCAGTTGTCGGCGCAAAGCCGTTTTTCTCAAGAACTTTGATAACTTCAGCCGCAGTGGTATCCAGCTGATACACTGTGGATTGAACCAGCGAACGCGATAATTGAAACTCTTCGATATCAATTTTCTTACCTTTCAGGAGCCAGTTCACTTTTCGGGACCGCTTATAGTGATCTTCATTTGGGAGCCATTCTGGATCACCGGTGATAACGCCGATAGCATCAATGGTTCGGGCAGAATAGCAAGAAAGGACAATATCTCCTAACTGCATCCGATTCAAAAATGCGTTCAGCACATACTTTCCACCAACAAAGTAATTCGTTTCGTCTGTAACGGTTTCGCCATACTCATCCCATCCAATGCGAATACAGTCGTTTTGCATGCAGTAATTGCGAAGCGGATGCCCTCCTGTACCGCCGAGAGAGACTTTCCAAACAGAAGGTGTATCAGAAAAACCGTAGGGAGATTGCTTGGCATCTGCGATTGGAATTTGAGCTTTCAAACAAAACGCTTTGAATATGCCCTTTGTAATCTCGTATTGGATCTCACCAGCTTCTTCCTCGTTTTCGCCGAAGAACTTAGGACGAATTCCCTCGATAAAATCTTCATATCCAAAAGACTGGTGGAAGGTGGTGAACTCAATCCGCCCATCCTGCCGATACTGCCGGTATCGCTTCAGAACCTCCTCATGGTTTTCTGCCTGGACATCTTCCAACAATTTCCCCTCAATGATTGCCACAGCATAGTTGACGGTCTGGTAAGTCTTACCCGTTCCCGGAGGGCCATAAAGAATTGTATTCTTTGCAAAAGGCATTGGATTGTTCACCTCTTTCTGCGATAGAAGCTTTAGTACATCTGCCAATTCATCACGAAGTTTCCAGGAGTATGTACCAGGCTGGCCTGGAAGGGCTGTGCGGCCCACAAACAGAATTGGCCACCATTTCTGATCCTCATTTTCATTCTGAACCAACGGGCAGCCTGTTTTCTCCTGTACCCGTCTGGCGAGCTGAACCATACTGCTATTATAATGTGCAGAAGTCCCTCCAGATTGTAGGCTCAGCTGTTTACAGGTCGCCTCGCCGCCCAATCCTTGCATGGTTTTCAGAATCTCCAGATTTTCTGCTGTGCAGACGGATCTGTCTGCAAGAAGATCCAACCACTGTTCTGCGCTGATCTCCGGATCATACTCTGCCGGGGACGGCCAGTAGTCGCTTTTATAAAGCTGGCTTCCATAGTAGATGATGTCATCCGTCAAAAGGTGATGTGCGGAATCGGGATAATACGAGCTGTCCAGCTCTGCCCGCTTGGTTTCAAACAGATTCAGCAGCTCACTGTCCTGCTGAACGCAGGAAAGGACCCGGTTGGCAATCTCCTGGTAGGTAAGTACATTATGGCTATCTCCCATTTTACAGGTGGCTTGCAAGCCGGTCTCTGCCAGAAAAGCCTTGAGTTTCCCGTATTGATAGAGAAAATACCGATCGGGCTGTGCAAAAAATAAATAGGTACAGATTGTGCGGTCCCCTTGATAATGCTGCTTCATGCTTTCTTTGAACTGATACTTGGCTAACAGGGTATCCGCACTTTGCTTAAAGTTTTGGATCTGCTCGACAATATCCGCTCTGGGAGCCAAGAGCTGCTGAAACATAGAGCGGACCATATCAGGCTCCTTTCCCGCAAAAAATGTGATCATCTTACAGGGAAACGAGTAATTGGTGTCCAGCAGATTTCCCGCCTGGGCCAAGGATTCCTTCAGCATTTCTGCAAAATCCGAGCTCTCTGGATTCCAGTGCTCCTGGAAGCATTGGACTGCCCGCCACTTATACGCTTCTTCCGGAAACCAGGCGGCAAAGGATTCCTTGTATTGGCTGATAACACGACGGATGGGATCGGCAGACAGCTCCCACGCTGCCATATCCAGAATCCGATAATTTTTGAAAGAGAAATTGGCATCCCGGAAATCTTTGATTTTCCGACAGTTATCTATATAAGCTTCCAGCTTACCCCGGGATTTCAGTTCAATCCCCAGTGCTGTAAAAATATCCTCACTGCCCACATTGCTGTTGATGACAGGGAAGGTAAGCGGTTTTAAGCAGTGCAGTACCACAGAGGCTGCAGCGGCCTGCATTCCACGGAACGATTTCGTCAACACCGATGCAGCACGCTGAAACATCTCCTCATCGTCTGTCATATCCAGAAGATCCACGCACATTCTGATAAAAGCGCGCACGGATTGGATATCTGTCTTGCCCTGGAACGAGTAAAAACCAGTACCAAACATTCCAATATGGCCTGTTCCTGAGACAGCTTTTTCCTGGTGCTTATACACGCCAGCATCCGCCCGGCTTTTCAGGTCATCAATCAGATGGTCCAATTCTTGTTTGCGCACCTCGGGCAGATGCGTTGCATGGATAGCTTCATGCTTTTTGTCATAGCTGTGCCGCCATGTTCCAATGCACATGAGATAAATGGCATTGAGATCCTGGTAGTCCAGCGTGGCTTCATTCACATCACGATAAGCGGATACAATCGTATGCACCAGTTCATAGCTGCCGTCGTGTACATCCGGTGACAGCTCCGGGGTACTTTTCAGTTTTTTCAATATCTCTTGATTCATTTGAGGTCACCTTCCGTTTGCGCAACCTGGAATCGGCCATAATACTGCTCCAGCTTCTCATTGCAGATCCGCTCGCTCTCCTGCTTCTCCTCCCGGGTGAGTTTCTTCCAGACAGATTCGTCCACCTGGATTACGCCCAGAGTCTTGGTATGGTGGAGCATCTGCATATCCTCGAACCGCTTGAAGGGGTTGGACAGGATATTCCGCTGGGCCTGGGCGTCGGTGTAGCCGCCCTTGGTATAAATGCTGTTGGCCTTTTCCACCACCAGCCCGGCCGCCCGGCGGGCCTCATAGAACTCCCGGAAGTAGGTGACGATATCGCTGAGTTTCACCCGGCCTTTGTCGTCGGCAAACAGCAGCACCGCCTTGAGTAGCACCGGCTTGTAGGAGTAGCTCATGTCCATCTGCCGCACCATATCCAGGAACAGATCTTTGCGGTTAGAGTCGTCAATGAGCGTCCAGCCGTACTGTTTCGCATACTTCTGGAGAGTTTCCTCTTTGAAGTACTTGAAGGTTCGGTGCTCACTCATGGGTACCACAAGGTCTGGCACCAGAAGGCCATCCCGGACATACCGCTCGATGGTCTCGGTCTGCACATCCACCCGGCGGACGAACTCCATCTGGGAGATCATCCCTGCAGCTTCTTCCTGCCAGTTGAAGATGTCCACCAATTCATAGTCCAGGGCGTCCACCGGCCAGTCGATGAGGGCATCCGGGCGCTCGCCCCGGTCGTAGAGGCCCTGTTCGGCGGTTTTCTGCTGTTTGGTGCCCAACACCAGAGCGCCGGGCTTGTACTCCTTCAACCGGAACAGCCGGTGCATGGAGTAGGGCATGTTGTACTGGCTGGCGTTGTCAACGAAGTCAAACACCATCAGGCTCTCCTTGCCGGGGGACAGCCGCATGCCGCGGCCCAGCTGCTGGGTATAGAGCACCTTGGACATGGTGGGTCGGGCCATAAACAGCACCTCGGTGGCTGGGCAGTCCCAGCCCTCGTTGAGCAGATCACAGGCGCACAGCACTTTGGTCTCGCCCTTCTCAAACCGGGCCAGCACCTCCCGGCGGTCGCTGGCCTTTATCTCGCCGGACACAGCCTCAGCGGCCACACCAGCGTCATGGAGCCGCCCGGCGATCTCCTGAGCGTGCTTGACGGAAGCGCAGAAGATGACCGTCCGCTTGTCCTTCACATACTGGAGCCAGGTGTCCACAATGAGTTGATTGCGTTCCGGCACATAGATCTTGCTCTCCAGATCCCGGATGTTGTACTGGACGCTGTTGAACCGCACCTTGGTCAGGTCAATATTGGTGTGAATGCGGATACACCGCACCGGCACCAGTTCGCCAATCTCTACGGCGGTCTGGATATCCAACTTGTGGGCGGTGTTCTTGAAGATATCCAGGATATTCTTGTCGTCGGCCCGCTCCGGTGTAGCGGTCAAGCCCAGGGTGAATTCCGGCGTGAAGTAGGCCAGGACTTTCTGGTATGTATCGGCGGAGGCGTGGTGGGCCTCGTCCACGATGATGTATCCGAAGTCATCCGGTTTGAACCGCTCCAGATTCAGTGCCACGCTCTGGATGCTGCCGCACACCACGAAGGCGTTGCCCTGCTTCATGCTCTCCACATAGCGGCCCACCGTGGCCCTGGGCCACAGTTCCCGGAAGGTCTTGGTGGCTTGGTCTACCAGTTCCACTGTGTGGGCCAGGAACAGCGTGCGCTTGCCGAATCGTTTGGCATCCATGACGGCGGTCACCGTTTTGCCGGTGCCCGTTGCGTGGTAGAGAAGGGCAATGGTCTCGAAGTTGCAGCGCATCTCCTCCAAAGCTGCCAAAGCCTGTTTCTGGTGCTCCTTCAGTTCCAGTTTGGAGCCGTCCAGGGACTTGCCCCGCTGGGTGGGGAGGTAGTCCTCGATTTCCCTGAAACTGGGGTGCTGGCCCAGGAAAACTCGCAGCTCGTCTTTCACAGTCTCCGGCTGCTGCTGCATCTGCCGCACCGCCCAGCGGTACACATCCCAGCCCAGATAGATCATGCTGTTCTGCTTGAGCAGGTCATCGTAGAACTTGTTCTGGGAGATCAGCTTGGGGTTGTGAGAAGCCTCATCGTCGATCTCGATAGCCACCCTACGTCCGCCGTTTTCAATCAGAAAGTCAGCAAACCGGCTGTTCTGGTAGATGTCAGAGAAGGGATATTGAGAGTAGAGGTAGCCGGCTTTCTCAGCGCCGAAGGTGTCAGAGAACAGTTCTATGAACAGGTCTTCAGCACTGCTGCCGGAGGCGGAGCGGTAGGTAGGCATGGAGGTCACCTCACATTATTTGCTTTAGTCGTTCAGATTGCGGGACTCTTGTTTGAAGTTGCCGCAGTTTTGCCAGAGAAATAGGGCGCTGACCATTTTTCTGCATTTTCCCGCAATGCTCCCAGGCCAGTTTGCCGGGCCCGTTGTACTCCTCGGAAAAAGAGCCGTCTTTATGTATCTTCAGCACGAGCAGCCATTCCGGCTCACTGGAAATAGCAATACGATTAATTTGTGTTGCTTTGATCTGAACCAGGCGTCCATCGGGGGCTTGTCCATCATGTGTTTTCTCCGATGCTTCGAATAGCTTTAGCCCATAGCAACAGGCTGCCAAAGCTTCACCAATACTCCCAATCATGTGGCCGTCTGGCGTATAGTGCCTTCCAGGAAACAGGTCTTCCAGTTCCTGAGATATGCTGTAAAGTATTTTTATCTTTTCTGCAACTAAATCCTGGATCGCTGAACCGCTCATCCCTGCACTTCCTTCAGCAAGATTTTCTTCTCAAATCCGCCCCGTTTGGCCGCTTTCTCTGCCCGTACCCGCTCCAGTTCTTCCAATGTCCAACCACGTGCCTTCACGACAGCCTGCATAACTTCCAGTAGATCAGCGAGTTCTTCCAGGGACTTGCTCTCTTGGTATTCTGCCAGCTCCTCGTTTAGCTTCTGATCCAGAAGGGATATGTAATTCTCATCAGAAAGCGTTTCACAGACGCAGGTTTTCCCATCAGCTTCGATGATCTCTGGGATACGGTCACGCACCAGTTTGTGATAGGTTTTAGTAGGCATCTTTTAGCCTCCGTAAGATTTCTACATCCGCTGGGCAGAACGCAAATTGATCAATCTCATCCACCGTGATCCAGCGGATGTCATTGTGCTCAAGTTTCTGGGGGACGCCCTCCCGGGTGGCAGCATGGAACAGTGTCAAATGAACTGTCAGATCCGGGTATTCGTGAACCACATCCATGAACACTTCGCCCACATTCAGCGTGACGGCCAGCTCCTCCTGACATTCCCGAATGAGCGCCTGTTCCTTGGTTTCGCCTGGCTCTACCTTGCCACCTACAAACTCCCATAGCAGCCCTCTGGCCTTGTGGGCCGGGCGCTGGCAAATCATAAACTTATCCTGATCCCAGATCAGCGCAGCTACTACTTCTGTCATTGACCTCACCTTTGGCTTTATTCAATCGTTGCATCCAAGTTGTCCAAAATGAACTGTTGGGCCGCCTTGTTATAGACGACCACGGTATAGGTTCCGTTTCTCCCTTGCCGCTGCTCTGAGGTAATGCCCAGCTGCTGCCCAGTATCAGTAGGCGTTCGCGTTGTCTTTCCATCCTCTCTTGTGATCAGCGCCAGAAAACCTGCCTGTATCAGCCAGTCTAAAAGGGATTTATAGCTTAACTTTTTCATATTTTCCGGTTGGATCAGCTCATTTATGCGCCTTGTGATCTCGCTGATGGGAATGGGGGTCTCAGAGTAGCGGAAATTTTTCCGAGTTTCATAGTCAAGTTGAAACGGTACTTTTTCCGTTTTTGTTTTTCTTTGCGATACGCCTCCATTTTCCACAATCTGTCTCAGCAGATCAGACACATAAAAAAGGCAACGGGAAATCCTAACATTATTTATGCTATCGGAATCTGGAACCGGTTGATCCGTCAATGGATTGATTCCATTGGCAAGCTTTTCGATATAGGTCTTTGCATAAGCAATTTTCTCCACTTCGGTCATTCCAATCCCTCCTTAACCCACAACAAGTTTATTTGTTTTCTTGAGAAACTTCGCTGGAATCGGCCGATCCAGCTGCCATGTAATATTCATAGGCCTGCTTCCATCATGCTTCACATAGTTGGCCGTTCCCAGGAAGGTATAGGCCGCTGCACCGCCTGTGAGCCGGTCCGCCTTGAACTCCCGGACAAACAGCAGCACTTTGCTGCCGCGCTCCCGGTGGTGAATGTATCGCTGCCCAGTGGGAGAGGCCGCCGCTGTAGTGCTCTGGCTCTGCCAGTGGAACAGGTTCTCGTTGATGGAGTAATCGTGATACATTGTGGTGGGCGAGTAGTCCTTATCCGCCTTATTCAGTGTCACAAAGAACACGTCCAGTTGCTTTTCCGGCAGCCACTTCACGCCCTCGCGCACCGTGGCCGGTTTCAGAAAATCCAGCGCCACCAGTAGCTGGTCCCGGGTATAGGTGCAGTGGAGGTCCAGCGGGCAGTCAAAGCCCAGATCCACCGGCTCGTCAATGAAGTCAATTTGCTCATACCGATAGCGGAGCAGGTTCAAAAGCTCACCCAGTAACACCGGGCTGTCCGGCAGCGCGTACAGGTTATCCAGAACCTCATCGGATGTCCAACCCTCCGCAGCCTTGCCCCAAATGGTCACATAGAACATCTGGAGCATCCTCTGCTCCAGCTCACTCAGCGCCGCGAAGTCCACATCGTCCAGACGGGGCAGCAGGTCCAGCAAAAAGCGTATCCACCGTCGGGAGTCCACAACGGCCAACCGGCCAAAGGCTTTTGTCAGTGTTTCCTCCATCGGTTCGCTGAAATCCTCCATCACATCCGCCCGGGCGCAGATGCGGGAAAAGGAGGAGAACCTGTAAATTGCCCTGGGGTCCAGGTGGTAATACTCCAGAAAGTTGGCCAGAGTCAGCTCCAGCCCGCTGTCCTCCGCAAAGCTGGCCACTCGGGATACCAGCCCGGCGGTATTGCCGTAAGAGGCACGGATGTTCTCCAGAATATACTTGGCGGCCTTCTTCTCCAGCTGTATGTAACAGCCCTTGGGTGCGGAAACAAACCCGTCCTTGATCTCCCGGGTCACACTGCGGGTGGTATTGCTCAGCAGGGCGGCAAACTTGTCCTCGAAGTTGTACCGCTTGTTGGCCTGGCCGATAAAGTCCAGCACCGTCAGGCATTCCTTATCCTCCGCCAACCGCAGGCCACGGCCCAGCTGCTGGAGGAAGATGGTCAGGGACTCAGTGGGCCGCAGGAACAGTACGGTGTTGACCTCCGGGATGTCCACACCCTCGTTGTAGATGTCTACCACGAAGATAAAGCGAACCTCACCGCCTACCAGCCGCCCTTTAGCGTTTTTTCTCTCCTCATCGGAGGATTTTCCAGTCAGGAAAATGGAGGGAATTCCGCGGTCGTTGAAATAGCGACACATAAACTCCGCATGCTCAATGGACACGCAGAAGCCCAACCCCTTCACCTCGTCGATGTCGGTCACATACTTGAGAAGGGAGGACACCACCAGGTCGGCGCGGCGGTTTGCCACGGCGCCGCTGAAGGTGTAAAGATTGGAAAGCTCCCCCTTATCGTAACCGCCAGCGGTCCATTTCAGCGTGTTCAGATCCACCGTATCGGTGACGCCGAAATACTGGAAGGGGCACAGCAACTTGCGGTCAATGGCCTCCGGCAGACGGATCTCGGCGGCGATCCGGTTATTGAAGTAGGGCAGCACGCTCTTGCCGTCCATGCGTTCCGGGGTAGCGGTCAGGCCCAACAGGATCTGGGGCTGGTAGTAGGACAGCAGCTTCTGGTAGGTGGGCGCTGCCGCATGGTGGAACTCGTCCACCACGATGTAGTCGTAGAAATTCGGGGCGGTCTTGGCGGCAAAATCCTGGGAGTTGAAGGTCTGAATGGACAGAAACAGGTGGTTAATGCTCTCTGGCCGGTAGCTGCCCACAAACAGCTCCCCGAAGTTGGCGTCCTTCAAAATCGCCCGGAAGGTGTACAGGCTCTGCCGCAGGATCTCCTCCCGGTGTGCTACGAAGAGCAGCCGACAGGGCTTGCCGGGGTGCTGTTTGCAAAATCGCTTGTAGTCCAGCGCGGAGATCACCGTCTTGCCGGTACCAGTGGCGGCCACCACCAAGTTGCGGATGTAGCCCCGGACGGCGCGCTCCGCCTCCAGCTTGTCCAGGATCTCCTGCTGGTAGGAGTAGGGCGCGATATCCATGGTGTACACTTCGGCGTTGTTGGCGTCGAAGTATTTTTCCGCCTTCAGCGCCCGGGCCAGCCGTTCCTTTTGATCCTCGGAGTAGTACTCAAACTCGCTGGAGTTCCAGTAGCTCTCGAAGGTGGCGGCAATCTTGTCAATGGTCTCCGGCAGATCCCGGCGGGTGACCTTCACATTCCACTCCAGACCGCTGGAGATGGCGGCATTGGACAGGTTGGAGGAGCCCACATAGGCCGTGGTGAAACCGGTGTCCCGGTAAAAGACATAGGTCTTGGCGTGGAGCCGGGTGCGTTTGGTATCGTAGCTGACCTTGATTTGGGTGTTGGGCAGGGCGCGCAGCTCCTCGATGGCTTTCACATCGGTGGCTCCCATGTAGGAGGTGGTGATGATCCGCAGCTCCCCTCCGTTTCGGGTGAACTCCCGCAGCTCGTCCATCAAGAGCCGCAGACCGCTCCATTTGATGAAGGACACCAGCATGTCTATACGGTCGGCGGAGACGATCTCCTTTTTGAGCTCTGTATACATCTGGGGCTCATGGATGGCCCCAGTGAATAGGCTGCTCTGGGCGATGGAGGTCTCCGGCCGGCTCAGGTCGGCCGCGGTTTTACCTACCGCCAGCCGGGGGTCTTGCTCCCGTAAAAGCGCAAGAAGCTGCTCTGCCCGCTGGTCAACGCTCAGCGCGGCAAAGTCAGCTTCCTGGGTTGTGTTCTGGATGAGAGTCACGATCTGGTTGACGAGGCTGATCTGCGTGGAGATATCTCCGCCGTTATCCGCCACATTCTCCAGGCCTTTTTGCACCACATCCGCCAGATACTGCGCCAGCACCTTGGAGGCCTCCGCCTTGTCAATAGGCGCAACCGATTTGCGGGCATCGGGAATCTCCGAAAGCTCGCGGTTCAGGGCAGTATTGATGATTTGTTCGTAAAGGCCGGGAGACAGCATATTAATACCTCAAGTCAAATTATAATGTTCGCATTACTTTGATAAAAAGAGAATTTCCATAGGCATCAAGCAATGTCTGTATCGCCTGATAATGTTCTCTACAAACTTTTCTCATGTTCTGGACATATTTCTATAATGTCCTCAATCCGACAATTTAGTGCCGTACAGATCTTTAGGAGGCTCTCTGTAGTGACATGGCCGTTTCGCCCCATTTTAGTAACCGAGGCAGGACTAATTCCTGCTTTTGCACACAGATCTTTCTTCTTCATGTCTTTGTCAATGAGTAGCTTCCAAAGTTTTTTATAACTGACTGCCATAAGAAGATTCCTCCAGATAGGCAAAAATGCTCTGCCATTCGGCAGAGCATTGAGTTTATGAAATCATGCCGCCAAGATCTATTCCAACACCTGACAGCGTTGTATATAATGATAGCATATTCAGCAGGAATTCGCAAGAAAATCATGCATTCGCACGATTCTTAGTTTTTCTCAGAAATACCCCCTGTAATTTCCATGACGGCAGGCGCACTCCATAATGCTCCTGCGGCTATTTCTTTGTTTATGCGGCTCATTTTTTGCGTCAGCCCATGTGTCTGCAGCACCGCTGCTTCTGGTAGATCCGAAAGCGTTGCGGGTGCGGTCAATGCGGGTGCTTCTTGCCCACGATGTTTTGCGGTGACACCGCGGCCCACAGGGCGGAACTGGTGGTAATAGCTGAGGCTATGGCAATTTGTTTTTCATTCCAATTCTTCATCAGATATGAAACGAGCGCCCGTTCTCCTGGTCCGACAGGAGAATGAGCGCTCGTTTTCGTCATTTTGCAGTTCTATTGAGAGCCTCCACGCCAGTTCAAAGCCAGCCATAAAACTGTCGAGGGAGGTCTGTTCTCTGATAGAGTCCTGGGCATCGATAATGCGCAACACCAGTCTTCGCTCCGGTTTTTCCAGAGCCGCAATCAACGCCTTGTGGCACTCCTCCACTTCATTCTCCTGTTCGTTAAGCTCCGGGCGGACATAAAAGCAATCATACAGCTCTTTGAGCAGTTTGTTTTCCATTGTCATCATCTCCTTGCAACCCAAACATATACCACACCTTCCGCACAATAGCTATCAGAATTTCAGGAGATTATCCAGAATGTCTGCCGCTTGCCGCAGTTCCTCCTGGGATGCTTCACCGGGGCTGTTTTCGCTTTTGGCGGCGTGGCTGGCCAGGTAGGGGGCGTAGTTCTGTCGCATCATTGAAGTTCGGAAATGCCCCAGCATCTGAGAAACCTCTTTCGTGTCCATTCCGTTTTGCAGAGATAGGACGGCGCAAGTGTGCCGGAGATCGGCGAACCGAATGCGATCCAGCCCGGCCTCTTTGATGATCTCATTATGCATCCGGCGCACCATCTGGGGCGAGTAGGGCTTTTGCGTGGCCGGGTGCATGAACATGAGCGAGCTGCTGGGGTGCCTGGCGCGTTCCATGCGCAGGAGCCCAACCGCTTCTGTGGTCAGGCTGATGGTTCTGGTGCCGCCTTTGTACTCCACCAACTCCCGCCGTTCCACCGAGCGGCTCTCCGAGATGGTCAGCGTCCGCTCTTTTATATTCAGGTCGCTCCATTTCAGTGCGATCAGCTCTCCTTGCCGAAGCCCCGCCGTCAGCGCCAGCAGGAACATGGGGAGGTAACCTAACCGCTCCGCCGCATCCAGATAGTCCTCCACTTCTGCTGGCGTCAGCACATTGGCGTTGACCTTCTTGGGCTTTGGATAGTGAAACGCACGGGCAGGATTGTCGCTTATCAGGCCATCCCGGATGGCTTGATCTAAACATTGCTGAAGCAGTCGGTGGATGTGCCGCATCGTGTGTTCGCCCAGTCCTGGATATTCGGGACTCTCCGGGCGGTGACCGCCAAAGTGTTTTCGCTCCTCCAGGAAATCTCCGACCTGCTCCGCCGTCAATTCAGAGAGCGGTATGTCTCCCAATCCGGGGAGAATGTGGTTTTTGAAGATGTAGCCATGAGCTGCGTATGTGGTCGGGCGGCTCTGGTTTTTGTCATAGACCTCCTGCCAGCGGAGGATATAGTCTTTCAGCGTCATATCCCCACCTCCATGCACTGGCGCTGCAGATTCCGGAAGGCCACCCACGGAAGTCCCGCTTGTTTCAGAATCCGTTTGTGCAGGTAGTAGAACTCGTGGAGCTGATATGGCGCTCCGGTCTTGGGGTTGAGGAACACATGGCAGTCGGTTTCAGGTATCCGTTCCAGAAGATATTCCGCTTTTCTGTTGAGCGTCAGCAGCCGCCGTCCCTTGAGGATATACCGGCAGCGGATATGAAAATCGGCCCACGACAAGGTGATAAGTTCACATTGCCGCAGGCCGCTGGAGAGTCCTGTGTAGATGAGAGGGAGTGCGCCAAGTTTCTCTGCTGCAGTCAGGTATCGCTGGATCTGCCCCAGGCGCAAGGGAGCAGTCTTATATTCCTCTGACTTTGGTTCCTGACAGAGCCGCACTGGATTATATGGGATTAGCTGGTCACGGGCCGCTTCATCCATACAGCGCCGCAGGAGCAGATGGACGCACCAGACGCTTCTGGCGCTGAGTCCCTGACTCCGCAGATCACCATAGAAGCTGGTTACGGTGTCTTCGGTCAGTTCTGTCAGTGAGATACCCCCGATTCCGGGGAGGATGTGGCAGTAGATCAGGTTGCGGTATCCGCCCACGGTGCTGCTGTTCCATCTGCTTTGATTCTCATGGAACCAGCGGTTGCACCACTGGCCTACTGTGTAGCTGTTTTCCTTCTGCATATCGTCGCCTCCTTTTGGCAAACGAACAATATCACAGAAAGAGGGAAATAGCTACTGATATGAATAGGATTTTCAAACTGGTAAATGTACATGGTTTGCAAACAATCTACTCATTCTTCTGGGAGTTTAATGCACGGATTTGTATAAAAGGTTTTAGGATCTATAAACCAGTACTCTGTGTCTTCATAATCAAATAATTTTCGGCCTAATAATGTGCGATTCAAGAAAATATCTTTTTTCTCTGGCCAATATACTCCGACAGGGCAACTATTCATATACTGATATGCTTTTATCATTTGTGGTGCACCGCCAATAGTGTCACTTGGGGTCACTTTTTTTAACATCCTACACAAGGCTTCAAATGGCTCCATGTCTAAAGAGAAATCTTGTTGTTGTGCAATATCGCTGCCATGCTTTTCGCGTAGTAACTCTCTAAGTTCCCTTTTGAAGTTTTCTCTCTGATCACCGATTACTACCAAATGGCCATTAACATTTTTTAGTATTTTGTGATGTTTCCCGTCTTTGGTGAACATTTTGTCGTGTTTTTTATAATAATATCTCCATATCTTAAATTTCTTTTCAATCCAAGAGTATCCACCAAATATAAACTCATTGTCTGGAACATAGTCCGGATCAGCTAAATCATAGACTGAACTCATTAAATGGTTAATATGTTTCATAACATGTCCATTTATATCTGTTACGTCCATTGCTCGAGTTTCGATCCTTCTATAACCACTCATGGCTTGCTTAATCTGCATCATCATAGGGTAAGCATACCCTGTATCGCCCGCAAAGGCTAACACGCAATTGCTACCCGGTAGCGTTGTTAGTTTTGGGCACTCGTCCCAACGATGCCCACCACATAATCTACTATCCGAAATAAACACCAATTCTTCGCAGTTATGAATTTTTCTAACCCAAGCGGCAGCTATAGTCATTTGTGTACCTCCCTACCTTTTAGAGGTCGCTTTTGAATAAAACTCCCCCTCTGTTTTTAACTTCACTATATCATTTTAATAATATCTTTTTCAAGCGATTGCAGCAATCAGAAAAAGATTTACCTCATATAATTCAAGCGAATATGTAGCGCATTTCCTGGGCCTCTGCTCCGAGGTGATCCGGCCTGTCATCGCCCTTAAAACCGGACGGAACATCTTTTAATATACAGAATCCAATCCCACACAAATCCCAAAAGACGAAAGGGTTTCTTGAAACAAGCAGGGCAAAAGAGTGTTAAAGAGGAACTGCCCAAGCAGAGGGAAGGGCCAAAGAGGGCCGTAAAGTGCCGACTGAAGGTTCCGACACACGTTTGGGAGCAAGATGCCGGGAGTTCGAGTCTCCCCACTCGGACCATTTTTAGCAGTAAATCCGCCAAAGTCGGCGGATTTACTGTATTTTTATTGTGCTTTTGAAATTGTGGTTTCGAGTAATGTGAGAACTCTTAGAGGAGAAAATCGCATGTGTCAGGCTCACACCAGTCTCATGTTGTCGTAAATCTATAACCGTTCCATGATGAGGTCGAGAACAAGCACCAAAATACAAGCTATCTAAATCATAGGGGCTGGCATATTCAAATCTTGCATCCTTGTTTTTATACTCATTCTGCAGTAGAATAAAATTATCCTTATACATTGGGGTGACCGTATGACTTCTGAGGAAATTAAGCTGCGGCTTATCAATAATGATGCACTTTTTAACAACATTTTTGTAATTGAGCAGGATTTTGATATTGTGCCAAATACGCACCCGCATTATGGAGCATCGATTACCTATCAAGACCTCACCGAACTCAGAAGAGATTTTCTGCTTCAACTTGTTGACACTGTTATAGATTGGGTATATGGTTCCTCGAAGTTCGCTGAACTACAAAAACTATATGTTGCTTCTGGTAAATCACTTGCAGCAGCTTCGTCCGAGATAATTCGAAAAGCAAAGCAAAAATTTCGGAGAAGTGACGATAAACTTCTGATTCAGGGGCAACTTGGTGAACTCTTGCTGTTTCATTTCATCCAGCGCACAAAGCAGGCTGTCCCGCTTCTCAGGAAGATGCCTATAACAACCTCTTCAAGCCATGAAAGATTCGGGGCTGATGCAATTCACTACAAGATTAGGGACAATAAGAACATAATAATCTTAGGTGAAGCTAAGGCCTATACCAGTTCATATAAATTTTCTTCTGCATTTGAAAACGCAATAAATAGCATTCTTGACACATATGAAAATCTGAGGACTGAACTTAATCTTTATTTACATGAAGACTTTTTAGATGCAGAAATGAATCGTGTCGCCGAAGCATTTTTGACAAACAAGCTGTCTAATGTTGAAATAGAACTCGTTAGTTTAGTCCTGTATAATGAAACTACTGATATCAAAATAACAAACGAGCAGGAAATTAAAAATCAGATTACACAAATCATTTGCGAGCGATATAGTAACTTTGATAAAAGCAAAATTGACTTGGACAAACACCCAATTTTGAGGCGAATTACATATATTGTTTTTCCTGTTTGGAAGCTGGATGAAATTGCGGACGAGTTTCAAAAGATGATTTAATCGCAAATGAGGTGACGCCAAAACTATGGATGATGTACTGAAAAAGTGGATGGAAATAGACTATTATCATATGGCATATCGAATGGGCTTTATTGATAAAATAGTCCTCCCAACCCACGCTTTGATTTTAGATACAATACGCGTGCTTGATAAAGAAACTTCGATGAATCCTTCTTTCAATTCAAACAAAATCATTGCTATCCTTGCACTTCTGTGGGAACATACTGATTCCAATGTATATGATCTTAAAGATTTCTTATTGAAAATACTATCTCGCATTGGTTACCCCACATCTGCAATCATTGCAGACAATGAATTTTCTAACGATTTGTGCCAGTTTTCCCCGGTTAAAAGTATCCTCGACAAATGTACGCTCACTTTGTACCAAAGCCAATATGAAGTTTCCGTAGGCAATCAACACTTTTTGTTAACCAGCTTTCAAAAGCAACTGTGGGATACCTTGGAAACAAATAAATCTGTGGGTATTTCTGCACCAACCTCTGCAGGAAAGTCTTTTGTCATCTTAATTAAGACTATTGAGAAAATGCTTCGGGAGTCTTTGGATATCATCTACATTGTTCCAACATTGAGTCTTCTAAATCAAGTTAGGTCAGTTTACAAGGAACTACACGCAGACCGTGAAACGGGCTGCTGACAACA
>ENA-ORUO01002092-ORUO01002092.1-human-gut-metagenome-genome-assembly--contig:-NODE-2092-length-16780-cov-15.949118_pt1 | contig 16780 bp, 20 predicted proteins | sample MGYA00242082_ERZ509215 | MGnify/ENA primary metagenome ERZ509215 (study PRJEB26280, sample SAMEA2338829) | human gut metagenome | biome: human gut; feature: human-associated habitat; material: faeces... | reverse complement strand
GAACTGGAAGCAAAAGAAAAGGCGTGACCGAAGTCACGCCAAATCTTCCCCATTTCGGGAGCTTTTGCAAATACTGTTTTATGGGAACTCTGCTACGGGGAACGCCCTGTTGTACATATCGCTATCGTATGTGGATTTTTGCAGGGTGCGTCCGGGTGGGCGCACCCTGTTTTTCCATTTATTGACTCACTACGGCTTTCCCATTTAACCTTGTAAAATCTTCTATCCTATGATATATTGAACACATAGAAGTAATAGGAGGTATCTCAAATGGGAAAATGCGTTTACGTTGACAATTCTAATGTTTGGATTGAGGGTAAATACCATTCTGCCGTTTCTAAGGGTATGGTTGCAGATGTTTATGAAGCACATGATAACAGAATTTGTGACATGCCGTGGGCTTACGACTTTGGTAAATTGCTTAATATTGTTTGTGATGGTGATATCTCCGATATTAAGAGAGCTGTTTTATACGGTTCTAGGCCTACAGATAACGACAGTCTTTGGAATGCTGCTAAAAAAGTAGGATTTGAAGTTTTCACACCCCCTCGTAATGCGAGCAATAAAGAAAAGCGTGTTGACACAGGTTTTGATAAAGAAGTCTTGAAAGATTTATATAAGGGCGTAATTGGGCCTGATGATGAAATTATTCTGGTTGTTGGAGATAGCGATCATCATCCCGTAGCAGAAGCTATTCTTGAGGAGGGGAAGCAATATACTCTTGCATTTTGGGATAATGCTTCAGAACTAATGAAGAACGACTGTAAAAAGTTTATATCGCTAAATCCTCATATCAAGGATTTAGAATGCAAATAAAGAACTTTTTTCGCGAAGGACTAAGATAAAAAGAGAACCCCGGAACTATTTAAGCAAACTTGACGCTAAAAGGTTCCGGGGTTTATTCAATTCTTTTCAGGAAATCATTTTGCAGTAGCCACTATTTTGTTAATCTTCTAATTCGCGACTTCCTAATACTCCTTTCAAATATTCCTCCGGATCGCCATTCAGAATCAAGTCCGCATAGCCCAGCGGGTCATTATAGATGAGGTAATCCAATTCTGCCCTCTGCGCCATGGTCACATCCACCGCATCCTCGACCCCAGTGCAGTCAATGGAAATTTTTCTCCCATCCCGGAGCAGCAGCTCCACGTAGCCAGTGTCCATATTAAATTTGCAGGCTCTTGCATCGTACTTCATTCTCACGTCCTCCTGAAATCATGTCATAGCTTATATCGGTCAATTTATGATTTCGGATTTCATCTTCCACGGACACCTGCGTTAAATTTTCCGAAGAAAACAAATAATCCGAACCCATCTCCTATCGGAAACAAGTTCGGATTATTTTTGTTTGGTCCGAGTGGCGAGAATCGAACTCACGGCCTCTTGAACCCCATTCAAGCGCGCTACCAAAACTGCGCTACACCCGGTTATCATCCGTTGCCTCCCTACCGAAGCACCGGCGACATGAGATATTATACTCGGATAAGGCAGTCTTGTCAACAGATTTTTGCAATTTTTTTGGATTTTTTTGAAGAAAGTATGATTTTGACGGTGATGCGCTGCTTTGCATCGTACTAATTCCTCCCGCCGTCGCATAAATTTCTTCCAAATGGCTTTCAAATGGGAAGAGAGGGGAGAGCATTTTGGCAAAGCAGGAACGAATCGAGCAGGCGGCAGTCTGCCGCGAGATAGGAGCCCGCACCGGCGGCGACATCCTCATTGGTGTGGTGGGGCCGGTGCGCACGGGCAAGAGCACCCTCATCAAGCAGTTTATGGAAAAGCTGGTGCTGCCCGCCATCGGCCCGGAGGACGCAAAGCTCCGCGCCCGCGATGAGCTGCCCCAGTCGGCAGCGGGACGCACCATCATGACCACCGAGCCCAAGTTCATCCCGGAGGCGGCGGTGCCGCTGGCGCTGGAGGGCGGGGGAGAGTGCAGCATCCGGCTCATCGACTGCGTGGGCTACATGGTGGAGGGGGCCATGGGCCACGAGGAGAATGACAAGCCCCGGATGGTCAAAAGCCCCTGGTTCGACGAGGAGATCCCCTTCGACCTCGCCGCCGAGACCGGCACCCGCAAGGTCATCCGGGACCACTCCACCATCGGCATCGTCGTCACCACCGACGGAACCATCAGCGAGATACCCCGCGAAAACTACATCCCGGCAGAAAAGCGGGTCATCGACGAGCTGGAAGCGCTGGGCAAGCCCTTCGTCATCCTGCTCAACAGCACCCACCCCGACGCCCCCGAGACAAGAGCGATGGCGGCGGAAATGGAAGAGAGCTATGGCCGGACCGTTCTGCCTGTGAGCTGCCTCGACCTCGACGAGGCACAGCTGGGCGAGATTTTGCAGAAGGTGCTCTACGAGTTCCCGGTTAGGGAGCTGGATTTCGCTCTGCCCCGCTGGGTGACGATGCTGGACAAAGGCCACTGGCTCCAGACCGAGGTATACACAGCGGCCATGCAGCTCTCCGAGAAAATTTCCCGGATGAAGGACGTCTCCGACTCCGGCCGGGCGGCGCTGGACTGCGAGGCAGTGGAAAACGCCGCCCTCAGTGGGATGAACCTTGCCGACGGCGTGGTCCGCATCACGGTGCTGCTCAAGCCCGAGGTGTTTTATAAGGTGCTCAGCGAGCAGACGGGCCTCGAAATCGGCGACGAAGCCGGGTTGATGCCCTGCATCATCGAGCTGGCCAAAGCCAAGCGTGCCTACGAGAAGATACGCAGTGCGATGGAGCAGGTGGAGGCCACCGGCTACGGCATCGTGATGCCGTCCATCGACGAGCTTTCGCTGGAACAGCCCGAGATCGTCCGGCAGGGCGGGCGGTACGGCGTCCGTCTCGAGGCCAGCGCGCCGTCCATCCACATGATGAAGGCGGTCATCCACACCGAGCTGAGTCCCATCGTGGGGACGGAGAAGCAGAGCGAAGACCTCGTGCAGAGCCTTTTGAAAGATTTCGAGGACGACCCCGTCCGCCTGTGGGAGTCGAACATCTTCGGCAAGAGCCTCCACGAGCTGGTCAACGACGGCCTGCAGAACAAGCTGCTCCATATGCCGCAGGAGGCCCGGGGCCGTTTGCAGGAGACGCTGGAACGAGTCATCAACGAGGGCTGTACCGGACTCATCTGTATCTTGATCTAACAAAAAGTCCGCTGCACGAAACCAACGTGCAGCGGACTTTTATGCTATTTCTCTTCTTCGGTCAATTTGGTGATGAGCATCTGGTAAATTTCATTGCCCTTCAAAATGAACTGCTTTTTTACCATCTCAGCGCTCAGCCGGTCGGGTGTGCCGATGTCCAGACAGAACAGCTCGCTGTCCAGAGCCTTCACCTGACAGCGCACGGAGCAATGGCCGTCGGCCTTTTCGCTGATGCGGGCGCTGTACTCGGCTTCCTTGCGCGCCCAGGTCTGGCTGCGCAGCACGGCGGCGACCGCCTTTTCCCGCACACTGCGGGGCAGGTCGTAGGCCAGCTCCTGCGCCACTTTCCGGCCCTTGTCGGTGATGGTGTACCGGTCGCCCTCCGCCGTCACGAGCTGCTGCCGGGCGATGTCGTCCAGGCAGGAGCCGATCTCAAAATAATTTACCAAAGCCTCTTCCATCAGGGCGTTTTCAATCTCCGTCCGTGTGATAGGCCCGGCGTTCTTGACAAGATAACACAGCAGCAATCGTATCTCGGTGCTGTTGGTCAGCCCACCGGGACGCACACCGGCGGTAAAAGCATCGTTGGCGGCCATTGTTACTCCCATCTCCCGTGTTCTATAGTATTAACTATAGTATAAAGGGTTTCACGCCGGATTGCAAGCCATGACCGAAAAATCCGTCTCGATGCGCTTGTGGCTCTCGGGGGTGGAGTAGAGCCAGTGGTCGAGGTGGCCCTCGGTGATAAAGTACCGCAGCTCGAAGCGGTGGCTCTGGCTGAGGGCGTGGTTGACGATGACGAGCTTTATCTTCATCTTCTCGGGCAGGATGTTCTTGATGTAGACGCTCACGGCCTGCCCGGGCCGCAGGTCGGGGCAGCTCTCGGCGAGGCCCGCGAGGTTGGGCGCGATCTCGATGAAGGTGCCGTACTCCTCCACGCTCCGCACGATGCCCACCACCGTTTCGCCCACCGTAAAGGCGGCAGCGTTCTCGGCCCAGGTACCCAGCAGCTCCCGGATGGTCAGCACGAACCGCCCCTGTGCGTCCCGGCTCTTGATGGCGCAGAGGATCTGCTGCCCCACGCTGACCCGGTCGGCAGGGGAGGAGATACGGCTCACCGACATACAGTCGATGGGCAGCAGGGCGCTGATGCCGCAGCCTACGTCACAGAACGCGCCGAAGGGCTCGATGTGGGTCACGATGCAGGGCAGGATGTCGCCGGGCTGGAGCTGGTCGAGGTATTCGGCCTTGCACATCCGCTGGGCTTCAGCGCGGGAGAGGCGGTAGACAGGCTGTCCGTTTTCGTCGGTGTCGATGCCCTCGATGACAAAGCAGGTGGGCCGTCCTACCCGCGTCAGTACGGCGATGTCCCGTACGCTGCCGGTGTCGGCTCCGTCGGCGCACTGCCCGAAGGGCATTACAGCCCGGCAGCCGCCCAGCTCGAATCGGAGCTGACGCTGGGTGTCGAAGGCCAGCGCCGTGCTCTGCAAGATCTCGCGGCTGGCCATCGCGGCCCGCAGTTCGGCGGCGCTCAGGCGGGAAGCATTGCGGTAGTTGTTTTCGGTACGAAACGCTTGCATCATCTTTCATTCCTCTTTCTCTGTTTTTTGGGGTAGCATTGCAGCTATAAAACCATATGCAGCTGCATTTGCATTTTATACGAGTTTGGATTATACTATAGATGTGTGTCTCTCTTTTGGACACACGGCCTGTACTATAAATGTGCAGACAGGAGGGATTCAATATGGATATTGCAGTCGGCGATACCATCCTCACCCGCAAACAGCACCCCTGCGGAGCAGCAAGCTTCGAGGTGCTGCGGGTGGGCATGGACTTCAAGATCCGCTGCACGGGCTGTGGCCGCGAGGTCATGCTGCCCCGGGCGAAGATCGAGAAGAACATCAAAAAGGTCATCAAACCGGGCCAGGAATAGCCCGGCGGCACAGCACATTCAGAAACTGTTTTGTAAGGAGAACTGCCTGATATGCCGAATCTGACTTCCCAAATGGAGGCCGTCTGCCGCCGGTTCGAAGAACTTTCTATCCGTCTCAATCAGCCCGAAACTGCCGCCGACCCGGCGCACTTCCGCCGCCTGATGCAGGAATACCATGAAGCACAGCCGGTGGTGGACGCTTACCACGCCCTCACCACTGCGCAGGACCACCTGGCACAGGCAAAAGCCCTGCTGGAAGGGGACGAGCCCCTCGACGCGGACTTTAAGGTTATGGTACAGCAGGAACTAAGCGAAAAAAGTCAGGATGTGGCAGAGCTGGAAAATAATCTCAAAATTTTGCTGCTGCCGAAGGACGCAAACGACGAGAAAAGCGTCATCATGGAGATACGCGCCGGTGCCGGCGGCGAGGAAGCTGCGCTGTTCGCCCACAGCCTCGTGCGGATGTACACCATGTACGTCCAGAGCCGGGGCTGGGAGATGGAGCTGCTGAACCTCAACGAGACGGAACTCGGCGGAACCAAGGAAGCCGTCTTTGCGGTCAATGGCCGGGGCGCCTACAACCGCCTCAAGTACGAGAGCGGCGTCCACCGGGTGCAGCGTGTGCCCGAGACGGAGACGCAGGGCCGCATCCACACCTCGACGGCCACCGTGGCCGTGATGCCGCAGGCCGAAGAGGTGGACTTTGCGCTGGACATGAAGGACCTGCGCATCGACACCTTCCGCTCTTCGGGTGCGGGCGGTCAGCACATCAACAAGACGTCCAGCGCCATCCGCGTCACCCACATCCCCACCGGAACCGTGGTCGAGTGCCAGAACGAGCGCAGCCAGTTCCAGAACAAGGACAAGGCTCTGGAGATCCTGCGCAGCCGCCTGCTGGCCCAGAAGCAGAAGGAGCAGCAGGACGCCATCAACGCCGACCGCGCCGGTCAGGTGGGAACAGGGGACCGCAGCGAGAAGATACGCACCTATAACTTCCCGCAGGACCGCTGCACCGACCACCGGATCGGCCTGACGGTACACAACCTCGACAAGATCATGGACGGCGATCTGGACGACATCATCGACGCCCTCGCCACCCGTGAGCAGGCCGAGAAACTGCAAAAGCTAAACGCATAAACTTGCGCAGAATGCGCACGAAAAGCTGTAAAGAATGTTTGCTTTACAGAAGAAAAGAGCGATGATTCGTATGAGTATCAATACTGAAGTCCGCCCGGCTGACACGGAGGGCATTGCCCGCGCAGCCGAGCTTCTGCGGCAGGGCGAGCTGGTAGCCCTGCCTACCGAGACGGTCTACGGCATCGCGGCCGACGCCCGCAACGGCAAGGCCGTGAGCAAGATCTTTGTGGCGAAGGGACGTCCGCAGGACAATCCCCTCATCGTCCACGTCACCGGCCCCGAGATGCTGCACGGCCTCGTCAGCGAGGTGCCGGAACGCGCCCAGCTGCTGATGGCGGCGTTCTGCCCCGGCCCGCTGACCATCATCATGCCCCGCGGCCCCGAGGTGGCAGCGGAGTGCTGTGCCGGTCTGGACACCGTGGGCATCCGGATGCCCAGCCACCCGGTGGCACGGGCTGTCATTGAGGCCAGCGGCTGCGCCTTTGCGGCCCCGTCGGCCAACCTCTCTGGCAAGCCCAGCCCCACCAACGCACAGGACGTCTTTACCGATATGGATGGCCGCCTGCCCCTCATTCTGGACGGCGGCGAGTGCGACTGGGGCGTGGAGTCCACTGTCGTGTCGGTGGTGGGCGAAAAGCCCACTCTGTTCCGTCCCGGCCACATCACGCTGGAAGACCTCGAGCGTGCGCTGGGCGAGGAAGTGGAAGTCTCCAAGGCCATCCTCGAGAAGCTGCCGGAGGGCGCGGTCGTCCGCAGCCCCGGCATGAAGTATAAGCACTACGCCCCCAAGGCAGATGTGACCCTTCTGGACGGCACCTTCGAGCAGTTCAAAGCCTATGTGGATGCCCACGCCGCTGAGAACCCCAGCTGCCTCTGCTTTACCGGCGAGGCCGAAAAACTGGGTGTGCCTTGCGTGGAGTATGGCCGGGAGGGCGACGGAGCCGACCAGGCAAAGCACATCTTCCGCTCCCTGCGTGCGCTGGATGAGCAGGGCGATGCTGTGGTCTACGCCCGCTGCCCCCAGAAAGACGGCCTGTCCATGGCCGTCTATAACCGCCTCATCCGTGCAGCTGCGTTCCGGGTGATAAAGCTATGATGACGCTGGGCATCACCGGCCGCAGCGGCTGCGGCAAATCGACGGTCACGGCGGTGTTCGCGGCCCGGGGCATCCCGCTGGCAGACGCCGACCAGCTCTCCCGCGAGATCCTGCTTCCGGGTTCACCGCTGCTGCCCCAGCTGGCTGAGCGCTTCGGGGCAGATATTATAAAGGAAGACGGCACCCTCGACCGTCGCCTGCTGGCTGACCGCGCCTTTGCAACGCCCGAGGGGAAAGCTGCGCTCGACGCGCTGACCCACCCGGAGATCGTCCGCCGCATCCGCGCCGCCAAACAGGCCGCGCAGCAGGCGGGGGCGAAGCTCTTTGTGCTGGACGGCGCGGTCATCATCGGCACGGCGGCAGAGGCCGAGTGCGACAAGCTCTGCGTGGTCACGGCACCGTTTGAAGTCAGCGTGGAGCGCATCGCGGCCCGGGATGGCATCTCGCCCGAGATGGCCGCCCGCCGCCTCAACGTCCAGACGCCAGAGGCTGTGCTGACCGCCAGGGCAGACTACATCCTGCCCAACACCTCCACCCGTGAGGCGCTGGCGAAGGCAGCAAACGAGCTCTGTGACGCTCTCATCGGGGAGGGAGGCCGCGATTGAAAACGCTGTTCCGACTGCTGCGCAGACTGGTGGTGCTGGTCTGCATCGCGGCAGTGCTCCTGATGGCTCTGCCGCCCCTCGCCCGGGAGGCCGACCGGCTGCTCTACCCCCGCAAATACAGCCGGCAGGTGGAGCAGTGGGCCGCAGAATACGAGCTCGACCCGCTGCTGGTCTATGCGTTCATCCGGACGGAGAGCGGCTTCGACCCCGCCGCCACTTCCAGCGTGGAGGCCCGGGGGCTGATGCAGATGACCGAGGAGACCTTTATCTGGCTGCGCAGCAAGATTGCGCCGGATGAGGACCTGACCTTCGATGAACTCTACGACCCTGACGTCAGCATCCGCTTCGGCTGCTACTACATCCATCTCTGCATGGAGCGGTACGGCGGCGATGTGGCTACCGCTGCCGCCGCCTACCACAGCGGATGGGGGACAGTAGATAATCTGCTGCGGATGGAAGAGCATTCCTCCGACGGGCAGACCCTGAAAGGCTTCCCCTATAACCAGATGCACCATTACGTCGAAAAGATAACCGCCAGCTACGCCGTCTATACCCGTCTCTACGGCGGCTGAATCTCAACCAATGAAGAAGAACCGACAGGCCAAAAACCTGCGGGTCTTTGATAGATGAAGCTGTTTTCATGGCCAGAGTATGCCGGATGAACGAGGATTTTTGCTTGCAGGCAAGGCGATTTTTCGCAGCGATCCTGACGGATCGCAAGAGAAAGCAACGCAGTCTGCGGGCAAAAAGGCCGTTCAGACGGTGTGCAATGGCCGTGAAAACAGCTTCCAACAAGTGTAAGAAAACAGAAAGGCAGGAGAGATCCTATGGCAGAAAAAACTCCGAACCAGCAGCTGGCTGAAAAGCTGCTGTTTAAGCCCGCTTACGTCGGCGACAAGTCCGCCGCCGTCAAGCAGGAGGCCCACGCATTCGCTGAGGGCTACAAGAAATTCCTCGACGCGGGCAAGACCGAGCGTGAGGTGGCCGCTGAGAGCGAGCAGATGCTCAAGGACGCAGGCTACCAGCAGTTCGACCCGAAGAAGACCTACGCCCCCGGCGACAAGGTCTACTTCAGCCAGCTGGGCAAGGCCATCGTGGCTTCCACCATCGGCACCCGCAGCTTCGAGGACGGCTTCCATCTGGTCATCGCTCATACCGACAGCCCCCGTCTGGACCTGCGCCCGACCCCGCTGTACGAGTCCGACCACCTCAGCTACTTCAAGACCCACTACTACGGCGGCATCCGCAAGTATCAGTGGGGTACCATGCCGCTGGCCATCCACGGCGTGTTCTCCCGCGCTGACGGCACCACCGTCTCTGTGAACGTGGGCGAGGATGAGAACGACCCCGTCTTCTGCATCACCGACCTGCTGCCCCATCTGGGCGCTGAGCAGAGCGAGCGCAAGCTGAGCGACGGCATCCGCGCCGAGGAGCTGAACATCCTCATCGGCTCCGACGCTGTGGACGACGAGGAAGTGAAGGAAGCTGTCAAGCTGAACACCATGATCCTCCTCAACGAGAAGTACGGCATCACCGAGAAGGATTTTGCCCGCGCTGAAATCGAGATCGTCCCCGCTTATAAGTCCCGCGACGTCGGCTTCGACCGCTCTATGATCGGCGGCTACGGCCACGATGACCGCGTCGATGCATATCCCGCTCTGATGGCCGAGATCGCCACCAAGGATCCCGCCTTCACCACCGTCTGCGTCCTGACCGATAAGGAAGAGATCGGCTCTGACGGCGTCACCGGTATGCAGAGCATGTACGTCTTCCACTTCATGCAGGAGCTCTGCCGCACCGCTGGTCAGGACGACATCATTGCATTCCGCAACAGTGTCTGCCTGTCCGCCGACGTCACCGCTGCTTATGACCCGAGCTGGGCCAGCGCTTTCGAGCCGATGAACGGCACCTACGCAGGCCGCGGCATCGCGCTGTTCAAGTACACCGGCAGCCGCGGCAAGAGCGCTGCAAACGACGCTTCTGCCGAGCTGGTGGGCTATGTCACCCGCATGATGGACGCCGACGACATTGCATGGCAGATCGGTGAGCTGGGCCGCCTCGACCTGGGCGGCGGCGGCACCATCGCAAAGTATGTTGCCAACCGCGGCATCCCCGTCATCGACATCGGTGTGCCTGTGCTGTCCATGCACTCTCCCTTCGAGGTCATCCACAAGACCGACCTGTACATGGCTTATCGTGCCTTCGTCCTGTTCAATCAGGCCGCTGAGTAAGCTGCTTCTACGCACCAAAGCCCCGGAAAGTCTGCCGTCTGGCAGGCCCTCCGGGGCTTTTTGCTATGTCGTGGGCAGGGGGACGGCCTGCTCTACGGTAAGAAAGGTGAAGCCGTTGTCCTTGTACCACTGGATGATGTCGGGCAGGGCTTCGGCAGTGGTGCGGGTGGTGGCCGAGTCGTGCATCAGCACGATGCACTGGGTCTGCTCGCCGGTCTCCCGCACGATGTTGCGGAAGATGGTGCCTGCACTGGGCTTGCCGCCCACGGCGTCCTCGGCGCAGACGTTCCAGTCTACATAGGCGTAGCCTTTTGCAGTGACTTCTTCTTTGAGCTGCTGCATCAGCCCGCGCCCGCCGTAGCGGCGGCTCACGGTGTTGGTACTGCCGCCCGGGAAGCGCAGATACCGCAGGCCGTCGGCCCGGACGTAAGGGGAGAGGCGTTCCTTTAACAGGTCGATGTCCTTCCAGTAAGCGTCCGCGCTCTGGTAGATGTCGCTGTACTCGTGGGAGGCGGAGTGGAGCGCGATCTGATGCCCGGCGGCAGCAGCCTCAGAGATGAGGGGAAGATATTTGTCGTTGTTGCCGGTGGCGACTACAAAGAAGGTCGCCTTTACTCCGGCACGGTTCAGCGCGGACAGAACGTCCGGCGTCGTCTTGCTGGGGCCGTCGTCGAAGGTCAGACAGACCCACTTCTCGGGCATCGGCTCCGGCTCCGGGGGCGTCTCCACGGAGGACGCCGAGGCAGGGGAGACGAAGCTTTCGTCCGGCACCGGGGTCAGGTCGCTCTCCCGGCAGCCTACGGGCGGCTCCGCGCCGCAGAATATCCCCAGTCCGAACCCCGCCGCCGCCCCGACAGAAAGCAGCAAAAGGCTCCACAACAATCTTTGATGTTTGCTGGATCTGAAAAAAGTCATTTCCAAAAACCTCCTTCTTAAGTCATTTCTGCACGGAAACTCCATTTACAAGATATGAATGGCAAAAAAATCTATGAAAACGCTTGACATCGCCGGGGGAGTATGGTATTATACTTGAGCAGTCAGCGATACGGCTTAGACCTCAAGGCCGAGAGAAATCAAGATTGCATCAAAACTTCATATGCGAGGGTGGCGGAACTGGCAGACGCGCACGTTTGAGGTGCGTGTGGTTTATCCTTGGGGGTTCAAATCCCCTCCCTCGCACCAAGAAGTATCCACGGAATGTCGATTAAAAGTCGGTGTTTCGTGGATTTTTTGTTATCTGCGTTTATCGGATACTGCCAGATACTGCGTGATACTGTCTGCTTTTGCCGGGTACTTTGTAGTCAGGATCGTAGTCAGAAAAAGTAGGTCATAGCAGGATTTTTCCGGGGGTTCCCCGGGACAAAAAGTAGTCAAAAATAATGCATCAGGCCGCCGTCTCCGTAAAACAGAGACGGCGGCCTGATGCATCAAGGGGATTATTTGTCCATATCATGGTACGAACCGTCGGGCGGCCGTGCTGTTCGACCCCTCTTCTCCGCAAGATAAAAAATGACCCCAAGCCTGAGCTTGGGGTCATCAGCGGCTGCGGTCCCCGTAGACATTCCTGACTCGTGGGACCCGCGCACTAAGCAACAGCCCACTGGGCTGATTGCTTGCCGCCTGCGGGCGGCCGTGCTGTTCGACCCCTCTTCTCCGCAAGATAAAAAATGACCTCAAGCCTGAGCTTGAGGTCATTTTTTATGCGGGAGAAGGGGGTCGAACGTCAATTAAATGACGGAGAACCGCTTGTTTTCTGTGTTTTCATACTGTCTTCATACGCTCTTCTTGCGGCGCTCATACTCCTCATCGCCTGCCAGTGCGGCCTGCGTGAAGGAATTGTTGAACCACCAGTTGACCAGCGCAGACACGGTGGTGAAGCCGGTGGAGATGAGCTGTTCGAGCTGGGCGCTCTCGATGGGCAGCACGGGCTTGCCTGCGGCGCTCAGGATCTGGTTGATGAGGGCCAGAGCCAGCACGGCGGTGCGGGCGATGGTGGCAGCGGAGACGGTGCGGGTGGTGATATGTGCTTTCATGGCGGGTCCTTTCTCCCGGCGGGGCCGGGCTTGTGTAAGTGTGTCAGTCACGGATGGGCAGTGCCTTGGCGCGGTTGTACAGCTCCGTGCCGGTGCCGTTGCCGCCCATCGTGTGATAGGTCTTGTAGAGGTAGGTGAGGTTGCGCAGGCCGTCGGGGGTGATATGGCCGAGGCTGAGGAAGTGGTAACACTCGGTGTAAATTCGGTCATGCAGGAGGGCCAGCACGGCCTGCCAGAGGGCCTTGATCTTGGGGATGGCCGCGAGGACGGCCCCGCCCATCAGCGCGAAAGCCCACTGTGCCCAGTATTCGAGGATGAACTGCATCGGAATCACCCCCTCACATACTCCACCGGCTCTTATTCGCCCGGGTATCGATATGCACCCAGCCGGTCTTGCGGGTGGGGTGCTTTGCGTCCTTCGGGTAGCGCCCGATGCCGCCCCGGGAGGGCAGCAGGGTCTCGGCGTAGGCGGCCACGGTGGCCACGTCCACGCCCTCAACGTAGAAGTCCGCCGCCCGGCCCAGCAGGTGCTGGCTGGACTTGCTGCCGCCCACGGCGGCATTGTGGGCGGCGGTGCGGTAGCCGCTGGTGATATGCACTGGCTTTCCGAAGTGCTCCCGGATGCACTGCAGCAGCACCACCAGCTCCTCGTCGAGGAGCACGACGTCGCTGCCCTTGCAGCCGAACTCCCGCACCTTGAAGCTGGGCGAGAGCTGCCGGGTGGAGTCCCGGGACATGGAATATTCTTTGATAGCGATAGAGAACACGACCTTTCTTTTGAGCAGCCCCCACCCGGGGGCTGCTTTTTGTTTTGTCAGTAGTAGTGGTAGCCCTCGACGTTGAGGGTCATATAGTTGCCGTCGTTTGGCGAGTAGCCGCCTGCGGATAAGGTATTAGAAGAAAAACTTATCGTGGTGTACGAAGTGACCGCCGGATAACCGTCAGGGTGTCCGCTGGCTTTACCGGACCCGCCCCGCGTCAGCTTTATGCCGCCCACGACAACATAGTCCACCTCCTCCGGTATGGAGAGGGAGCCTCCGTATCTCCATTGCACGCTGAGTCTTCCGGTAAATACCAGCTTTCCTTCACTGTACATCGCTTTCTTGAGCATCTTCTCCACATCGGCACGGGTGTAGGGGATTATGCTTACGCTTCCCAGCGCCATACTCACGCCTCCGGATCTGCCGCGTCTGCGGCCTCGGGGGTGGTGTCGTCCGGCTCGGCGAGGCCCCACTCTGCCCGCAGGGCGGCGAGGGAGGCGTTCCTGTCGGGGGCCGTGCCGGCCAACAGGGAAAGCAGCAGGGCCTTGGCGTTGTCACTCAGGCCCTCGCCAGGGTCGCCCTGCGGGCCGGGCTCGCCGCGCGGCAGGGTCAGGCTGAGCTTGCCGTCCCGGATGCCGGCGGCGGGTGTGTCGCCAGTGGTCACGGTGCCGATGCCCTCCACGGCTGCGGCGCAGGCGGCTGCGATGCCGTCCTCCATCCGGTTGAGTACGTCGGCAAGGTTGATTTTCATGCCGCTGGAAAAATGATGTTTGGTATACTTCATGCTGCACCTCCGTTATAAGGTCATATCGCCCAGGGTGGTGTTACCCAGAGTGCTGGTGTCGTCGGTCTCGGTGCTGCTGCTGTCGGCGATTTGGCCCAGCAGGCTCACCTGCATCTGGATGTCCCCCTCCGGGACGTTCTCAGCCCAGAAGGTGACAGTACCCGCCCCGGTCTCGCAGACGCCTGCAAGCCCCGCCGCCACCGCCACGGTGAAGGTCTCCGGGGTGGGTACGGCGGAGGGGACGTTTGCCTCTCTCGCCGCCCGCAGCTGGGCCGTCTGCTTGTAGGCGTAGCCGGGTACGTCGGTGCATTCGGCCCAGCCGTCCGCCGTCAGGGTCACCGGCCAGATGCCCAGATAGCCGCCGGTGTAACTGGCCAGCAGCTTGTCGCAAAGCTTGGCGGTCTCTTTGGCCTTGGCCAATGCCTGTGCGCCCAGCTCGTCCATGGGGATGCCGGTGACTCCGTCCCGCATCAGGCCGCACAGGGCCTCGTCGGTGCGGGTGTCGGTGAGGTCGGCGGTGGAGACGGAGGTTTGGCCCGCCGGGCGGCTGATCTGGCACAGGCACAGGTCGTACACCAGCTCGGTGCGGGAGAGGTCCGGGCCTGCCGGCTCGGAGGACGGCGCGCCCTGCAGCACTTGCAGAGAGGTGCTGCGGCTGGTAGCGTCGTACCGGAGCACGACGCGGTCGATGCGGGGCAGAGCGCTGTCCGCGAGGGGCAGCGTGAGGGTCTGGGCCTCCCGCATGGTGACGCTGAGGCCCACCCACCGGCTGACGTGAATCCACGCCTGCCCGGCGCTGACGGTGAGGTCGGTGCTGCCATCGGCGGCAGCAGCCACCGCGAAATCGGTGTCGGTGCTGTAAACGCCGCTGGTGCGCCCGGCAAAGTAGGCCGCAGCGTCCTCGGCGTCATAGGTGATGCCGCCCAGCGGGTAGGTAATAATTCCGGGGGAGCTCAAGCTATCGCCTCCTAGATCTTGTGCCAGACGGGCGTACCCAGCCGCGCGGTGCGGGTGGTGCCGTCGGTCTGGCTCTGGATGATGATGTCGGCCACCCGGACGGTGGCCTTGTAGCCGAGGTCGGGCAGGGAGCAGAAGCAGACGTCCCCCGGCTCGAGGCCGTCGGCGTCCAGCGTCATCTCGATGCTGCCGGTGCGGAGCTGTTCGAGGAGCTTCGACGCGCCCCGATCAGCCAGCTTCTTGAGGTAGCTGTCGCTTTTGACGGTCTCGCCGTCCTCGGGTTGGATGTCCCGGGCGTCGATGATCATCTCCCGGCGCTGGGCCCCTTCGGCCTCGGTGTCGCCCGCCCAGACCATGGCCCGGTCTTTGCCCTCGCCAGCGCCCAGCACGAGGGCCACGTTGGCATAGCTGCCGTCGCCGAAGGCCCAACTGGCCTCTTGCAGGCTGCCCCACTTGGTCGAAAAGCGGTTGTTGGGGTCGGCAGTAGGCCGCCAGACCTCGAACATTAGTTTTTTCGCGTTGTTTTTACCCATGAGGACGACCCGGAAGCCCAGGTCGCAGGCAGAACCCACCGTCTTGAAATAGTCGAAGAGTGCAGCGCCCGAGGTCTGGTTCTCGAACTTGGTGTCAAAGCCCTTGGCCTCGGCCACCTCCAGCCGAGGCCAGGGCTTTGCCGCTTTGGCGAGGGCCAGCATGGCGGCCTCGGCATTCTCGTTCTTGATGGCCGAGATGCTGACCCGCTTGGTGTAGATCCACGTGGCCGGGTAGCCGGTGACGACCAGATTCGCGTCCTCGTTCTCGTTGGAGCGGTGGCAGATGCGCATGGGGATTTTGACCGCGGCGTCGGTGCGGACGAGCCAGCGGCCCTCCCGCAGGAGCGAGAGGTTCTCCTCGGTGGGGCGGACTTCCAGAGTGAAGCTGCCTTCGGAGTTGTAGGGCTCATCCCAGTACACCGACACCCATACGTCGATATTCCCGAGGCGGGCAAGGGTCGTTTCATCCAAGACGTCGAATGTCATTTCATCACCTCCGGCAGGATGCCCACCACCATCGGGTAGAAGGAGATGGACGCCTGCAGGCCCTCCCTGCCGCTGGCGGCGTCGGCGGTGAGGACGTTATCGCCGGGGTGCAGCTCCATGAGGTCGCTGTCCTCGTCCAGCAGGGCGAAGGCGTTGGTCTCCACGCCGCCGGAGATGAGCTTGACGGCCAGCCGGTCGGTGGTGGTGCGGTAGATCTCCAGCACGTCCCCCTTGTTCAGGGTGGTGTCAAAGCCGATATGCTCCCCGGTGACGCTGTTGCGGATGGCTGGGTTGACCACGATACCCGAGGAGCGGAGCTTCGCGGTGAAAGGCACCGGCAGCGCACCGGGGTTGCGGATGTTGAGAAAATAGCTCTGCCGCCACTCGCTGTACCGGTGGCTGTCGTAGCAGACCGGGAAGCAGAACTGCGGCACGAAGCCGCCCATGACAGCGTTCTGGCTCTCGAGGCTGTACCAGTAGGGCTTGGGGCGGTAGAGCATGAAGTCCAGCCGGGGGTAAGGGTGGAGCTGGACGGTGTAGGGCGTCTTTTGGAGCACGAACCGGGAGAAATAAGCATCCCCGAAATACATCGTGCCGGAGGTAAAGAAGGGGAGCTTTTGCAAAAACAGATTTGCCTGCCGCTCGCCGTCCGGGCCCCAGAAGTCTGCGATGACCTCGTGGGCCACGCCTTCGACGCTCTGCTCCTCTACCGTCACACCCTGCTGGTTGACGCCCTGGGCCGTCTGAAGAGTGACGTCCACGCCCGAGAGGCCGTCCATCTGGTAGGGGATGCCGTAGTCCCAGCCGAGGTCGAGGGCGGCCCCGGCGTCTGTCACGAGGCGGAGATGGTCTTTGCGCACGAGTGGATGACCTCCTTTCAGCGTTTATCGTTTTTGAGCCTTGGCGCGGTCGGCCTCCCAGCGGGCTTCGCGCTGGAGGTCGGCGGCGGTGTGGGCCTTGGAATAGATGTTCTGGGTGATGTTGGTGTCGCCCTCGCGGTAGCTACTGGCCGCAGCGGCGACCTGCGCTGTGCCGGATGCTGCCACCCGGCTGCTCACGGCCATGTTGTCGCTGAGGACAAGGG
>ENA-ORUO01002087-ORUO01002087.1-human-gut-metagenome-genome-assembly--contig:-NODE-2087-length-16805-cov-3.587343_pt1 | contig 16805 bp, 9 predicted proteins | sample MGYA00242082_ERZ509215 | MGnify/ENA primary metagenome ERZ509215 (study PRJEB26280, sample SAMEA2338829) | human gut metagenome | biome: human gut; feature: human-associated habitat; material: faeces... | reverse complement strand
AGTCCTTTGCTCTACCAACTGAGCTATGGCACCCTTGTTTTGTTTAACGGGTGCAAAGATATGAATCTTTTTTGAGTCTTGCAATAGGCAGAGCTACTTTTTACTGATTTTTATTCTTCCAAAGAATTCCAGCCTTGTGCTTTTAGTTCGACTTCGCCTCCATCACGACCTACCAAGTAGTTACCGAGATCGGGTTTTGTAATATGACCGATTACTTTAACACCTTTCATTTCAGATACTTTATCATGATCAGTGAGAGGAACAGTGAAAAGTAATTCATAGTCTTCACCACCATTTAAAGCTGCAGTTACCAAATTCATATTAAATTGTTCAGCCATTGCAGCCGTTTGATAATCGATAGGAATTCTATCTTCATATACGCGACATCCGACATTACTTTCTTTTGAAATATGCAAAAGTTCGGAAGACAGACCGTCTGATATGTCCATCATTGCTGTAGGGATAATCCCCGCATGACGAAGCATCTCTATAATATCTTTACGAGCTTCCGGCTTCAATTGACGTTCCAACAGATATTCTTTGCCTGTAAAATCCGGTGTGAAATCTTTTTCACCTTTAAATATCCTTTTTTCGCGTTCTAATAATTGCAATCCCATATAAGCAGCTCCTAAATCCCCGGAAACACATATCAAATCCGTTTCTTGGGCTCCACTGCGAAGAACAACTTTGTCTCTTTCTCCTTCCCCAATACAAGTGATACTGATGCAAAGCCCTGTTAAAGAAGCAGAAGTGTCTCCTCCGACAATATCGACTCCATATACATCACAGGCCAACTTTAGCCCAGCATAAAAATCTTCTACATCCTCAACAGAAAAACGTTTGGAAATACCAAGTGATACAGTGATCTGCTTAGGCTGGCCGTTCATGGCATAAATATCGGAGAAATTTACAACAGCCGATTTATATCCGAGATGTTTTAAAGGTACATAAGTCAAGTCGAAATGAATACCTTCCAATAATAGATCGGTGGTGACAAGCACTTGTCTATCCTCATAGGAGAGGATTGCCGCATCATCGCCTACGCCCTTTATCGTACTATTATTCTTTATTTCAATCCTGTCAGTTAGGTGGCGAATCAAACCGAATTCGCCTAATGTTGATATTTCTGTCCTGTTACTCATATTTGTTTTGTAATATATTATTTTTGGGAAATGTGATAATATGTTTTTTTATTGTCTCATTAAAACTCTGCTCATTGTAAAACCTGATTACAATCGGTAGATAATATAAATATTTCTTCCAACTTTCCGGAACAAGAGGACTGTTTTTTAAACGTGCTGCATCTTTTTCTGTTACTAAAATCAATTTTCCAGGTGAAGTCATCTTTTCGAATATCACATCCAATTTCTTGAAATCTGACTTGCTAAACGTATGATGATCAGGAAAAACGACCGGCAACACTTTATTTGAATACTTTTCTGCCTCACGAATAAATGGAGTGGGAACTGCAATACCTGATATCAACAATATATCATCTTCTTTTCCAATATTTTTATGGTTTAAGAAACGAGCTTCCGAGGGGAATACAGGTTTGACTTCTCCATAAACGATGCTGGTAAAAAAAAGTAACTGGTGAGCCCGCAACTTCATATTTTCTTCAATAATACGAAAATCGATCGGCTTCATATCTTCGTCGCATTTAGTAACAACCACGATATCTGTTCGGTTTATATTACTTATCGGTTCTCTCAGGTGTCCGGTAGGCATTAGTTTATCATTATAAAATAAACGATGGTAGTCACTCAACACGATCGAAAGGGAAGGGTGCACATATCTATGTTGATATGCATCATCTAACAGAATTACTTCAGGTCTGTCTTTTTCAGGGAGGGATAAAAGATTTTGAATCCCCCGGCGGCGATTAGCGTCGACAGCGACAAGTATATCCGGAAATTTATTTTTCATTTGAAAAGGTTCATCTCCGATCTCCAAACTGGAACTTTCAGAATCAGCAAGAATAAACCCCGATGTTTTTCTTTTGTACCCTCGGCTTAATAATGCGATATTTATCTTTCAGTAAACGTATGATATATTCTGTATGGGGAGTTTTACCCGTTCCTCCTACAGATAAGTTTCCTATGCAGATCACAGGAATAGAATATTGTTCGGAATGTAAAATACCCCAATCAAAAAGTCGATTTCGCAACCATATCCCAATTCCATATAAAAAGGAAAGGGGAGCCAGGTAGGAATTAAGTTTTATTTTGTCATTTTTTTGCATGTAACTTCTTATCTGCTGACAAATATAGTTAACTTATCGGTGGCTGTCTGTTTTTTATTTGTTTATTTCAAAAAGAAGATACAATTTGAATCTCTTTGAAAGATAAGTTTGCGTTTATTCTGAAATATTTTCAGGGAGTTTGTGACTATACACATTTATTGTAGAATTAAGTCAATATCCGGATAAGATATCCGTCGTATCTTTGTTGTCTTCTTGATAATCTCTTGTAAATTATATACTTTTGCATTGTCCCAATTAACATGCTATGCCATGAATGTCAAAATAGAAGAAAGCTGGCGAAAACGCCTTCAGGAAGAATTTGATAAACCATACTTTGAGCAGTTGGTCACATTTGTCAAGAACGAATACAGAAGCGCCCATGTGCTTCCTCCCGGACACCAGATCTTCCATATTTTTAATGCCTGTCCATTCGAGAAAGTGAAGGTTGTTATACTTGGACAAGACCCTTATCCCAATCCGGGGCAATACTACGGAGTCTGCTTCTCCGTCCCGCAAGGAGTTCCCATTCCTGGATCACTGGCCAACATATTCAAAGAAATACACCAAGACTTAGGCAAACCGATCCCCACATCCGGCAATCTGGACCGTTGGGTAGAGCAAGGCGTGTTTCCTATGAACTCGGTCCTGACTGTACGGGCTCACGAAACCGGCTCACATCGGAATATGGGATGGGAAACTTTTACAGATGCAGTGATAAAGAAATTGAGCGATGGACGTGAGAATCTGGTATTCATGCTGTGGGGAAGTTATGCAAAAGAGAAGATCGCCCTTATCGACACCCATAAACACTTGGTGCTGACAACCGTGCATCCGTCTCCACGCTCTGCTGACCATGGTTTCTTCGGCTGTAAACACTTCAGCAAGGCGAATACTTTCCTCCAAAGCAAAGGTATTCAAAAGATTGACTGGTAAGAAGTACGAGTTCCGGACATCCGGGTGTAGCCATTCCGGACATCCGGGTGTGGAGAGCGGTAACATCCGGGTGTAGAAAGGCGGAAGATGGGCATGTTACCAAACTTTTCTGCTTGCTTTTCGTTCTTTTCCTACTTGTTTTAGTAAAAAAGGACCTTTATGTTGAGGGAACTATCTCCACACAGATGTATATCGGCACGGTTCCCTGCGTTTTTGTAAACAATACCGGCTACCCGTTTCAACGGCAGGTAGTGATACAAGTGTGATACAGGAATCCGGTATGTATCACTCCTTGCACACCATGTTTGTCAATGCTTGCAAAACAAAGTGTGATAGAGTGATAGAGAAACTGGATTATTGTGCAAGAGAGAACCGCAAACTGATACCGTAGTTTGAGTTTGAAGTCGGATAAGATGCACTCGATATCAACGGTTCATTGATCTGAATATCATAGAATGCACGGACCGTCAACGCACGGCTCAAACCGTAATCAGCCGAGAAGGAGATTGTCTTTGCGATGTTACCGCTAGTAGCCTGCGTCAGTTGAGTGTCGATTTTACGAATCAACGACTGCATCTTGTTGAACGAGAAATCGAGGCGAACGGTGAGGTCATTGCTGAAATCACGCGTTTTCTTCATCTTCAAAACCTTGTTGAACTCGGCATATTTGTAACCCAAACCGATCGTCACTTTCTTGGAAAGTGCTTCGACCAATTGGTAGGATGTCGTGTTCAGGCTTAAATTGCGGGTAGTCGAATAGTCCGCCCGAACCGTCACGTTATTCAACAGCGTCGCATCTGCACCCAACAAAGGACTAAACGCTTCGGTAAGGCTGACAGACGAAATCGAATAAGGAGACGATGGTGTCGGGTTATCGTTCAGAATCGACTGGATATATCCCAGTCCGTCCTGCCCGGCATCCACCCAATTCAAGAAGGATGTGAAAGCACCTACCGAATAAGAACAACGGTACTGGTGACTCAACGTCAAGCTCTTGAAATATTTCTTGACAGCCGGAATCTTGATCAAGCCGTCGTAAGTAACGCGCCAGTTAGGCAACATGCTCTTCAACGAAGGGAAAGCCGTCAAGCCTACCTTCTTCGGGTCCTTACCGGTATAAGCGGCCAGAAATGCAGGAATCAGGACATCCGCCGAATTCCGGTTGACACCGTTCACATTACCTGTTCCCGGATTATAAGGCATTCCTCCCAAGCCTTTATCATGGATAAAGCCCACATCCGGATATTTCAAGCCGGAATACTTGCTTTCGATACGTTGGGCAATGATCTCGCGGTTTGCCAACAACTTGTCAAAGGCTTTCGAAGAATAGTTATTCATAGCATTGCCACTGCCTCCGAATGCGCTTCCCAGCGCGATTGTCGTCATGGTAAAGTTTCCCCCCATAATCTCCGGCATACCTTCATACATAAATTGTATTTCCGTATTACGCGTATCGTTGCGAAGAGCCGTCAAGTCGATCTTCAATCCAGTGATCGGTTCGAGGTTCGCCCGTATATTCAGATTTTTCGTACTGGTCATGACTGCGGCATTCACGTCTCTCTCGGTATCCGTAATCAACCAGCCTTTTTCATATGCCTCGTCTATATAGCTACGACGCACGTCACCGAACGCAAAACCGATCCCCGGGGAAAGTCCGAATGAAGAACGTCCCTGGCCAAAGATATCACCGATCTCCGGACGGAAACCGGGCAGCATCATACCGGCAGAGTTCGTAAACTGAATATTGAAACGGCGCACCATCATCAAAAAGCGGGCACTATGTTCAACCGCCTTGTAAAGAAAATCCTCAGTAGGGGCCGGTCCCGGTATGATCGTCAACTTCAAGCGCACCGTGTCTTGGTTCAAAATCTTAACCTGTGCGAAGTTGATCGGCTTGAACTTGACTTTGTAGACACGCCCGTCCGTTCTTCTGGCCGTGATTTGCACCTTTTTCGTAAACATTCCATGCTCGACAACCGTAGCGCTGTCCGGACTCAAGACAATTTCTTTTTCCAATTTCGGCTTTTTCTTCTTCTCCGTTTTTTTAGCCGTAGTCCGGGTATTGTTAAACTTCTGGTTGATCTTCTTCAAATATTTGTTTTTGTTGTAGAGAGATAACAGGTTCAAGTTCGCCTGCAAATCGAACTGACGCTGGTTCTTGATCGTATTACCCATCTCGATATCTTCGCTTACCGTCGCTCCACGATCCCAGTTGTAAGTAGCATTGTAGCTCAAAGAAGCATTGGTCCAATCCAGAACCGGGATCAGCTGCAACGGCAACTGCCAGGTCGCCATAAACTGCTGGTCATACTTCATCGGGGTTCCCAGGTCAGCGATGCTCTTCTTCACGGAATCTTTCCATAACTGGTAACCGTCCGGGTTCAGTTCCTTATTCACCTGCACATACGGTTCTTCGATACGGGCATTCGTACCGGAACTGAACGTTATGTTCAGGTTATTCGTAAAAGCCCAGTTCAAACTGAAAGCACGGTCCCAATAGAAGTTCTGGCTGAATGTCACTGGTATATCGTTGGGGACACCTGTTGCCGCTCCTGTCAGGTCGCGTAATTTTATTTCGTAATAATTCCGCATCATGGCCGTCTGGAAGTTGATAGACGGGGCCACATTAAACGCCAGTTGTTTGGCATAGCGCGTATAGCCGTTGTTTTTCTTCAATAACTTATCGAATGGCTTGATCGGCTTGACATAAGGCACATAGCTATAGGCAAAATTAGCACGATAGTCTTTCGTCGTTTCATATTCCGTTTCCGGATTTTTCTTATCATTAATACTGTACGAATATCCGAGTGTAAAGTTTGCCGGATCATAAGGCATCGGATTCTTACTCTTGATATTCACACGCACATTATTAAACGAAACACTCTTGATAACCGTCCTATCTTGAGAATAATCACGGATCGAATCCTTCTCAGCCTTTGTTTCCGCCTTATCGATAGCATCCTTCAGTTTGACATCCTGATCCAGCGGATTGTATTTCGGATCATATGTTTCTTTCGAATAGGCATAATAGAACGGGATGCTGACTTGCGCCTTTTCCGGGAACAGCTTACCCAATTCGATAGAGGTCGCCACGTTATACTGTTTGAAGTCCTCCATCCGGCGTTCATTCAAAGACTGGTCAAGAGCACCAAAGCCGGCCGTTTCGATACGTCCGCCCACATTCACCGTTCCCAAGTCGGAAAGCGCAACATTCAAATTCGCATTAGCAGCCCACCCACCTTCTTCATTGAAGTCGGTCAGGCGCAATTCGTTCACCCAAACTTCCCCGCTCTTCAACTTATTACGCACGTTACGCACACCGATCATGACTGTCTTCACTTCGGAAAGACTCGGATTGCCTTTGACACGGATCGTATTGCCATCGTTGTCCGGATCCCTACCAGAATAGACAGTCTGGAAAGACACTCCATTCGTACCGGACCGTTTTTCCCGGTTACGCTCCAGTTTTAGGTCCGTCAAAATCTCCAAACGGAAATTCAACATGTTTTCTGCCGGCCAAACGATTTTCTGGTGTTCCGAATTGTTATAGTTATACTCCCCGTGCGGAGTCAATTTCAACGGTACTTCATATTCGTAATAGTTATTCTTATAGTCCGATCCCAGGCGGATAAAAACAGCGAGATCGCCATCTGCAAGATCGTTTACATCCAATTTCGGAGCCTCGGCATGTGTAAACAGTTGCAAGCGCTTATACTGCCGCAAATCATAATTCGTATTCTTATACACGGCACGTGCATCTTGAGCGGCAAGGTCCGTTATCTTTAAAGAAAGCGCCTGTTCGTTCTCCTGACGGATCTGAGGCTGGCTTGGATCCAGTACACGGCTGACGCCCGGGGGCAATGTATAGCTGACCGGATCCCTGTCACTGTTTTCCTCGATATTGACAGTCGAGACTTCCAATTTACCCTTCACTGCGGGCGGCATCTTCGGATCGGACAAATCCTGCTCGTAGGATCGCCATTCTCCGCGTACCAATTGCAGAGTACCGAAGCGCAACACGACCGATTCCTTAAATCCTGTCATATACATACGCATGAAACGAATCGTCTTGAAATCATTGATTGCCCCCACACGACGCTGGTATTGTTTTACCGGAATCTTAAATTGATACCAGGTAACGGATTCTGTCGTACCATCCGCCAATCTTACTGATGAAGTACGTTTATCCGCAATGAAGTTTTCACCGACAACCGTATCCTGCGGAGTTATCCTGACTTTGTATTCGAAATATTTTTCATTTTTATTCAGAGTATTGTCCTGATTGATGTCTTCTACATCAGGCACGGTCTTGGAAGAAGTGCTGTAGCGCTCGCCCGAATCGTTGATATCTTTCGAGTTTCCTTCCGTTCCATTATAGCGTTTGTAACGTGTTAAGATATCCACCTCCTGAGAATCATAGTCCGAACCACGAAAATAGTGGAACTTGTCACCGGCCGGATCAAAGAAAGGGGACAGCTGTAACGGATCGTTCTCCATCTCGGTTAGGGTTACCGCATTCAATTTCTGGCGTAATTTATTCAGATAATCCTGGTAAGCCGGATATTCCTTTTCTTCATCCGAGGATAAACCGTTCAGGCCGACATCCTGCAACAGACGTGCACCTGCCGTATTGTCGAAGGCATAAACTGTACTCTGCTGTTTTGGAACCTTACCCCAAACAGTATAATCGACCTTAGACGTATCGCCATCGATTGGCAATCCGTTTTCGAAGAACTTCTTTTCATCCTTCAATATGTCTTCCGATATCTCACCCAAATTAAAATACAGATCCCCCCCTGTTGTCTGACGATCATAAATGAACGGATCGAGCATCCAAAATTCGATATATTCGACATTCGCCGTCTCAAAGTCACTCTGGTCTATCTTTCGCATCATTCCACCGAAACGCTTTTCCGGGTTTTGCAATGTTCCGTCAGGATTAATATTATCGGCATCCAAGTTATACGGTCCGCGTTCCTGCGGATAGTAAGCCATGTTCAGAACTGTCAACGTATTACTTTCACTCATGCTTTGCTGCCGTTGCGGGAACAACTCTCTCGTCTCGATAGCACGGACATAATGGTTGGACAAATCTTTTGTCGTAATATATTTCGGACGCAAAGAAGAATTTTTACGCGTGAACAATCCGTCGATCGTGTACCAAGCGAGCAAAGCACGACTTTTCCCGTAATCGATATTATTGGTCAGCCCGGCTTCCGGGAACAATTGGGGCGTACCATCGTCATAAGGCACACTGGACAACTGCCAGGGATAAGGGTCGGAGAGGTCGAAATTGCTCTGTGTCGACTCGAAGTCATCCAGATACGAATATCCCCCCGTGTTCTTGTTTTCGTAATGCCCGGCAATCAAATGAGCGAACTCCGCATTGAAAGATATCTGGCTGGGTTTGCTTAGGTTCAGCAACGGCAGCTTGTCGAACATATTGGTAAGCCACTGACTCTCGCCCTTATAAGCCATATTGACACCCCAGAGCGTATTCTTTATCGCTTCGTCGCCCATCGTCGTCTTGGTGGTCAACGGCATTTCGGACATGTGCATGATGGTAGCGCCTACCATCAGATTCGGGTTGAACTGATAGTTCAAGTCCAATCCCATCATGGTCTTACGCTGCATGTTATAGGCTGTCTGGTTTTCCAGCGAGACACTGACCGGCGTGCCTGCAGAAATAATACTTTCGTTCAGGATCGTTACCACGCCGGAAGTATAGTCAACAGTATAATCTACATTCTCGGTTAATATCGCTCCGCCAGCCGTTACTTTCACTGAACCTCGCGCTACGTTGGAAGCTCCCAACTGTATCTCGGCACCCGAAGAGGCTTTGTATTCCCCCTCCAGTTTGAACTTATTCTTTTCAGCAATCTGTCTGGCGACAGTCAATGTCGAGTCGTAGAGTTCCTGGAATACATATTTGTCAGCAATCGCATCATTGTTAATCTTTTTACGCAGATAGGAGCCGAATGGTTCCACACTTGGAAAAATAATTTTCCCATTATCGGCAAGGACGGTCACACCTTCAATAAAGTCGTATATACCATCCGGATGCGGCTGATTGTTGGAATCATAGCTATCCAGGTTCAGCACTCGTAACAAGATTTGGTTGGCAATCGCCCCTTCCGGCAAATAGTTGACATACGTACCGGTTGTATCGCTTTGATACATGATATTCAACTTGAACTTCTCTTTTTGGACAGAGTAAGCTCCTAATGAATAGATATTTTTCATCATCAGGTCCCAAAAAGGCATATCAGGCGACATGGTAATTCCTTTCAACAACTTCACATACAGGCAAGAGGCAGCCGATGAAGGATTGTCAGTCGAGAACTCACCAACCTGATAAGTCTTTCCATCCGAATAAGTATAATTGTAAGCGACAGCCAATACCTCATCTGCCTGCAACTGTGTTTTCAGCGAGATATACCCCAACTTCGTATTGACCGTATATTCGGACGCATCCAGCAAACGAGCACTTTCCACTTCTTCATACTCCGTACCGTTAACAAAAGTTCCTCCCAACGCCTGATTTACCGTGCTGATATCACGAGCACCGGTAAATTGCTGGTTAAGGGTATTATATAATGTATTCGTATTATTATAGGGGATAGACAGCGCCCCCGAAGGAGAAACGACCGTCGTATTCGAAATATTATCATGCTCGGCCAGATCAGCAAAAGCGACCACGTTACGCGCCTGGTCATAAGTAGCCCGTTTGTTTGTCACCCAAACTTCCACCTTGCTAATCGTGACGGGAGAGGAAATCGTATTCAGGTTCTTCACCGCCTCATCATAGCGGTCGCGAAAATAGTGTGACAGGAAAAAGTGACGATTCTCGTCATACTGGTCAATCGTCAATTCGAAAGGTTTTGTCTGCACGCCCCCTTTAGAACTGACCGTTTTCGATTCCGACTCCTGCTGTGCAAACAACGCATTGACTCGCAGCTTCCCGAACTGGAGATCCGCTTTCATACCGAACAGGGCTGCTCCTCCGTTGATTAGGGAGTTACTGGTTGTCATACTTACATTTCCGGCTTCCAGCGACTTGATAATTTCATCTTCCTCCCCGGTATAAGCTAATTTCAGTTTTTTGGAGTCGAAATCAAAAGAGGTTTCGGTATTATAGTTCATATCGAAATTCACTTTGCTACCAACCGATGCCTGTACATTCAATTGAACATTCTCATCGAAATTAAAGAAGGTACGGTTACGAGCACGTTCCGGCAAAGAGGGATTTTTGGTTTTATTCTGCTTCAAGCCTAACTCCACTTCGGCCGAACCTTGCGTTTTCACCCGGACACCGCCCGGCCCAAAGATACGTTCCGCCGCACCGATATTGAACTGCATATCAGCTAAGTTGAACTGCTTATTAGCCGCCTTTTGAAATTCTTCCTCGTTTTTCTGGCGATAGTAGGATTGAACGGATTTTTGGAAACTATAATCCTGGTATTCCTCAGGGGTCAACGAAATAGGAGTAGTCAGATCGGCATCACCTAACTTGGTACGGACTACATACGTCCCGGTTCTGATATCATATTCGACCACTGATTTCACGTTATCCGGCGTCTTCAAGTCAGCAGGTGATTGCTTGGTAAGATCCTGATATTCTTCAGGGACCGTCTTAGCTACCGGAAAGCGGGTGCGCACCTTCGGCACCGTATCATCCGGAACGACCGGCTGTTCAGTATCCGGCAACGACATCTCATAGGCCAGAAAATCCGTATTCATAGAATACAGACCTGCACCAAACAGTAGAATTGTTATCCAGAGTATAAATTTCAGTGTCCTTCTCATGTTAATTGACAATTGACAACAGACAATGACAACCGACAATTCCAAATTCTCCTAAATTGCCAATTGCCAATTATCCATTGCTTAAAGCATTCTTAGGGCTGTTTTAATGACCTGCTCGACAGCCAGTGCAGGCGAACCTTTCAATATCAAGTTAACCGCCTTTTGCGAAGCGGCCTTCTGGAATCCAAGCATAACCAATGCCGCCACTGCTTCTTCTGTGACAGCACCACTGGCAGCGACAGAAGAGGAGCCACCTGTCACTGTCATTCCCTCTATCGGCTTTACCTTGTTTTTGAGATCAACTAGAATACGTTGAGCTGTTTTCAATCCGATTCCTTTGACTGACGTCAGAGCTGTTTCGTTCTTATCTGCAATCACCCGGATCAATTCGGATGGTGACAGGGAAGAAAGGATCATCCGGGCAGTATTGGGACCGACTCCCGACACGGAAGTCAACATCAGAAACAGTTCGCGCTCATCTTTTCCTGCAAAGCCAAAAAGCAAATGGGCATCCTCACGTATCACTTCGTACACGTAAATCTTCCCGGTCGGTTTCCCATTATAAAAAGTATATGTATTCAAGGAGATATTCAGTTCATAACCGATTCCGGCACATTCCAAGATCATCCTGGCCGGTGTCAGTTCTACTATCTCTCCCTTGATATATTCTATCATGTATCTTACGTCTTTATGATTCGCACCTATTATAACGCAAAATTAGACAAAAGCGTATATCCGAACTATCTTTTTTGGTATTATTGTTTCCAAAACCCCGGCAACAAGATTGTCAGCACCGTAAAGATCTCCAAACGTCCGACCATCATCAGAAAAGACAAGAACCATTTCGATACCACCGGAACATCAGCATAGTTTCCGACCGGTCCCAGACTACCAAGTCCCGGTCCAACGTTACTGATCGAAGAGATAGTAGCCCCGATCGTCTCCTCAAATCCTACCCCATCGATCATCAGCACCATACAGCTGACAAATATTAAAGCAATATAGGCAAAAGCGAACGCCAATACCCGGTGGACGATATCACCAGAAACAGCATGCCCGTTCATTCGTACCGGAATAATGGCATGTGGATGCGTCTGCTTCTTAAACTCATTAAAGAGGTTCTTGGTCAAAATCACAAAACGGCCCATTTTCAAACCTCCACAAGTAGAGCCAGCACAACCACATACCACCATCAGAACTAGCGCTAACAGCCAGAAAAACGGTCCCCACGGAATATAATCGACCGTTGCAAACCCACATGTAGACACCAATGTCACGACCTGGAATACCGTTTGCCTAAAAGCTGTACCAAAATCGTCCACAATTCCTTTATACATGATCCAGACTGTCGATATTGCCGTAATAATCAGTACGAACCAGAAAAACCAGCGTGTTTCTTCATCCGCAAATAACTTCTTGGGCCTACCGTTAAAAAAGAAATATATCAAAGTAATATTGGTCGCACCGATAAACATAAAACTCGTAATTGTATATTCGATATAGGCAGAGTCCCAGTAAGCGATACTGGCATTTTTCGTGGAATAGCCACCTGTAGAAATACAAGTGAGCGCATGATTGACAGCGTCATACAAGTCCATTGGACCCGCCCATAAAAGACCAATAAGGATAATGGTCAGGAACAAATAAACTCCCCACAGGCGCTTGGCCACCTGGGTAACACGCGGACGGAAACGTTCGTGCGTGATACCCGGAGTCTCGGCATTGAACATCTGGGTAGCCCCACCTCCGATAATAGGCATCAGCGCTACGGTAAACACGATCATTCCAATACCGCCCTGCCATTGCGTAAGGCTCCGCCAAAACAATATCCCGTGCGGAAGAGCTTCGATATCGGTCAATATGGTAGAGCCTGTCGTCGTAAAACCAGACATCGTTTCGAAATAAGCATCCGTCACATTATCTATATAGCCACCTAAATAGAATGGTAACATCCCCAAAAGGGAGAAAAGAGCCCAAGTTAATGTAACAGTCAGCATCCCTTCCCTGCGCCCGGCCGTATGTTCATTGGCTCGTAGTCCGATCAGCATAAAAAGGACTCCCGTTCCGAACATGATACCACTCGACTGAAGAAGCGGATAGAAGTCATTTCCTTCATATAAGAAAGCGACTGCCGTTGCAGCCAGCATAAACAACGTCTCAAGGATGAACATCATCCCTAACATCTTAATTATAAAACGAATGTTCAGCATAATATGCTATTAACAATTGACACATTGAACAGAGAAAAGAGACAACCCAGAGTTGTCCATTGACAATTAATTAAAGTAGTCCTCCAATTTACGCATAGCCGTATCCAAACAGAACACCACAACGTGGTCATAAGCTTGGATATGTGTATCACCCTTGATCATCATAGGCTCACCGTCACGAATCAATCCGCCCAACGTCAAATCTTTCGGAAGATTCAGATCTTTTACCTGCTTACGGGTAATTTTCGAATCGGGACGGGCAACAAGTTCCGCCACATCTGCATTGGCAAAAGTTAAACACTTCACGTTCGACACGTCTGCATCCAACAGGAATTGGTAGATATGGCTGGCAGCAATCAGTTTCTTATTGATAACCGAGCCGATGTCCATGCTCTCCGCTAAAGGTATGTAGTCGATATTTTCGATCTTAGCGATAGTCTTGAATACTCCGGCGCGTTTAGCAGCCAGACAAGCCAAGATGTTCGTACTCGAATTATCCGTCAGTGCGATAAATGCCTGTGCATCTTTGATCCCTTCCTGCATCAACAGATCGGTATCGCGTCCGTCTCCATTGATGATCAAGACATTTCCAGGGACAACCTCAGCTATACGGTGACTCTTTTCTTTGTTAGTCTCGATTACTTTTACACGGATATTGTTCGGAAGGTACTGGCAGGTACGGATCGCAATACGGCTTCCACCCATAATAATGACTTTCTTTACTTCGGGGTCTCGCTTGCCCGCATGCAACCGGACGTCTTCGATATGGCTTTTAGTCGTTGTAAAAAAAACGATATCTCCCGATTCTATACGATCCGTACCACGGGGAATAATGGTCTCGTTCTGCCGTTTGATGGCAACGATATGATAGAGTTTCTGTTCGTTCAGTAATTCGGACAGATGTTTGTTCACAAGTCGGGAATTATCGCGCACCTTTACACCGATCAGAATCAGAGCGCCTCCGAACAACTCCCAGTATTGCCGAGTCCACGGGCGTCTGACAGCCGTAACAATTTCTTTGGCTGCCAGCATTTCCGGGTAAATCATGGAATCGATCCCCATTTTTTCAAACAGTTCCTTGTTTTTAGGGAGCAAATATTCGTAATTGTTGATACGCGCCAACGTCTTATGTGCTCCTAATTTAGAAGCCAGAATGCTGGCTGCCACATTGGTCGTTTCTTCCGGCGTGACACTGACAAACAGGTCGGCCTTTCTGATACCGGCTTCTTCCAGGTCCCGAATGGATGTCGGATTACCCACCATAGGAAGGATCTCCATGCTTGAATTCGTGAAATTCAAACGTTCCTCATTCGGATCCATCAGGATAATATCCTGCTTCTCCTGTGATAACATTTTTGCCAGGTGGGTTCCTACTTCACCGGCTCCGGCTATAATAATTTTCATTTTATATAATAGATTAATTATAAGGATATATTATCCTCTGATAACCATCTTTTTTATTTCTCCTGCAATACTTTTGGCATCCATACCACACAGTTTATACAGTTCGGGAATCGATCCATGTTCGACAAACTCATCCGGCACACCAATCCGTTTTACCTGAGGAGCATATCCGTTATCAGCCATAAATTCCAAAACAGCACTGCCCAGTCCACCTTTGATTACGCCGTTTTCAACAGTGATGACACGACTGAACCTCTTACCGACTTCATGCAGCAGTTCTTCATCCATCGGTTTTAAAAAAATCATATCATAATGGGCAATCGATATACCATCACTTTCAACCTCCTTTATGGCCTTTATCACTTCGTTGCCAATAGGTCCAAGTGACAAGATCGCAATATCATCCCCATCACGAAGTTTCTTGCCTTTCCCGATCGGAAGGATATGCATCTCATTCCTCCAATCTGCCATCTCTCCCTTACCGCGTGGATAACGGATCACAAAAGGGCCGTTACATTCCTTATACCCGGTATACATCAAATTCCTTAAATCCAGTTCGTTCAAAGGAGATGAAATAACCAAGTTCGGGACTGGACGCAGATAAGCGAGGTCGAACACCCCGTGATGGGTCGCCCCGTCTTCGCCTACTAGACCGGCACGGTCCAGACAAATTACCATATGAAGATTCTGAAGTGCAACATCGTGTATCACCATATCGTATGCCCGCTGCATGAAAGAAGAGTAGACATTGCAGAATGGGATCATTCCCTCTTTGGCAAGTCCGGCAGAGAAAGTTACCGAATGCCCTTCGGCAATCCCGACATCAAACGCCCGTTTCGGAAACGCTTTCATCATATAAGTCATAGAACAACCTGTCGGCATAGCAGGAGTGACCCCCACGATCCGTTCGTCCTGTTCAGCCAGCTCGACAAGGGTATGTCCGAAAACATCCTGATAAAGTTGAGGTTCGTTCAACTTATGGACAATGATCCGTTCTCCTGTTTCTTTATTGAACAGCCCTGGTGCATGCCATTCCGTTGCCGACTTTTCAGCAGGCTTGAATCCTTTGCCTTTTTTAGTTTTGATATGTAATAGTTTCGGACCTTCCATATCCTTTATATCATTCAGAACCTTGATCATATAACCGACATCATGCCCGTCGATCGGACCAAAGTAACGGATGCTGAATCCCTCAAACAGATTATGTTGTTGAGTAAGCAATGCTTTCAGACTATTGTTAAAACGAAGGATATTTCCCCGACGGTCATTATTGATCAGTTTCATCTTCCGCAATCCGCGGTACACATCATAACGCATTTTATTATATGCCTGACTGGTTGTGATATCCACCAAATACTGACTCAACCCACCGACCGCATGATCTATTGCCATATCATTATCATTGAGAATGATAAGTAGGTTGTTTGGATTAGCCGACGCATTATTCAGACCTTCGAACGCCAACCCACCCGTCATGGCTCCATCGCCGATCACGGCTATCACGTGTCTGTCTTTTTCTCCTTTTAGAGCAGAAGCGACCGACATACCCATAGCCGCCGAAATGGAATTTGAAGCATGTCCGGCAACAAATGCGTCATAAGGGCTTTCCAGAGGATTAGGAAATCCACTGATTCCTTTAAATTTTCGGAGCGTATGAAAAGCCTCTCGACGTCCAGTCAGTATTTTATGACCATACGCCTGATGCCCCACATCCCATACAATACGATCATAGGGAGTATTAAAAACATAGTGTAGTGCAACCGTCAGCTCTACCGTACCGAGACTTGCCCCAAGATGTCCCGGATTCTCCGATAGTACATCTATTATATATTGACGCAACTCTGCACATACCTCTCCCAATTTATCGGGGGACAACTTGCGCAAATCCTCCGGGTAATCAATGGAATTTAATATGTGTTCATCCTTGCATTCTGTCATAATCGCTATAATTTTGTGGCAAATGTAAAGAATTAACGGGAGATAAAATAGTTTTAGTATGTCATTCTTTAGCAGTATGACACAATTAAACCGCTTCTTCTCCTTTCCCTATAATCAAATTTAATCCTGTTTTGCATTTTCGTATGTAACACAAACAAACTCATTTGCCATAAAAACAAAAAAGCAGTCACAAATAATTGTAACTGCTTGATTTTCAGTGGTGCCACCAGGAATCGAACCTTTTGCTTCGGTTTATTCTAACTCCTTGAGTG
>ENA-ORUO01002086-ORUO01002086.1-human-gut-metagenome-genome-assembly--contig:-NODE-2086-length-16830-cov-8.247154_pt1 | contig 16830 bp, 13 predicted proteins | sample MGYA00242082_ERZ509215 | MGnify/ENA primary metagenome ERZ509215 (study PRJEB26280, sample SAMEA2338829) | human gut metagenome | biome: human gut; feature: human-associated habitat; material: faeces... | reverse complement strand
ACCGTATTTCTCACCTGACTGAGCACATGAAGCTCAACAGAAAAGATTATAGTACTGAAAGAGCGTTAACGATGTTGGTAGGTAAGCGTCGTCGCTTACTCGACTACCTGAAAGCAAGAGATATCGAAAGATATCGTGCTATTGTTAAAGAGCTCGGTTTGCGTAAGTAATCTACTTGTCGCGAAAAGATTTAAAGCCGTTCCTCATGATAGAGGAGCGGCTTTTTTTTAGTTTCTTCTTTTTCTTCCTGACAATCGTATTTTCTTCGGTTATAATTGTGTTCATCTAAAGATTTTGCTATTTTTGCAGCTTAATTATTATAATTTATCACCTTTGATAACTAAAATGCTTTCAAAATGGATACAAGTAAGATTGTTGGCGAAAAAATTAAAGCCCTCCGCGAAGATAAATCAATAAGCATAGAAGAGTTGGCGCAACGTTCAGGTTTGGCTATCGAACAGATTGAACGTATTGAGAATAACATTGATATACCTTCTCTCGCACCGCTGATTAAGATTGCGCGTGTGTTGGGAGTACGTCTGGGTACTTTCCTTGATGATCAGGATGAAGTCGGACCGGTCGTATGCCGTAAGAAAGAAGCCAAAGATGCGATCAGTTTTTCCAATAATGCGATTCACTCTCGCAAACACATGGAATATCACTCGTTGTCCAAGTCAAAGGCGGACCGTCACATGGAACCGTTTATTATCGATGTGATGCCGACGCAAGATACCGACTTCGTGCTTTCTTCTCATGAAGGAGAAGAGTTTATCATGGTTATGGAAGGTATCATGGAAATCAGCTATGGCAAGAACACCTATCTGCTGGAAGAGGGTGATAGCATTTATTATGATTCCATTGTTCCTCATCATGTACATGCTTATGAGGGACAGGCTGCAAAAATCCTGGCAGTAGTTTACACACCGATTTAATGAAATAGTAGGAACCAAGACTTAAGTATAATTACATGCAATTATTTGATCGTACTTTGGGGCAGTGGCTGGAACACTGGGCTGAAGAGACTCCCGATAAGGAATATATCGTATATTCCGACCGAAATCTCCGTTTTACCTGGAGTCAGTTGAACCGTCGTGTGGATGATATGGCAAAAGGGCTTATTGCCATTGGTGTGGAACGTGGTACCCATGTGGGTATCTGGGCGGCTAATGTTCCCGATTGGTTGACATTGCTATATGCCTGCGCGAAGATTGGTGCGGTATATGTTACAGTGAATACGAACTACAAGCAATCGGAATTGGAGTATCTTTGCCAGAACTCGGATATGCATACGCTTTGTATTGTGAATGGTGAGAAGGATAGTGATTTTGTGCAGATGACATACACGATGCTTCCTGAATTGAAGACTTGTGAGCGTGGACATTTAAAGAGCGAACGCTTTCCGTATATGCGAAATGTAGTATATGTAGGTCAGGAAAAACATCGTGGTATGTATAATACAGCGGAGATCCTGCTGTTGGGAGATAATGTGGAAGATGACCGTTTGAACGAACTAAAAAGCAAAGTGGATTGTCACGATGTAGTAAATATGCAATATACATCGGGCACTACCGGCTTCCCGAAAGGGGTGATGTTGACACATTATAATATCACCAATAATGGATTTCTGACGGGGGAACACATGAAGTTCACGGCAGATGACAAACTTTGTTGTTGCGTTCCGTTGTTCCATTGTTTTGGGGTAGTATTGGCTACCATGAACTGTCTGACTCATGGTTGTACACAAGTGATGGTAGAACGTTTCGACCCGTTGGTTGTGCTGGCCTCTATTCATAAAGAACGTTGTACGGCTCTTTATGGTGTGCCGACTATGTTTATCGCCGAGTTGCATCATCCGATGTTCGATCTCTTTGATATGTCTTGTCTTCGTACAGGTATTATGGCCGGTTCGCTGTGTCCTGTCGAACTGATGAAGCAGGTAGAAGAGAAAATGTATATGAAGGTGACTAGTGTATATGGACTGACGGAGACCGCTCCGGGTATGACAGCTTCTCGTATTGATGATCCGTTCGATGTACGTTGTAATACGGTAGGACATGATTTTGAATTTACGGAGGTGAAAGTGATTGATCCTGAAACAGGTGAAGAATGTCCGGTTGGGGTACAAGGTGAAATGTGTAACCGTGGTTATAATACCATGAAAGGATATTATAAGAATCCGGAAGCAACGGCGGAAGTGCTTGATGAAAACAACTTCTTGCATTCCGGCGACTTGGGTATTAAGGATGAAGATGGAAATTACCGGATTACCGGACGTATCAAAGATATGATTATTCGTGGTGGCGAGAATATTTATCCGCGCGAAATAGAAGAGTTTCTTTATAAGCTTGATGGAGTGAAAGATGTTCAAGTAGCTGGTATTCCTTCTAAAAAGTATGGTGAGGCAGTCGGAGCATTTATTATTTTGCAGGAAGGAGTACAAATGCAGGAAGCCGATGTACGTGATTTCTGCAGAAATAAGATATCCCGTTATAAGATTCCGAAATATATCTTCTTTGTGAATGAATTCCCGATGACGGGTAGTGGAAAGATTCAGAAGTTCAGATTGAAAGATCTGGGACTGCAACTTTGCAAGGAGCAGGGAATAGAGATTATTTAGAAACTCATGATTATTTAAAGACACACAAAGTTTTTTGATTATAAACAGTGAACGGTGAACTCTCTGCAATCAATTATGCGGTTTGTTCACCGTTCACTATTTGTATGCTCTTATCCGGTTTTGTCTCCGGCGTCAGGTTGCGTGTTATTAAATGAAATCATCGCCCAGTTGCATTTGGGCATCGTTTACATATTTACGGATGGCATGTTCTTCATCTTTGCGACAAATCAAAAGAACGTTGTCCGATTCGGCTATCAGAAATCCTTCCAGTCCATCGATAACGGCCAGTTTGCCTTTCGGAAGTACTACCATATTATCTTTACTGTTATATATAAGTGAATGGCACTTCAGCGTAACATTGCCTTCCGGGTCTCTTTCCGATAAATCATAAAGTGATCCCCAAGTTCCAAGATCGGACCAGCCAAAATCTCCTAATGATACATACACATTATCCGCTTTCTCCATAATGCCGAAGTCGATGGATACATTAGGACATGCTGGAAAGTTTTCTTCGATGAATGCTTTCTCCTTGTCGGTGGCATAAATATCTTTTCCCGGTGCCAGTTTGGAAGCTAATTCAGGCAGTAAATCTTCACTTGCTTTGATGATTGTATTTACATTCCACATAAATAGGCCGGAATTCCAATAAAATTCTCCGCTCTCTACGAATACTTTAGCTAATTCCAGTTCCGGTTTTTCAGTGAATGTTTTTACTTTATAGAAGTTTTCTCCTGCGGGTTCGTCTATTTGTATATATCCATACCCTGTTTCCGGGCGATTGGGTTTAATTCCTAATGTCAGTAGCTTTTCCGAGCGTGAAACAAAATCAAGTCCTTTTTCGATAGCGGCAAGAAACTCATCCTCTTTTAAAATTAAATGGTCTGAAGGAGCGACTACGATATTGGCGTTCGGGTTCAGTGCCCGGATGTGGTAAGCGGCCCATGCTATACACGGAGCGGTATTTCGTCTTGCGGGTTCCAGCAGAATCTGTTCTTCGTTCACTTCGGGCAATTGTTCCTTCACTAAGTCCGCATACATTGCATTGGTAACGATGAAAATATTTTCTGTTGGGATAACCTTTTGGAACCGGTCGAAAGTCTGTTGTAAAAGTGAACGGCCCGTTCCGAAGAAATCTAAGAATTGTTTGGGCAATGTTTTGCGGCTAAACGGCCAGAAGCGGCTTCCAATGCCGCCACCCATAATCACGCAATAATTATCCTGGTTTGTCATGATAGTGACTCTATTTTAAAGTTTCTGCTAATGTACGGTTTATTCTCTGAATAGAGAAGTGTTTAAGATATGTTTTATTATTTTTTTCTCCTTTTTTTTGCCAAACTATTGTGGAATCAAAATAATGTCGTATCTTTGCACCGCAATTGAGAAATCAAGCATGCCCAGATGGCGGAATCGGTAGACGCGCTGGTCTCAAACACCAGTGGATTCACTTCCATCCCGGTTCGACCCCGGGTCTGGGTACAAGTAAATCGGATAAGTAATTGAAAAACAATACTTATTCGATTTTATTTTGTCTTCATTGTTCCCGTTTTGTTCCCACCCAGATTTATTCCTCATTTCGTTAAATGGGTTTGAATGTCTTTAAACGTTGATTATGATGGTAGCGATAAGCTGCAAACAAAATGACTTCTGCTCATTCGTTATTTAAAAAAATATTGGCGCAGAAAAGGTTTTGCGATTCATGTTTTGAGCACTTCCTTTTCCTTATGTCAAGCTCAAAACCACTATAAATGATTCTGTAAACTATAGTTTAGGTAGGAGGTCGGATAGAGAAAGGGGACTGTTAGAGCCAAAAAGCAGACAGGGCGTTAATAAGGGCAAGTCTTTTTATACTTTATTGTTGATTGAATAGAGTGAAAAGCGGAAAGTACTTGTCAAAGAATTATTTATTACTGTTGAAAAACAGTATATTGGATAGCTAAAGAGACAGCCAAGGTACAAATGGGCTATGAAATTATCCATTAGAGGGGCTATTTTCGTTCTATCTTGCCAATAGAATCGGAAATTTTAAAAGTAAGAGAAGAATCGAAATGAGATTTAATCTCATAGAAAATTGTTCAACGATAATAGTTTATCATAGAAATTTCGTATTTTTGTACTTGGATTGGGGCGACTCTTTCCAAGACATATGAAATAAGAAGAAGCGTTATGCTTATCTCGAAGTCGGGAACGTAGGAAATTCAAGACTATTCAGAGGGAAAAGCGTAATTGGTTTCTCACGCTATAGCGTGGGCTGCTATTACCATACTCTGAATAAAGGTTATTCCTACGACCTCCGACTTAGAACGTGGCATTGCAGTTCCACGCTTCAGTGTTTAGGAGGAAGTGTTATGAAAAAAAAGAAAAAACATACAGAATCAATTGATTTGGCAGCTCAATCTGGAGCGGCTAACGAAGTAGTGTCTAGATATGGATCTGCTGCAAAAGAACATTTGGTGTCTTATTCTGGTGTAGACAATGAAAATGGAAGAAAACTTGTACGTGGACTGAAGAAAACAGCAGGGAGTAAGATCAATGAAGGCTATGCCTCCCAAAATATAAAACAACAAGCAGGATTTGCTGCAGAAGACAAATATACTGCCCGCCAAAATGCCGAGAAAATCATATCAGGTTCAAAAGAAAGATATTCTAGGACTGATGATTTAGGGCGTGTCAACGATCCGTTATTTGACCATGTGCTACTTGATGAAGATGGGGTAGTCGTTTTAGGATCAGGCGAGCAAATGAAATTTGTAGGAAATTCACCCAAAGCTTGCCTGAACAAACTTGCATCCGATAAATTCCAAAAATATATTGATGCTGATGCAAAGATTACAGTTCCAAGTGACTTTTACCCTGGCGTTTTGCAAGAAACAGAAGCGAAAATTCAATCTTTGCAACAACAGCTAGATTATGCAAACTCCTCTGGGAATAAAGAATTAGCTGAAAAACTAAAAAAGGATATTGCAAAATACAGAAAAATAAAATCCTTAGTCAAGGATAGTGGTATCACGAACAAAGAGGCAATTGAGGCACGATTACACCCTAAAATATCTACAGCAAAAGATATTATAAGAATTTCACATCGTTCGGGAATCGAGCAAGCAAAGACTGGGGCATTTGTCGGAGGTGGAATCTCTTTGATTAAAAATACAATAAGTGTTATTAAAGGAGAAATCAAACCTTTCGATGCAGCAAAGTCTATTGCTTTAGATACAGGTAAAGGAGCTATTGTAGGTTATGCAACAGCTTTTGCTGGTTCTACAATTAAGGCCGGAATGCAAAATGCTGCAAGTTCTACAATCAGAGCCATATCTAAGACGAATGCTCCTGCCATGATTGTAACTTCGACTATCGACTTAGGTAAATCTATGACACGCTTTGCCAAAGGTAAAATTTCAGGTATTGAACTTTTAGAAGAAGTAGGAGAAAAAAGTGCCGGACATATAAGCGGTGCGATGTTTGCTATTGTTGGGCAAGCAGCTATACCAATCCCGATTGTTGGGACTATGGTTGGCTCAATAGTAGGATACGCTTTGAGCTCTGCATTTTACAAGGAATTGACAACATCGTTGAAAGATGCAAAACTTGCAAGAGAAAATCGCATACGAATTGAAAAAGAATGTAATGAAGCTATTAATTACATTAGGCAATGCCGTGAAGAAATGAATAGAATAGCTTCTCAATATTTATCTGACTATCAAAATGTTTTCAACTCTGCGTTTTCGGATATGGATTCTGCACTTCTATCCGGAGATATTGATCTCTTTATATCTGGAGCAAATAAGATTACAAAAAAACTAGGCGGAACTATTCAATACGAAAACATGAATGAATTTGAATCTTTCATGGATGATAATAAAATTTCTTTAACACTTTAAAATGTTTTAAATATGCCATTACCATTACTCTTTATCGGTATAGCCGCCGTTACAGGCGCATTAGGAATTGGCAAATCGGTCAAAGCTGCAGTTGATACTAACTCTGCCAATAAGACCAATAAAAAAGCCAATGAAATAGTTGATCAAGCAAAAAATCGTATCAATGTCGCTCGGAAACAAAGTGGAAGTAGTCTTGAAGCACTTGGTCGAAAAAAATTGAATGTTTTGAACTACAGCATAAATAACTTTATCAAAACATTCGAAAAGTTGAAGAATGTAGATTTCAGACAGTCTGTAGGTCTGAACGAGTTATCAAAATTCCAAATTGACAGTCAATCCTTATCTGAACTTAAGGAGCTTGGTGGTTTTGCAACCTCAATAATTGGTGGTATCGGAGGTGGTGCTCTTGGAGGTGCATTAACAGCATTTGGTGCATACAGTGCAGCAGGTACTTTCGCTGCTGCATCTACGGGTACTGCTATTGCTAGTTTAAGTGGTGCGGCTGCCACAAATGCTACATTAGCATTTTTTGGCGGAGGTTCTTTGGCTGCTGGAGGATTAGGAATAGCTGGTGGCACTATGGTTCTTGGAGGATTAGTTGCAGGACCCGCATTAGCTATTATGGGGCTTATTGTAGGAGCTAAAGCAAGTAAAGCTAAAGACGAAGCATATTCCAACTTAGCTCAAGCTAGGAAATATTCAGAGGAAATGGATGCTGCTGTTGATCTTTGCCGAGCAATAGCAAAACGAGCAGATATGTTTCGTGAGCTACTTTCCAAGCTGGAGAGATACTTTGATATGTCTATAAAGCAAATGCAAGAGGCCATAGACGAACATGGGAATGATTTTCGTTCTTTTAGTCAGCAACAGAAAGAAAGTGTCGCGGCCAGCGCAAGTTTGGCTAAGGCTATAAAATCTGTTTTAGACACTCCTATTCTTTCAAAAGATGGAAACTTGACATTACAATCACAGAAATTGTTAAAAGAAATGGATTCAGTATCTATTTCGGAAAAAGGTATAACTTCAAAGACCGTTTCAAATGCCAACAATACTTCTCAAAGCATTGACAATAGCAGCATTCCAGATATAATAAATGTTGTAAGAAAATGCTGTTATCAATTCTATCAACACAGTTGGGGCGATCTAGACGATCCGTATTATACGGATATGTGTAAAGTTCGATGGTCTGAATTGACTAATAGCCTAAACTTTAACTATCATTTAGATTTAACCCAAGAAGAATATTCTACTATAATTTACCAATTTGGGAAGTCAGAAGTAGAATACGAATGGCTGATTAGAGATTGTCGAAAGGCTATTTGTCTTGCCCAAGCTAGTGACATTGTAGAGTCTTGCCTTACAAGGCAGGATGTCAATCCGATGCACCTCACGGAGCACGATATTGATGTTAGTATTCTAATCCATAAATTGCGTAAAGCTTATGGAGTATCTGTGGAAGCTTGGCAATTGTTTGACAAGGGAGTTTCGACAACGCTTCCTCTGAAAAAAATAGTAGATGTAGCAATCGCAAAAAATCCAGAAAATCGTATGATTCTGAGTCAAAATATGCTAAGACTAATTGTTAGTGAGTAATATTATATATTCGATATTTAGATTCACAGAATCATGAAATGTAATAGCAAATAAAGCCAACGTTTCTTATTTCGCTGGCGTTGAATTTTACAATCTAACATTATTTTGTCTATAATTTATTTTCCAATCATATTTCCCCTCTGCGACATCGCCCACCTCATTGAGTGTGTGGCGATGTTTTATTTCGTCAAATGGCTGTCGGCATTCCGCATAGCTACAAAGCCATACGCCAATGGCTTTCTGTTGTTCGGCAGTTTCGCCATATTCTTGCATCACGCTCTTGATGTCGGCGGCTTCGGACGGGGCAAAGAACGACTGGTGCTGTTCCGTGCCGAAATGGATAATCGCTTGGATTGCCCGTTTGAAAACCTCGCTTGTATGAAAGAGAAAATCGGCAAAGGCATTTAGAAGTTTGCGGCTGATTGCCAATGCGCTTTCCAACAGGCGGATAGTCTTGTCTTTTCCCTCTGTGGCTTCAAGTATCGCTTGGCTGATGCGCTGATGCTCACCGTCCTTTTGCTCCTGAAGCTGTCGTACCACCTTGTCCCGTTCCATAGTAAGCGAGCGGTTCAGTACCAACGTCCTGTCACGCTCGGTTTCGGCTTCCTGTTTTTCCGTAACCAACGCCTTTGTCAGTTCCTCCACCTTGTTTTTTACGGCATTGGGAAAGGCTTTTCTGATGCGCTCGTTCTCGGCTTTCAGCTTGGCGTTTTCCTTTTCAACGGCTGCGGATTTGCCAACTCCTACAATTCTGCCGACACTATCCAAAATGCTGTCCATTTTCGCCTTGCGCTCGTCTTTGAGTTGCTTTTCCTTGTCGGCAATCTCGTTGTCAAGTGAAAGTCCGTACTGCTCTTTTGCCTTGTTCTCTCCCTCAATGGTCTGCCTTTCCGCTTCGGCTTTCTTTTTGGCTGCAAGGGCGGCTTCCTTTTCTGCTTTGGCTTGCTCGGTTTCCTGCTTCTGCTTGGCGATGATGTAGTCCGTGCGCTCCAAATGCTTCTTGTCTGTAATCTCCTTTGAGATGCCCCTTTCCATTTCCAGACACTCCGCTAACAGCGTCTGCATATCGCTCATGTCTTTCTCGTCCAGCTTGCAGGATTTTCCGGTGTCGTGGTTCATCCAGTCCCAGACGATATGGGCGTGCAGGTTGGGCTTCCATGTGGCGGTGTCTCCGGGTACACCGTAATGTCCCTCGTCACGGTGGATGAATATCTGCAATGCCGTGATACCCCAACATTGCTTGCACACCTCACAGAAATGCTGCAGCTGTTTCATCGTGGTATCTTCCTTGATTACGACAACTCCCTCTTTGATTGGGGTGCTGCCACGCACAATGGTCACCTTGCCCGTCTTCTTGTTTACACGTTTCCGGTCTTTGGTCTGCATCGCCCGTCCCGTCTTCTCCTTGACCATTGCGGCTATCTGATTGTAGTAGTCAGCCAATGAGGTATCGCCAATTTCAGGTGCTACCCATGCCTCGTTTCTCACCGTAAGTTCAGTACGGATGTAGAGGTTTTCCTTGCGGATATTGGCGAGATATTCCGCTAATCGTCTGTTATGCGGTCCACTGCTTCTGACGAGGCAGGGCTTTATGTTGATTGATGTCTTTTGTGCCATTGAATTTGCGTGTTTGGGTTTCTTAATGGGTTATTAGGGCAAAGCCTTAATCGGTGGGTGCAGGGAGAGGGTCACTTCCTGCTCGGGGTTCTCAGGGGTCGAGACCTCTGAGCGGAGTTTCCAAAGAGAGGGTCACTCTTTGGTCAGGGGCGTTGGGGGCTGACAGCCTCCGACCGGGTTCTTAGGGCAGAGCCATAAGTGGGACGGGGCAAAGCCCAGCCCCTCGGGAGAGCCCACAACTTCGGGAGCGCAGCGGAGAAGTTATAGTGGGCTATACCGGGACAAGTCCGGTAGCTCACACCCTGCAAGCAGAGTAACGTCCGAATTTGCGTCCTGCGCCTTTCATTCTCCCTGCGCCTTATTCCGCATACTCTCCGACAATCGTTCCATCCTGCGCCTCTTTGGGGTATTTCGCGCCATTTCTTTGAGGCACTCCGTCCCCACTGTCTATGAGAGGAAGATTCCCGTCTTCGTCCGCCACACGAATATCAGGCGGTGGATTATGGCTGTCGCCATCCGGTCTGTCGGCTGACGGGGCGGAAGTTTCAGACGAACAGAGGGAAGAAGAAAGGACTGCCGCGCCTGCCGCTATGCTGTCCGCTTCCTGCCCTCTGGACTGGCTTTCATCCGGTGCGGCATCCTGCCCGTTTTCTGACAGTGAGCCATCGGAAACAGGTGTCCGCACATCGCCCGTCTGTCCTTTGGCGGTTGCCGAAGGTCTGACATAATGGGGGTTGGTTGTGAGGACACCCCCGACATACCAGCCTGTGAGGAAATGCAGGGAATGGACGGAAGTGCGGTTGTTGGTTCGGGTGGTCAGCATACCCAACCTGTTAAAGTTGTCGATTAGCTTGCCGATGGTCTTGCGGTTGCAGCCTAAAAACTCCGCCAGTTCCACATCGGAAGCTGCCACCTGTCCCACCTCCAAAACAATCTCAACGCCCTTGATTTTATAAGCGGTTCTCACTCGTGCCGCATCGGTCATCAGCCGGTACAGGCACTTCTGCCTGAAAGCGGAAGATTTGCCTTCCAAAAGAAAATCCCACTGCCCGGCTGAAAGGATGGCGCAGTAGTGTATGGTTTGTATCTCTTTGCACATGGTCTATGATGTTATGGTGTTACAATGGTCATCTATCTGCCTAAACCATATCCGCGTTCAGCCATATAATACTCCCGGTCTGCCGCTATGCGGTTCAGCACGTCCTGCAGACGGTCAAGCTGTCCGCTGTCAAGCACCCGGATGGCGTTGATGGTTATCTGCTGTGTCGCTATCCTGCGGTGTTCGATGTTCGTCTCGTTCATCGCTCCGTCACCGTCCGCATGGACGGAACGGAGATAGGCATTGACCGCTTCCATCTGTTCTTTGGTTGGATATGGTGCTGCCCATTTGTCTTGGATGTAGTTAATCATCCGACTGACCGCATTAGCCAATATCGGGTCTCGCTGTGTGATAGATTGTATCAACTCTATTTCTTTCATACGAATATCATTTAAGTCAGGTTTTACGATTATTCATTCTATAGTTGATTTTGTTGATTTTGTTGACTTTGTTGAAGATGATTTCAAAAAGAGGGAAAAAGAAAAATAGAGATGCTGTACACAATCTTTTTCTTTTTTGGCAGGCAAAATTCTTTGTTGATTTTTGTTGATGGTGTTGTTGAATGGTACCCCCTTTATTTATATGCCTTCCCTTATATTTCATCATATTCAACAATCTCAACGGTAGTTTTTTAATTTTTCACGGGTAACGGTATAAAAGCGTCCCACTTTCTTGGATGATGCGGAATACTTCTGCCCCGGTAACACGGATATTTGATAGGTGGAGTAAGACAGCGCATTGGGTGCAGGCTCCAATTTCCAGCACTGCTGCAGAACATTCCTCACCTGATGGCGTTCCACCTTTACCATGGAATAATTGAACAATGCCAATAGGTCGTTGATACAGAAATCCACCACATTCACCTGCATTGTGTCCATGATGTCAAGTAACAGTTCTGCCATATCAAGCTCAATGCGGCTACGGTTGCAGCGGATGATTTTCTCCAATGCTTCCGTGCGGATAAGTGACGGAGCAAACCACATACGGCTTTCTTCTTTGGTAGTCAGATTCCGATGTTGTAGATAGTACAGAAATGCGGGTATCTCATCTTTCAATTTCTGAAGAAAGGAGGTGTCGTCCGTTACCAATCTACTAATCTTTCTTACCCAATAGCGTGTTTCTTCTGGCTCAATGTAAACAGGGAAATTTTCATTATTGGAACACAATACGAATTTAGCGAAGAACTGTACTTCATAACGGTCTTTGCCCTTAGCCTCCATCTTGTACGAGTGTGCCGTACTAAGGTTCTTCAATCGCTCGCTATCTTCCCTGCGGTTGAGTAACACCTCATCCACAACAATCATCAGTTTGCCTGCCCAGTCAGCATTAAACTGACTACGGAAGTCCTCATTGGTGTTGAAGGTCACATTCTCTTGAAACAACGCTTTCAGAAAATTCAGGAATGTACTTTTACCCGTGTTTCGTTCTTCCGACACTAATAGAAGTATTGGTAACTTCTGTGTTGGTTTTAGGTACAACAGTTGAAGATAATCCATTCCCAATTCATATTGCTCACTAAAGATGTGTTCAATCAATGAATGTATATGTCCAAACTCACCTTCTTTGGGGATGTGGGTTATTGGCTCATAGAGATTATAAAAGTTATTCACGTTCAAACGGTAATCTGTATGACTGGGCATCGTGCAGAATCCGTCATATTTCGGAATGAGTGCCGCTTCATCCTTGCCGTGGTCTAATCGGAATACGCTCATTTTCCATTCAACCCGCATTTTGCGGAAAGAACCATTCATCATTGGCTGATTGATAATACGAAACAAGGTTGTGCCTATACGGACATACTCTTCTCCGATATTCTCAACTTCTCCATTTGTAGGAGCCACAGGAACATTGTCAATCTTTTCCATAATCAGATATTCTATTAGTTTCCCCCAAGATGCGCTTCACGTCTGAGAGGCGGTATCTTACTTTGTTGCCTACCTTGATTGCTTTAAGGTAATTGCGCTTGTTCCAAAGCCATAAGGTGGTGTCGCATACACCACACATTTCCTTGACTTCCTCACGTGTCAGTAGCTTATCTTCATTGGTGGCTTTGAGTGCAATTGCCACCTCATTCACCGCACGGTTAATAAGCTCATTAGAGAAGTGACGTAAGTCTTCACTCGTAATCTCCAATTTGATATTAGCCGTGCTGTTGGAGATGATTTGCATTAAATCTGTCATAGCATATATGTACTGCCCATAGTCCGACACAATCACTTTGGCAGCATTATAAATGATTGTGCCACCGCTCCGACATTGGAACGATGGCACAAAAGTATAAATGTAATTCGCTATAATTTAGTAATTTGCATTTCGCTATTTTCGCCGAAATACAGAACGAAAGAAACGAAATGTAAAGCAATTAATTGGGTTCATCTGAAAATGGTTTTATCTCAATGTCAACACTGGATTTTGAATAAGTTGGTCTATAACAGGATGGTAAATAGCTCCATCTGTAACCGCTGTGATTGTCGTGACTTTATTACCTCCATCCTTCGATGAAGCACCGCAATGGTAAATCTGTTCTTCTGGAGTTTGATAATCAATGACTATATATCTGTCGTGGAATATACCCCCAGACGTTTGCAACGAAATGGTGACATTGGGATATTCCCGACAGAAATCGTTAAACTCGGTTTGGTGCAACCGATTACCGATATTGTCAGAGAATACCACAACATTCACATTAGCTGGAATATCTTTGAGAAGTACCAGTGTCTTCAATCCGATGTAATTATCAACCACAAAAATCGTTTTCTTGGCGGTGGCATAAATATGTTGGTAAGCCAAATCCGATTCAACTGGCTGACCGTTGAGTATCATCCAACCTCTCCTTACTGAAGGATTGCCAAAATCAAGCATGACATTTGCCAGTTCCGACTTTGTCACTACATTACCAAGTGTATCTATAATATTGGCAACCTTGTCATCAACAGCAGATAGAGATTTACGCAAGTCAAGCAGGTCTTGTGTGTTTTGGGTTGTCTGCAAAGACAGTTGCAAATATTCCCTTTGTCCTAATAATGGCTGATTATCTACGATATAGTCTTTCATCTGCTTGAAGATACGAATCAAAGCTTTGCTTTGTTTGGTTGCTAAATCTCCTCTCAGCACTGTCATAAGCATATATATTCCTTGTTCGGTGAAAGCATAAGGGTTGTATCTACGACCGCCCCAACTTGAGGTGGAATTTTTGCACCTCAAGATTTCACACTCTTCATCGGACAACTGAAACATGAAGTCTTGCTCAAACTTTTCAATGTTGTTCTTCACTTGGCGATTAAAATCTTTGGTGCTATAGCCATAGATGTTGGCTAAATCCATATCCAGCATTACACGAACACCTCTGATGTTGTATATATAGCCTTTCAGATATTCGGCATTGATTTCTTGGGTGATGATGTCTTTATCCATATCATTAAATTAAATGAGTTCATACTTTTAGTTATTTACTTCTGCGAGGTAAGCCTTCCACTCATTGATAAGCGACCGTTCAATACCATTGTCTTTTATTTTCCCTCTGCTCGTACTGTCATTCAACTTCTTGATAGAAATTTGAAGGTTACGCACGGTTTTCAAGTCGCAATTAGGAAGTTCATTGGCAAGCAGTTTATGAAATGTCGTCACATCACAGCCTGTCAGAAGACCTTCCTCTTGGAGGGCAAAATATAATCGTGCCAAATCAGTGCCTGTATGCTGCGTTGAAACTCTCAATTTTATCTTCTCCAAAATCATTTCTTGATTTCCATGAAGATAGTCTTTCAATGTGCGTGATGCCTGCTCACCTGTTGGCGATTTTTCTTCTATTGGTTTATCATTAACGGACAACCCCTTAATAGTTGTTTCTACCACACAATCATCCTCAATAGCCTGTTTCTCCCGATGAAAATCCTGCCAATCTTCTCTTGTCCGCATTTTATTACGAATACTACTGTTGATGACTACTTTAATCATTAAAGCGGCTATCCTCTTCTCAAAATAGTTGTTCGCAGGGTTATGTGTTTCAGCTTCCAATTGGGTAACCAAAGTTTCATAGCACTTACCGTAATAAAGCCATGCCAACATTGCAGGAACTATTGAATCGTTTTGCAGATTGTGAAACTCCTCAACCAATAATCTTGCAGCATCGGCATCTGCCGAATAACTTTGCAGACGATATTCGTTGGCAAGGTCTCCATGACACTCACCGTGATACTTATGCATCATTTGAGGGGCGAGTTTCCATCCTAATTTGAAAATCTTTTGTAAACCTGTTGCCGATTTGTTGTTCACTTCGGCAACGAATCTGTCATATTCTTTTGGATGGTTGTTGAGCCATTCTTTAATATCCTGTTTGAATTGTTCGAAATCTTGCTTTGCCATAATCTTTCGCCTTATTAGTCCAACAAGTGAACAAGTTCTTGTTTCATTTCCTCGTCTATCTCCCTATATCGGCGGAATGCCTTGCTACCTTCCTTGTGTCCCGATACCGAAGAAACGAGGTCTGGGTCTTTCACTTTCTTATACATATTACCAATGAATGTTTTTCGGGCAGTATGCGTGGTTACGACTTCATACAAGTACTTTTGCTCAGGATTGCGAGTGAGTGGGTTAAGCACTGTGACCACCCTGTCAAGTCCTGCCAACCGGAACGCTTCTTTAATGGCTTGATTATATTTCTGCTCTGATATAAAGGGAAGTAGAGTTGTTCCTGTATAATCTTTGTAGCGTTCAAGTATGGTTTTCGCAACACTATTCAGCGGCACTTTTATTGTTCTGGGATTATGACTGCGCGTCTTTTCTTGTATGTATTCTAATGCTCCATTCACAATGTTTTTCTTTGTGAGCTTATAAAGGTCGCCTACACGACAGCCTACAACGGACTGAAACACAAAGATGTCACGTTGAATGGCAAGTTGTGGACGAGCAGACAAATCAGCCTCAAACAATTTGTTACGTTCTTGAAGTGTAATATAAATAGGTGTTCCATAAAGACATTCTTCTAAGGGGAATTTGTCAAACGGACGATTGGTGGTCTTTCCTTGATTATAGCACCATATAAAAAAGGTTCGTATGCGTGAGAAACTATCTATAAGAGTGTTTTTGCCTCTCGGCTGAGGAGTCCGCTTCTCGGGAATGGTCTCGTATATATCAGGGTATTCTTCCGCATAAGTGTATTCGTTCTCCATAAAGTCCCACATATCGGCAAGTGTTTCTTTGGTTATGGTATGGATGTCAAGGGAAAAGTGCTTCATTCCACGTCTTGTTTTTCTGACAAATAATTCATAGCGCATGAGTGCCCTTTTTACTACACGAAAGTTCTTCTTCCGTACTTCCGAAAGACTATGCTTCTCCAAAAACTCATCAAAAAGTTCGGCAAAAGTAGGCGGATTCTCTATTGCCAGTTCTTCTTCTGTTTTATACTTTTCGGGATGATGAAATTTATCTATGACTTCCCCGAGCCATTCACTTCCGGCATCCTCCTTGTATTCCTTCTCAATCATTCGGGTCAATGCCTGCACTTTATGGTTCAAGTCCATCTTTTCGTTTTCCGACACCAAAGCTACACGGTCTTTATAACCTTGTCGTTCAACACTCCAATGATTGGGGTTGATGACAAGTTCACTTGCTGCCTTGATGTCTTTCTTTCCATCACGCAAACGAAAATAGATGGTAGCCTTCGTATCTATGTCGTTCTTCTTGGCAGTCTTCCGTATGAATGCAGTTACTTTCATGGACTTCGATTTTATTTCTGGATTGAACACTGCAAAGATAACGAATTGTTCCCAAAATGTTCCCAATTATCCCGGAATAATTTCAATCTCATTAAATTTAATTTCGTTTATTGCTATTTATAGAACATTGAAATATAACGATATAGCGGTTATATTGCCATTAAGTTAGAGTTGTTCCCATTTGCTAATATTTAATATTTCAAATGCGGGTCTGGGTACGAATAAACCCTGATAATCACCTGATTATCAGGGTTTTCTGCTTTTATAGGGCGTACTAAATGTGTACTGAATGACGAATACAAAGAAAAGGTGTAC
>ENA-ORUO01002064-ORUO01002064.1-human-gut-metagenome-genome-assembly--contig:-NODE-2064-length-17003-cov-2.407128_pt1 | contig 17003 bp, 24 predicted proteins | sample MGYA00242082_ERZ509215 | MGnify/ENA primary metagenome ERZ509215 (study PRJEB26280, sample SAMEA2338829) | human gut metagenome | biome: human gut; feature: human-associated habitat; material: faeces... | reverse complement strand
ATGGCCAAGAAAACGCTGCTTCGCCAGTTGATCTCCAAGTGGGGCATTATGTCCACGGAGATGCAGCAGGCGCTCACGAATGATTCCGGTATCCCGGCCGTCGACCCCAGAACCGGCGAGATCATTTCCGACCATTCCGACGAGCTGGAGCTCACGACCGACGCCCCGCAGCCGACCGTTGAGGGCAGCGCCCCGGCGCAGCTTCAGGAGAACGCCGGCGAACCGGAGCAGATTGATCTCAATTCGCTGTAATGAGTGTTCCGTATGAAGTCCTTGCAACCGGCTCTACCGGCAATGCCGTTGTGATCGATGGGCAGATTCTCATCGACTGCGGCGTTCCGTACAAGGTTGTAAAGCCAGTTGCAAAAGCTCTCAGGCTTGTTCTGCTGACACATTGGCACGGAGATCACTTCCGGAAAAGCACGCTTCACGCCCTTGCGGCAGACCGCCCAGCGCTCCGTTTCGGGTGCTGCCGCTGGATGGCGCGGCCTCTGGTGGAAACTGGCGTCAAGCCCACGAACATCGATCTGTACGATTTTGACCACCGATACAGCTACGGCAATTTCACGGTCGAGCCTGTGCCGCTGGTGCATGACGTTCCAAACTGCGGCTATAAGCTGCAGCTTCCATCCGGAAAGGTCCTCTACGCCACCGACACAAACAACCTCCACGGTATTTCGGCACCGAATTTCGACCTCTATCTGCTGGAAGCGAATTACGAGGACGAAGAAATCCAAGCCAGAATCGCGGAGAAAAAGGCAAACGGCGAATTCGTCTATGAGCGGCGGGTGCTTGGAACGCATCTTTCCAAGGCCAAATGTGACGATTTCATTTATCGAAACATCGGACCGGGCGGCGAGTACGTTTACCTGCACGGCCACGTCGAGGAGGAAAAAGTGTGAACGGTTTCCTGAAAGACATTACCTACGCCCGCAGCGGCGAATATATCCTGTCGATCTACACGCGGGAGAGCTGCAAGGACCTTTGGAAAAACTTCGGTGAGCGCCCGATTACGTTCTCCATCGCGAAGAAAGCCGGCCCCCGCGGGCTTCGCGCCAACAGCTACGCATGGGCGCTCATTGAGCAGCTCGCAGCCAAGCTGAAAACCGACAAGGAATTCGTCTACGAAGAAATGCTGCGCCGCTATGGTACGGGAGAAAGCTATACCGACGAGGCAGGTAATGAGTGCAAAGTGCTGTTTTCGCTGCGCGAGGGTATCCCGCCCTCGTTGGTAGCACGCCACTACGCCGAGGTTGGCGTGGGGTATATCGACGGCAAAAAGTTCGTGCATTACCGCGCCATCAAAGGGACAAGCGAGTATTCCACCAAAGAAATGAGCGTTTTTCTGGACGGGATCGTTTCTGAATGTCGGGAAGTCGGCATTCAGACGGATACTCCGGAGATGATTGCCAGATACAAGGAGGCATGGAACAAATGACTGTCTACTGCGACTACTGCGGCCACAAGGCCGAGTTGGTCGACGATACGGTGATCTACGGCCACAGTTACGGCCACAAAGCATATCTCTGCCGCTACTGCGGCGCATACGTGGGCTGCCATGGCCGGTCGGACAAACCGATGGGCCGTCTGGCCGACGCAGGCCTTCGCCGTAAAAAGATGGAGGCCCACGCAGCCTTTGACCCGCTTTGGAAGCGCGGTCCATTCCGCGGCCGTCGCAAGGACGCCTATGCATGGCTGGCCGGGAAAATGGCGCTGCCCGTCAAGCAGACCCATATCGGGATGTTTGATGAACGGCAGTGCCAGCAAGTAATCGATATTATCCACCAAGGAGGATTTGAAAATGATCAACAACTGTGATCCGCATCTGGAAGCTCTTATCCGTGAATCAGAACGGCTGCGTATTTGCGAGGCCCTGTTTCAAAGCTGTGCGGGGAAGAGCTGGGAACTGCATGATATGCTTGCACCTATCATCGGCGTGCCGCGTGCGCTCATTATGCCCGACACGCCCCCGGAGGCTGGCCATGCTGAATAAGATCGTCCTGATGGGGCGGTTGACGCGCGATCCGGAGCTGCGCCGCACCGATTCCGGCATTGCCGTTGCATCTTTTTCGCTGGCCTGTGATCGCGATTATTCCGGGAAAGACGGTGCCGAAAAGCAGACCGATTTCGTTGACATCGTCGCTTGGCGGCATACGGCTGAATTCGTCAGCAAGTATTTCGCCAAGGGCCGCATGGCGGTGGTTTCTGGCCGTCTTCAGATCAGATCGTGGACAGACAAAGAGGGCAACAAGCGCCGCAGCGCCGAAATTGTAGCGGAAAGCGTCTATTTTGGCGATAGCAAGCGCGACGGGAACGGCCAGCAATCCGGTCAGCAGCAGTCCCCGCAGGCCGGTTATCAGGACGCCTCCGGCTATGATTCCGCATATGGCTCGGATTTCGCCCAAATTGAAGACGATGATTCCGATCTTCCGTTCTGAGAAGGGAGGAGGCCACCATGGCTACAGGTAAACGGTACTACTGGATGAAGCTGAAAGAGTCCTTTATGACCTCTGATACCATCGACTATTTCATGTCACAGCCCAGCGGCGCCAACTACGTTGTCCTTTATCAGATGCTCTGTCTCAAGACGATCAACACCGACGGCCGGCTTTCCCGGCAGATTGGCGAGGTCATTATTCCCTATGACATCCCCAAAATCCAGCGCGACCTAAAGTGGTTCTCAGCCGATACAATCCGTGTCGCTCTCAATCTCTACAAGGCTGTCGGTCTGATCTACGAGGACGTTGACGGGACGCTTGTGCTGGCCGACCACAAAAACCTTGTCGGCAGTGAAACAGACACGGCGGCCCGAATGCGGAGATCCCGTGCTCGGCAAAACAATGTTCTCCCCTCTGGCGTAACAGAAGAAGAACAAGGTGCGCACATTGTTACACCAGAGATAGAGAAAGAGTTAGAGACTAGAGATAGAGAACAGAGTTCAGATATAGATAAAGAGGCTAGAGATAGACAGAAAGCTATTTCTTGCGCAGAGCCGCAAAGCAGCTCCGCGCCGCCCATCGCCTCCATGATTCTGAACGACGGTACATATTTCAACGTCTCTGTCAGCGATTTCAACAAATGGGTGGCTCTGTATCCGGCGGTTGATGTGAAGCAGGAGCTATGCAAGATGGTCGGCTGGTGTGATGCCAACCCCAAAAAGCGAAAGACAAAATCCGGGATTCGGCGTTTCATCAACAACTGGCTTGCCGGGGAGCAGGACAAGGGCGGCAGATACCGGGGCGGCAACGCTCCTCACGCCAGTGGTAGCGGGAACATCTTCGCAGACATTATGGAGGGCAGCGGCTATGAACCGAAGTGAAACTTCTGCGATCCTGACCATTCTGAAAACCGCCTATCCCCAGTTTTATCGCGGTATCGACGTCAAGGAGGCGGAACGCACGGTCAGCCTTTGGCATGAAATGTTCAAGGATGATCCCGTCGACATAGTGGCAGTTGCTGTCAAGGCTATGATTGCCTCCCGGACAAACACCTTCCCCCCGAACATTGGTGAGATCAAAGAAGAAATCGCCAAAATGCGCGCGCCAAACGAAATGACTGCCATCGAAGCGTGGGGGCTGGTGGCAGCGGCTACCAGAAACAGCCTGTACAACGCGCAGGCCGAGTTTGACAGACTGCCACCCACGGTGCAGCGGTTGGTCGGATCGCCCCTGCAGCTCCGAGAGTGGGCAACAATGGACGCAGATACGGTATCTTCGGTAATTGCAAGCAATTTCCAAAGAGCCTATCGTGTCCGCAGCACAAGCGATCGGGAGTACATGAAGCTCCCGGCGGATATCAAAAAAGTCATTTCCGGGGTGGCCGATCGTCTGTCACTGGGCGACGGTTCCACGGAAACCGAATTGGAAGGAGAAGCAAAATGAACAACGTAAATGCAATCCAGCTCCCTGCACATATTTCCCGCACCACATCCGAAGACGCCGACATTGCGGCCATCTTCCACAAGTCCGAGCGGCAGCGCCGCGAATACAGCGAGCGGGAGCGCGCGGCAGCGCAGGCCGAGGAAGCGAGAAAGCGGAGGCTGCACCGGACGCAGCTGCGAGACTTCAAGGTATTTTGCCTCGGGATCGCCGCTACCTGCTGCGGCATCATCGCTTTTGGCGTGTGGTATGCCGGCCTTCGTCCGCTGGCGTTCTTCCCCGCTGCATTGGCGCTGATTGCGATTCACGCCGCATTCCGCCGGCGGTAGGGTCCATGAGCACCACCAAGGATCCAAGGCGCCAGCTGCTTGGCAAGATTGCCAAGGCACGCGGGGCACAGTTCGAACAGCGTCTGGGCGAATCCTTCGCCTATTATGCGCAGCGGGGTTATGCGATCATCGAGAAGACGCCCGAGCCAATGCATCCCACAAAAAGCCTCGGCAACGGCAAGTTCATCGCCTATTATGAGAAACAGGCCCAGCCAGATTACAAAGGGACGATAAAGGGCGGCCGCACGATCATGTTCGAGGCGAAATTCACCGCCGCCGATCGAATGGAGCAGAGCCGTGTCCTTCAAACTCAGCAGGACTACATGGCGCGCCATCAGGCGCTTGGTGCGAGGTGCTTCGTAGTTGCCGGATTCAGCTCCGGCTATGTTTACCGTATCCCGTGGGATATCTGGTCCCGCATGAAGGAGTGCTTCGGCCGGAAATACGTTACCGAAGCCGATTTGGAACCGTATCAAGTCCAGACAGCATGGAACGGCACGTTGATGCTGCTGGACTGAAAATGAAAGGAGTAAAAAATGAGCGAAATTTCCATGTATGAAGCCCAGAAGAAGAAACTGCAGGGGCTTTGCGACGAGCACGATCTGACGTACCGCTTTATCAAGGACGCCTACCCCATCCAGCTGATCATCAAGCCTATTCAGGGCATGGATGCTCAGATTACCATGCTGGAAGCTGTTGAGGATACCGGCTATATCAGCCCCGAGGCCTCCATGACGTGGATCTTCCGGGACGGCGTTCTGGAAACCAAGGTCACCGGCGGCACCTTCACCATCAGCAAGACGCTCCGCACCAAAATTGAATCCGTGCTGACCAAGATGATCAATTACTGGCAGCAGTACTTCTTCCGGGATGTTCTCGAGAAAAACGCTCTCCGGACGGGCCTTATGCCGGTTATCGACGAGGCCGATGCCCCGGAGGAGGTTGAGGACGATCTTGACGATATGCCGGGGGATGTCCTCGACGATGCGGACGATGCCGCCGAGAGCGCAGATATGGCCGAGGACGAGGAATTGGCCGAAGCCACCCGGATTGTCCGGATGGAGAATAAAGCCTCTCCCGCGCTGTTGCAACGGCGTATGAACATCGGTTACGCCAAGGCTGCGCGGCTGATTGAAGCGTTGGAGGATGCCGGAGTTGTCGGGCCGTACGCTGGTTCCGAGCCGCGCGAGGTGCTCCCGGCTGATCTCCCCGACGAGGAGGCCACCGACAATGAGTAACGCGCCGACGCTTACCAGAGAGAACTACAAGGCCATCAAGCACATGGACAAGGCTGCAATGACCGCCTACCTTTACCGGGTTTACATGCGCGGTGTCGAACGTGGCCGCGAAATGGAGCGGGAAGCCAGCAAGTCTGCTCCCGCTGCTGTGGAGTAACCCATGAAGAGCGTGACTCGTAATGTCCGCGACGCGGGGCAGAAGGATTTCTGCCGGACATTTGATAGCCTGTGCGGACGGTTTAGCCGGTGGGAGATATGGTCAGATTTTGTGGTCATGTCCGCAATTGCTATTTCAAACACCGTTGACCATACAAATGCCAAAGTCCGGGAGGAAACATATAAGAAAATCGCAAGCAAATACAAGACTGCTGAACTCGAACGATTTGCCGAAATGCTGGCAGCAGTCGTAACAGGCATGGATAACAACCCGGACCAGGACTTCCTTGGCGAACTGTATATGTCGTTGGAATTGGGGAATGACCACGCCGGTCAGTTCTTCACTCCTTACAGTGTCTGCCGGTGTATGGCTGAAATCACCGGCACCGACCTCAAAGCCCGCATCGAGCGTGACGGCTGGGTCTCTGTCAACGATCCGGCTTGCGGGGCTGGTGCGCTGCTGGTAGCGTTTGCGAACGATTGCCGCAGACAAGGCATCAATTATCAGACCTCCGTCCTTTTTACTGCGCAGGATATTGACTATACGGTTGGCCTCATGTGCTATCTGCAACTCAGTCTTCTGGGCTGTCCCGGCTATGTAACCATTGCGAACACGCTCACACATCCTCAAACCTGTCTCGACCGCCGGGGGCTTATCCCCCGGCCGGGAGAGAATATCTGGTATACACCCTTTTATTTCCGAGATGTCTGGCAATATCGCCGCCTTGCTGCACAAATGGAACTGCTGTTTTCTTTGCCTGAAAAGCAAGATGCGCAAGTTACCAGCAAGTTAAAAACGCAAGATGAGCCAGCGGCGCAGTTGCCTCTGCCGCTGAAAGAAACAAAGGCCGGGCAACTCACACTGTTTTGAAAGGAGAACAAATCATGCCTCAAATCGTGAATATCGCAATAGATCAGCTTTTTCCACATCCTGATAATCCGCGCAAGGATCTCGGCGATCTGACCGAGCTTGCCGACAGCATCAAGGCCAGCGGGGTCCTTCAAAATCTTACCGTTGTTCCCAAACTGCGGGATATGACCGACGAGGAATACCGCACAGCGTGTGCCGAATACCGCGCTAACCCGACGGAGGAAGGCCAGCGTATCGTCAATCGCCACACCGTGGCGGAGGGCTATACGATCATTATCGGCCACCGACGCCATGCGGCCGCGCGGTTGGCCGGGCTGACCGAACTCCCGTGCATCGTTGTGGAAATGGATGCAAGGGAGCAACTGCAAACCATGCTTGCCGAGAATATGCAGCGCAGCGACCTTACCGTCTATGAACAGGCGCAGGGGTTCCAGATGATGCTTGATATGGGGGATTCCGTATCCGAGATTGCTGAAAAATCTGGATTTTCTCAGACAACGATCCGCCGCAGGGTGAAACTGCTCGACCTTGATCAAAAAAAGTTTCAGAAAGCAGATTCACGCGGCGCAACACTCAGCGATTACCTGGAACTCGACAAATTGGAATCACCTGACGACAAGAACAAGGCGCTGGACGCCATCGGCACTGCAAACTTCCAAAGTGTGTTGAAAGGCTTAATTTCAGAACAAAACGTTCGGAAAAGAATTGCGGAGTGGACAGCAACAGCGGAGACGTTTGCGCTGCCTATAGAAAAGAGCGGCGAGATTAACGGGAAAAAGGTCGATATGATCTATTTTGCCGGATACAATCGCTGGGATTTGAAAAAAGAAATGGCTGTGCCTGAGGACGCAGCAGATACCAGATACTTCTTCAAAACTGATTCTCAAGGTCTTACCATCTACAAAGAGCGTTCGCAAACACAGCAGCCAGATCCGGAGGACGAGGCACGAGAGGAGCGGCGCCGCAGGGATGAGCAGGCGCAAAAGGAGTTTGAGGAAGTGGCTGAAACTCATTTTGAGCTGCGTCGTGATTTTGTTAAGGGACTCCCGAATAGCGCTTTCAAACGGCATATGTCTGAAATATCTCTGTTATGCGTGGCAACAGCAGAGATATTGGATTCCGGATATTGCAATTCTATTGATCCGGAGTTCTGCGCCTATCTTCTTGGCATGCGTATTTCGCCCGAGGACGAGGAGGAAGATTTCTGCGATATGGGGGCAATTCGTAGCGCTTCCGAGGCACAACCGGAAAAACTGATTTTCTGCGCCTGTTATTCCGCACTCGACGGCGGAAGCGAGAGTTACTACCGCCGCGTTTGGAATGCTGGTCACTACGAATATGAGCCTTGCGATAATTATAACCTGAATCGCGTTTACGAAATCCTTGAAGCACTTGGCTATGAACTATCAGATGATGAAGAAGCAATGGCAGATGGGTCGCACCGACTTTTCAACGAATATGGCAAGCAGGTAGAGGACGATGGCGATGCGTGAGCAAAATCAGGCAAAGGTGATGGCCCGCGACCTTCGAGTTTATGCTGATTGGTGTATCGCACATTACGAGGACGTCCCGCCAACAATCGTCAATGACCTCAATGCTGCAGCAACGCTGATTGAGCAGCAGGAAGCGAAAATCGAGGAACTGGAAGCAAAGCTGCCGCGTTGGATTCCGGTAGAAGAAAGGCTACCAAAGAAAGGAGAGGATGGCCGCGATTGCTCATGGGTGCATTGTATCGTGTCCGTTTTAGCAACACGTGTCTATAGCCGCTATGACGGAGAAGCGGAAGAATACAAATTCATTGCACCCGCCATGTTCGATACGGAACAGAAAATCTGGCACGTCGGGCAGGAGGAAGCGACGTTTGATGTTAATGCACTTATCCAGCCGGAAGATACCGAGGGTGACTACATTGGCTATTGGATGCCGTATCCCGATGCACCGAAGGGAGCGTACCTGCCATGAAATCTGTACTTATTAGCATCCGGCCTGAGTGGTGCGTAAAGATTGCCCACGGTGAAAAGACCGTCGAGGTACGCAAGACGCGCCCAAAACCGGAACCGCCCTTCCTTGTCTGCATCTACTGTACCAGTACAAAGGCACTTCCGCTGAAACCGTATGTGAAGCTGCACGCCAAGACAGGCGGGGCAATCGACGAATGGAGCGGTAAGGTATTCGCCTCGTTTGTCTGCGACCGGATTGATGCGATTGTTCCAACGACCGAGCCATACGGCGTCTATGACATAGATGATGACTATGTGTTGCAGACATGCCTCGAAAATGGCGCTCTGTGGGACTATGGTCACGGAAAAATGTTGTATGGCTGGCACATCTCCGAACCCAAGATTTACGATACGCCGCGCGAGCTGCGGGAGTTTACCGGCCTGAGAGATACAAGATTCGGCGCAGCGCCGTATGACATCAAGCGCGCGCCGCAAAGCTGGTGCTATGTGGAGGGGTGTGACCATGCTTGAAATATGCCCAATGACACTAAAAGAGGCCAACGCCTATGTTGAGCAGCACCACCGTCACCACGGGCCAGTTGTAGGGCACAAGTTTTCGATAGGCTGTTCCGATGGCGAAAAGATTGTTGGCGTCGCTATCGTCGGCAGGCCCGTTGCTCGGCATCTTGACGATGGTTGGACGCTCGAGGTTAACCGTCTTTGCACGGACGGAACACGCAACACCTGCTCGATGTTATACGCTGCCGCATGGAGGGCCGCTCGTGCGATGGGGTATAAACGTTTGGTGACCTACATTCTGGATAGCGAGAACGGAGTTAGTTTGCGAGCTGCTGGGTGGAAGTGCATTGGGCAAGCTGGTGGCCTGCGTTGGACGGGGGAGCGAAGACCGGAGGTGGATTTGTATCCTGCACAAATGAAAATCAGATTTGAAAGAACATAGGGGGTGGATTTGATGTCAGAGGACATCCATATCAAAAATGTTGATTTATGCGATAGGTGCGCGTTTGGGGTTGAGCAATGCGGCATGAACTGCGATATCTGCGCCATGCAAGCCAGCAGCGAACACGGGTTTTGCCTGTGCCTTGAGGTAGTCCCATGTACGCCATGCCCATATTTTAAGGAGGCAACAAATGAAGGAAAATGATACTCTTATCAGCTATCTTAATGAGCTGAACCAAAGCGGCAAAATTCAGTACGACGATTACAGTCGGCTCTTTGACATGGCGTGTGAGTTGGGTAACGCTGACGCTGTTCTTTTCGCGGCCACGGAGGATATTGCTGCGCTACTGTGGCTGAGTGGAAACTGCGAGTATTGCAGATTTGGCCGCAAGGAGGAATTCGGTGGGGCAAGCCGATGGACCTGCGCTCATGGCACTGGGTCGGATTGCCGTCCGGCATGGCGCGGTGTGCAGGACATAGCCACGCCTTTTCCTGAGCCGGAACCAATGCCAAAACAGCCAAAGCGCAAAAGCCGCGTTGAGCGCATGTTTGGCCCGAAGGATTCTTGGGGACATGAGCAGAAAGCAGCTGGGTCAAAACCGTATCGCGGTTTCCTCCTGATGCGCTGCAGAGAATGCGGGAAACTGCGCGGCTTCCACGCTAAAGTGCCAATCACAGAATACCGCTGTGAGTGTGGTGGAGTAACGCTGATCGCAAATTTGCGCCCGCTATACCTTCGGTGCAAATGCGGAAAGCACTTCACGTATCGCACCAATGTCGTGGAGGATACGCTCACATACGGCTGCCTTGCTTGCGGAGCGCCTGTAGACTTGGAATACAACCACAAAAGCGATTCCTATGAGACTGTGCGCTGATGCTGGTAATCACCATACAGGTCGACGCACCGCACGGCAGCGTGCAGGGACTGAAAGAACGCATCGCCATGGATTTGGAGAAGTACGGGCGCGTGAAGGTAACGTCCATTGAGGAAGAAGCGCCGGTATATCGGCAGATGGAATTTGGAGATGCGCCAATTCAGAGGCGAGGAAACATGTAGTGGATGGAAGAGGGTGAAAACTTGACGCTTGCAGACTTAAATCAGCATTTGGAAAGCATAGAGCGGCTCACCAAGGCGCGAGAAATGCTGCTCTCTTTGCGGGAAGCGGCGTTTCCCGGAGCGGCAGCCATAACCGGGATGCCCCATGCCCCGGGCGTTAAGGATAAGGTTGGCGATCTGGCGTCGGAAATCGCAGATATGGATGCCCGTATCAGCTATCTGGAAGCCGAGGTCAAGGCCAGCGAAGCGACAATCCTCCCGTTTATCCAGTCCATTACTGATGATCAAACGCGCCTGATATTCCGGCTACGATACCTCCGAGGGCTGCGTTGGAAGGAGGTTGCGGCTGTTATCGGGGGGCGCAACTCCGAGGAATCCGTAAAAATGGCGTGCTATCGATATCTTGGCGAGTGAAAAGTTGTTACGCTCTGTTACCCTGTGTTACTTGCAGTTACGCTTAAGGGCTGCTATGATTATACTCGTAAAATCCTACATAAGCCGGGCGGCTCTCCAAGCGAGGGCCGCCAATCTTTATGGGAAAGGAGGATCTGCCCCGCGTTGCTCCTTTGCGCGGGGATGGCTCAAGTCCGGGAAAGTTTCGCCGCTGGAACGGATTGTGAGTACATTACACAAAGGAGGATTCCCCATGCTGTTCAAAGCAAACTATTCTCTCGGCGCCGACACGCCGCAACGAGGTGTGACGGCATGATTTATCTGGAAAACGATGTGTTTCAGGAAGCGCTGCAGCGAATCCGCTTTATCTACGATAATCACGATGATGTGATCGTCAGTATGTCCGGCGGCAAAGACAGTACCGTTCTGTTTCGTATGGCGCTGATGGTAGCGCAGGAGCGCGGCCGTCTGCCGCTCAAGGTGTTCTGGCTCGACCAGGAAGCCGAGTGGCAAGCGACGGTGGACTATATGCAGGAGATCATGGAGCTTCCGGAAGTGATGCCGTTCTGGTTCCAAATCCCGTTCGAGTTCACAAATACGCTCTCCCCCGAAAAGAACTTCATCAGCGTTTGGAAACCGGAAGACAAGGCTATCTGGATTCATCCCCAGCATCCGCTTTCCATTAAGGAAAACCCCAGCACCGAAAACCGGTTCCATGAGTTGGTGAATGTGCTGCCCGGATACTGCACAGATTCCGAAAACTGCGCAGTGCTGGTGGGTATGCGAATGACGGAAAGCCTGAACCGGCGCGTTGCAATCACGCAGCACGAGGCCAGATACAAGGGCGTCACATGGTGCAAAAAGAAGGTTGGTCGATGCCAAGTCTTTTGGCCGATTTACGATTTTACCAACGATGATATCTGGACGGCCATTGCCCGGAATCATTGGGCCTATAATCGTGTTTACGACCTTCAATACCAATGGGGCTTGGCGAAAGAGGCCATGCGCGTCTCCGCTCTCATCCACGAAACTGCATGGCACTCGATTGAAATGCTGCAAGAGTTTGAGCCGGAGACATACAACCGGTTTATCCGGCGCGTCAGCGGCGTCGGCACATTTGCCCACACCTTTGATTCCGGCGATATTATCCCGCGGCAGCTCCCGTTTGCCTTTGCGTCATGGCTGGAGTACCGGGACTACCTGCTTGTACACATTGTAAAGCCCGAATATCATGACCTATTCCGCCGCCGCTGGAAGAATCAGACCGGGGACGAGTGGTATCGCGTGCACGTCAAAGAGATCGTGCTTAACGATATCGACGGCACAAACAACGCTAACGCCCGCTCCCGCTTCCGGATTCGCTCCAAAATGCCGGTGTATCGCCAGAGAGATGCCGAGCAGTTTGAGCAGTACATGGGGGCAAAGTCATGATTGCAGATCAACCCATTTACAACGTCGAGTGGATTCCCGTTGAAAAGGTCCACGCGAACAATTACAACCCCAACAGCGTTGCCACCCAAGAAATGAAGCTCTTATACCGCTCCGTTAAAGCGGACGGATATACGCAGCCGGTCGTTACCATCTACGATGAGAAGAAAGACCGATACGTCATTGTTGATGGCTTTCACCGATACAGCATCATGCGCCGGTACAAGGATATTTACGCTTCCTGCGAAGGAAAACTTCCCTGCGTTGTACTGCATGGCAAAACAATGAATGATCTTATGGCCTCCACGGTGCGGCACAATCGCGCCAGAGGGAAGCACTCCATTAACGGTATGTCCAACATCGTCATGGAGATGCTGATGAACGGTGCCACCGATCTGCAGGTTTGCAATGAGCTTGGCCTTGAGCCGGAGGAGCTGGTGCGCCTGAAGCACATCACCGGCTATGCGAAGTTGTACGAGAATAATTCGTACACTCGTGCCGCGATTTCCGAGAACCAGGCACGTCAGATGCACAAATATCGGAAGGAGCTGGGCGGCGATGGAAATTGTTAATCAGATCGTCATGCGGAAGATTTCCGAGGTCCGGCCATATGTACGGAATCCCCGGAAAAACGACAAGACGGTGAATCTGCTGGTAGAGATCATCCCGAAGGTTGGCTTCAATGTGCCGTTGGTCATTGACCGGGCTGGGGTCATTGTCAAAGGCCACGCCAGATACGCCGCTGCGATCCGGCTGGGTATGCAAGAGATCCCCTGCGTGGTCACGGATGCGGACGAGGAGACAATAAAGCTTGATCGCCTTGCGGACAACAGAATATCAGAGTTCTCCGAATGGATTGACGAGGACCTTTTGCATGAAGTCGATATGCTGAATCTGGATTTTGATTTTGACCTAGATGCATTAGGCTTCTCTGTTCCAAGCGACAGCTTTGCAGAAGACTTTTTTGAATCGGATATGGGTGGCACACAGGGTGAGTCGGATAGCGATCGTCGTGCCCGATATGCTGCTTATCTTGAAAGCGCAGCAAAGGAAGAAGCTGCGAATGCTGCGATTGTCACACAAGAGCAATTGGATAAGGCTAAGGCATCTGCCGTTGCGGTAGCCGAGAAGCCACCCAAGTACTTCAAAGTTGTTTGCGAGCAATGCGGAAAAGTCATGTTCATCAAAGAAGGAGACGCTGTGTTTGCGACGATGTGATCGATGCCACCCGGCCCGGCCTCAAAAGGTACTGTGAGGGGGTGCGGGGGGATCATTGCGGGCTCGACGACCCCGATTGTCGCCTAGTTAGTGGTACCGATTTTCAATAATTTCGTTACGAAATCCGGCACGAAATTTAATGCTATTTGCGTCGCAGGGATTCATTTTCCTGCGCGATTCTTTTTCAAGAGCGTACAGTTAGGCATGCTGTGCGCCGTCCTCTCCTATATATGACCACGCGAGGGTAAGGGTCACACCTTTTGGTGCTCCAGTGCAATTCTGGTGAGCCCTCAATAGCGTGACGTGAAAGGAGATTGCTATATGGCTGAACGAGAAAAAGTCAGCGCGGAGGCCGAGGTTACTACAACGGAGCTGGCCGCAATTCTTGGCATTACAGCAAGGCGCGTGCAGCAGATGGCGCAGGATGGAACCATCATTCCGGTACGGCGCGGATACTTCCAGCTTGGTGATGCCGTTCAGCGATATATCAATTTCCTTTCCAAACCGCAGGTCAGCGAGGCAGAACAAAAACTGGAAACGGCGCGGAAGCAGTCAGAGGCGCAGCTCAAGTTATCCAAAGCTCAGCTGGCCAAGATGGAGGTTGAGGAGCTAAAGGGACGGCTGCACCGATCCGAAGATGTGGAGGCGTACACCGAGGACCTGATCTATACAATCCGCAGTGCGCTGCTGTCGCTGCCGGGGCGGTTATCCGTCGATGTTGCTGCAACCAGCAGCCCGGCCGAGGCATCCGAGTGTATTCGGCAGGAAGTGCACGCGATTATGCGCGAGTTGTCCAACTACCGCTATGACCCGGAGAAATACGCTGAGCGTGTCAACGAGCGTCGGAACTGGGGCAACGCGGGGCGCGATTATGACGAAGAATAATGCCCCGGCCACGCTGACAGAGGCGGAGCGCAGCGCCAGAAAGCGCGGCGCCGCACGGCTAAACCGAGCGATGCGCAAGGCGCTGTCCGGCATGACGCCTCCTGACGATCTCACGGTCAGCCAGTGGGCGGAAGCCAAGCGCCGCCTGTCTGCGGAGAGTGCCGCCGAACCCGGCCCTTGGCGCACTGCCCGTACCCCATATTTGCAAGAGCCAATGGACGCATTTACCGACCCCAAGGTGCGGCACATCGTCATGGTGGCTGCATCGCAGGTTGGTAAGTCCGAGTTTTTGAATAACTGCATTGGCTACATCATCGACGAGGACCCTGGCTCTATCCTGTTTATTCATCCTACGACCATTGACGCGCAGGAGTATTCCAAACTCCGTATCGCGCCCATGCTTCGAGACAGTCCGGCCCTCCGGCAAAAGGTGTCCACGCCTAAAAGCCGCGATTCCCGCAATACAATTCTGCAAAAAGCGTACCCCGGCGGCATCCTGACCATGTGCGGTTCGACCGAGGCCCATGCGCTGGCATCAAAGCCCATCCGGTATGTGTTTGGTGACGAACGTGATCGATGGGCGCTTTCGGCCGGCAATGAGGGCGACCCGTGGGATCTGGCGATGGCCAGACAGACCACGTTCTATAACGCCAAGGCTGTCGAGGTTTCGACCACAACGATCAAGAATGCCAGCGCCATCGAAGCTGCCTACTACACCGGCACAATGGAACGCTGGAATTCACAATGCCCGCATTGCGGCGAGTACCACGAAATCCGCTGGGCAGACATCCGCTTTGAGTACGAAGAATCCGTCATTGCCCGAAAGAAAACGTTTCGCGTGAAATCTGTGTATTACGTCTGCCCCGGCTGCGGCTGTGTTTCTTCGGAAGTGGAGATGAAACGCGCGTCAGCAAAATGGGTCGCAGAAAACCCGGAAGCATACACGCAAGGAACTCGCTCTTTCTGGCTGAACGCTTTTGTCAGCCAGTGGGCTTCGTGGGAATCCATCGTACTGAAATACCTCAACGCGCTCGGCAGCACCAAGAAGATGCAGGTCGTTTATAACACCTGCTTTGGCGAGCCGTGGGAAGATCGCGGTGATATTGAGGACGAAGATTCTTTGCTTGCCCGCCGTGAGGACTACGGCGCAGATGAACATGGCGAACCGATTGAGCTGCCGCCCGGCGTGCTTGTGCTGACTGCCGGTATCGACACGCAGGATGATCGCATGGAATATGAGATTGTCGGCCATGGGCATTTTGGCGAGACTTGGGGCATTGAAAAAGGCATTGTTATGGGCCGCCCGGATGATGAGGCCACCTGGCGCAAGCTTGACGAGGTTGTGTTTGACCGCGTGCTGCGATTTGAAAACGGCGTCGGTTTGCGTGTGTCCATGTCCTTTGTGGATGAAGGCGGACACTTTACACAGGAAGTCCGTATGCAGTGCCGGGCGCGACTCGGCAGGAAGGTGTTTTGCATCAAGGGCATGCCGGGCAGCGACAAGCCGTATACCGCGCCGCCAAAGAAACAGAAAATCATCGTGAACCAAATCGCTGTTGGCACATGCTGGCAGTATCAGATTGGCGTCGATTCCGGCAAGGAGATCATTATGGATAATCTGCGCGTTCAGACGCCAGGTGCAAAATATTGCCATTTCCCGAAGCGCGATGATTACGGCTCCGGCTACTTCGCCGGGCTGCTGTCCGAAACTAAGGTCTACGACCCCAATAAAAAGCAGCCGTGGTCTTGGAAGAAAATCCCCGGCCATGAGAGGAATGAGGCGCTGGACTGCCGGAACTATGCACTGGCTGCATTTCGCGCACTCCCAAAAAACCTTGATGAAATCGACAATCAACTCAAGTCCGCTGCTGGAATGCAGACAGCTGCAACGGCTACAATTGAGCCGCCCCGCCGCCGTCAGCCTCAACGCAAGCGAACAAAACGATATTATGACGATTGGTAGGAGGACCTATGGCAAGCAAAACCATTCTGGAAAAACGGCTGACATTCCGAACCAAGGCGCTGGAAAAACTCTATGATGCTTATACGGCGCTGGTCGATGGCGGCGTGCAGTCTTATATGATTGATGATCGACAGCTTACCCGCTTTGATCTTCCGGCATTGTCCGAGGAGATCAAAACAATGGAGAGCGAGATCGACGCGCTGGAAGCCGAGCTTGCCGGGAGGAAGCGGCGCAAGGCATTTGGCGTGATCCCGCGCGACTGGTGACCTTTTTCGTGAGGTCACGAAAATGACCATTTTGCCGATGTCGGCAAAGTGGTCATTGCACTTTTTTCAACAACCACGGCAAATCGCCCGCAAGGGCTTTTGCATAGGTTGTCTGGCGGAGTTTGCTCCTTTCGCCGCCAGACGGCCTATTTTTATTACCATTCTAGGAGGTGAAAGCATTGAGCAAAAGAAAAAACACGAGGCCGCGCAGCACCCAGGTAAAGGGATACAGCGAGGCGGGCGCGAGTATAACCCGCCGCGCATTGCGAGGCTTTGTCCCGGCCAGCGGCGCACCCAACGAGGATATCAACCGCAACAACGCCACGCTGCGCCAGCGGGCGCGAATGCTTTATATGGCATCGCCCGTGGCCACGAGCGCCATCAATACCAATCGTACAAAGGTCATTGGCACAGGGCTGAC